>WNGR01002416.1_pt1 | contig 20823 bp, 21 predicted proteins | sample 5407581 | NCBI WGS metagenome assembly WNGR01 (sample SAMN13153383, study PRJNA577476) | soil metagenome | isolation source: 80 cm soil or saprolite under Garry oak tree replicate 2 | place: USA:California | collected 2016-06-15
GCGGCCGCGGCGGGCGTGGTGATCACGGCCGTCCGCAGCGGCAGGTTCGCGCTGGCACCGGGATCCCGGTCGCCGAACCCGGTGACATGGACCGGCTCGCCGGCGGCCAGCGCGGCCAGGGTCATCAGCAGGCGCGCGTCGACCTGCCCGGCGGCGAGCGCGGCGCGGGCGCCCGGCGTCACCGTGATCCGCGGGTCGTGCAGCAGCTCGGCGCCGGCCGCCTGACGCGCCCGCAGGTCCGCGGCGAGCGCGGCCCGGTAGGCGGCCGCGCCGCCCGGCGCCACCACGCGGACGTCGATCCGGGCCGGGCCGGTCCCGAAGCTGGCCAGGACCTCGGGCGCGTACACGCTGGCCAGGCGCCCGCCGAAGATGCCCCGCACGGCGGCCGTCGCGAGCACAAGCTCCGAGCCGAGCGGGTCGCCCGCGCCCGGTCCGAGCATCAGCAGGTTCCCGGCCGCGACGCCGTGCCGGGCCAGCGCCGCGCACATGGCCGGGTCGCAGGCCAGGACGGCACCGCTGCTGGCCTGCCGGGCCACCCAGGCCGCGGCCTGATCGCGGGCCGCGGTCGCGCCAGTCACCGGCACCGAGGACGCGGCGCGGGCCGGGCCTTGGGCGGACGCGAGGTGCGGGGCGGACAGCTCACGGCCCGCCTGCACGGCCAGCGCCACCGACAGGGCGGCCAGCGCCATGACCAGCACGCGGCGGCGCGGGCGGACCTGGGGCGCTCCGGCCAGGCGGGCCAGTTCGGCGGCACGACGCTCGTGATAGGCGGCTTCGAGCTCGGCGCACGGGGCCTGGACGGACGGGGCCGCGCCGGCGCGGGACAGCCAGTAGCCGGCCGCATCACGGTGGGCCGTCGCCACCTGCGCGCCGAGGTCGGCTCGGGCCAGCCGCCGGTGCAGCTGCCCGGCCGTCCAGCGATGCACGGTCAGCTCGCGCTTGTCCGGGCCGGAGCCGACGGTGAGCAGGCCGGCGGCCTCGCACTCGGCGATCAGCCCGGGCCGGGCGGCGAGCACCGCGGGCGCTACCGGCAGCCGGTACACCGACGCGCGGACCAGCGTCGACCTGGCCCCGGCGCCGAGCCGGTCGTATAGCTCGCCGAACAGCTGGTCACCGGCCGCGGCGGCGACCAGCTCGGCGGTCGCCTCGGGCAGCTCGGTGGGCTCGGCCCGCGGCACGGGCTGGCCGGTGCTGGCGGTGACCGCGGCCTCGATGCGGCCGGCCACGTCCGGGTACCGCTCGCCCCGGGCCAGCAGCAGGTCGAGGTACTCCAGCGCGAGCGGATGGCCGGCGGTCAGCCGCCACACCTGGTCGCGTTCGGCGTCGGTGAGCATCCGGATCGCGGGCAGCGAGGTGGTGAGCTCGGCGGCGCCTGAGCGGGTCAGCGGGCCGAGCTGACGGAAGGCGAGCCGGGCCTGGCCGGGCCGTCCGGCCGGCTCGCCCAGGGTGAAGGGGTGGCGGCAGGTGATCAGCAGCTTGCCGGTCCAGCCGGCCAGCAGCGCGGCCAGCGCCGGATCCCGGACCGTCCACCGGCCGGAATCCTGGACGAGGTTGTCGTCGAAGTTGTCCAGGACGACGATGTCCGCCCCGGCCGGCTTGGCGAAGGCCGCGGCCGGCACCTCCCCGCTGATGACGCTGATCACGCGCCCGGACTGCAGCCGGCTGACCCGCGCGGCGATCTGCGCCGCCAGCGTGGACTTGCCGATGCCGCCCATCCCGTACACGACGAGCCCGCCGCTGCCCGGGCCGGTGAGATGGGCGGCCCAGCGGCGGCGTTCGGCGGACCGGATGGACAGGGATGTCCGGTGCCGGGGCCTGAGGTCGGAGCTTCGCGCGTGGCGGGCGGCATGCCGGACCCGGACGGGCTCGCGGGCCGCGAGCCCGTCATGCGGCCAGGCGGCACGCATGAATCCGGCATTCTCGTGCCGAACCGGGACTAATCTCGCCACTTCAAACCCCTTCCCGCGCACTCCGGCAGACGCGGCAAGTTGCCATTGCCTTTTTATAGCACACTGAGCAATGAGGCAGACGCTTTTAGTGATTCACTCCTGGTCACGGGCTTAGGACATTTGTGTCCTAAGCGGACTTAAGTATTTTCAGGGAGGGGAAGTTACAGGGCGCGACTGCGCCTTGGGAATCATTTAGCCAAAGCTGGCACACGCCCGAAACCGGGGCGCGCAGGCCGGCCCGTCACAGGACGGTGCGGAGCGGGTTCCCGGCCGTCGTCGTCACGGCGGCGGCCAGGTCCCCGGCCGGCAGGCCGAGGGCCGCGCGGGCGAACTCCGCCGCGATCGCGTGCCACAGCCGCGCACGGCGCAGCATCGGGTGGTCACCGTCCCGCACCTCGATGGCGGCCACCTGGGTGACCGCCCGGGCGCGTTCCACGTAGGCCCAGGTCTCGGCGGGGCTCGTGACGCCGTCGCTGGTGCCGTGCACCAGCAGCACCCGCCGGCCGGCCAGCTGGCCGACGGGCTCCCCCCGGGGCAGCCAGGGCGCCAGCCCCGCGACGGCCGACACCGCGGGATGCCCGGCCGCGCGGACCGCGGCGCGCGCCCCCATGGAGTGCCCGACCAGCACGACCGGGACCGGCCCTGAGGCGGCGATGGCGTCGAGTGCCTCGATCAGGTCGCCGACCGGGGAGGCCAGCACGCCGTTCCAGCCGCGGACCCGGAAGCGCGGCCGCTCGACCACGGCGTCGCTGCCGCGCAGCGCGTGCCGGATGGCCGCCGCGACCGGGATCATGCGGAGCACGGCGGGCTGCAGCGCGGAGGTCGGTTCGGTGCTCGCCGTCTGGCCGCCGTGCGCGACCACCACGAGGCCGGCCTGGCGCGTCTGCGCGCCGTAGGCCGCGTCGCCGCGCGGGAGCGTTTCCCCGCTGGTCATCTGCCCTCCCGCCGTCCGCCCCGGGCTAGGGCCGGCCCTGGCCAGGCTAACAGCCGACGGCTCCTGGCACACTCTTGACGAGGAGGCGTCGGTGAACGACTGGGATCTGGTGCTGCGCGGCGGCCGGGTGATCGATCCGGAAACCGGCCTGGACGCGGTGCGGGACGTCGCCGTCGCGGACGGCCGGATCGCGGCGGTCGGGCCCGGCCTGCCGCCCGGGGCGCCCCAGGTCGACGCGACCGGGCAGGTGGTCACGGCGGGGTTCATCGACCTGCACAGTCACGTCACCGACCTGGGCGGCCTGCGGCTGCAGGCGATGGACGGCGTCACCACCGCGCTGGAACTCGAGGCGGGCGTCACCCCGGTGGCGCTGGCCTACCGCCGCGCCGCGGAGCAGGGCCGCCCGGTCAACTACGGCTTCGCCGCCTCCTGGGCGCTGGCGCGGATGGAAACGGTGGCCGGACTGCCGCCGGACGCCAGCCTGGGCGCCTTCATGGCTCGTATTTCCGACCCGGCCTGGCAGCGCGAGGCCGAGCCTGCCCAGGTCAGCAAGCTGCTGGCCCGGTTGTCTGCCGACCTGGCCGACGGGGCGCTCGGCATCGGCGTCCTGCTTGGCTACGCGCCGGCGGCCAGCCCGGCCGAGTACCTGCGGGTCGCCGGCCTGGCCGCCGAGGCCGGCGTGCCGACCTTCACCCACGCCAGGGACCTGATCGAGATGGTTCCCGGCACGCTGGCCGACGGCGCGGAGGAGATCGTGCGGGCGGCCGCCCAGACCGGCGCGCACATGCACTACTGCCATGTCAACAGCACCTCGCAGCGCCATGTCGACCGGGTGCTCGCGCTGGTGGCCCGGGCCCAGGCGGCCGGGTCCCGGGTCAGCACGGAGGCGTACCCGTACGGCTCGGGCATGACCGGCATCGGCGCGGCGTTCCTGGCCCCGGAGCGGCTGGGCGAGCGCGGCCTGTCGCCGTCGTCGCTGACCTACGCGCCGACCGGTGAGCGGGTGGCCAGCGCGGCCCGGCTGCGCGAACTGCGCGAGGCCGATCCCGGCGGCCTGGTCATCATCGACTTGCTCAGCGAGGACGACCCGGCCGACCAGGCCCTGCTGATGCGGTCGCTGACCTTCGCCGGCGCGGTCGTGGCCAGCGACGCCATGCCGCTGACCTGGACCGCTCCCCCGGCCGACCCGCAGGAGTGGCCGCTGCCGCCGACGGCGATCACGCATCCCCGCACGGCCGGGACGTTCAGCCGGGCGCTCCGCCTTCTGACCAGAGGGGGCCTTCTGACCCGAGGGGGCCTGCTCACCCGCCCGGGGCCGCTCGGCCTGGCCGAGGCCCTCGCCAGGTGCAGCCTGGAGCCGGCCCGGCTGCTCGAGGACCGGGTGCCGGCCATGCGCGGCAAGGGCCGGCTCCAGGCCGGGCGGGACGCCGACATCGTCGTGTTCGACCCGGCGACGGTCACCGACCGGGCTAGCTACCGGCACAGCACGCGCCCGTCGGCCGGCATCCGGCACGTCCTGGTCCACGGCACCTTCGTGGTGCGCGATGGCGGCATCGTGCCGGACGCCCGGCCGGGCCGCCCGGTCCGCGCCGCCCCGCGCTGATCCCGACGCGGACTGCCCCCTCCGATCCGGGCCCAGGCCGCGGCCGGGAAGGGCGTTCGAACGCAGCTAAGCTGTACAAACAAACACTTCCCACGGTGATCGATCCTGTGTTCTAATAGCAGACATGGGTCGGCACGGCGAGGCAGAGGCACGGTCTGGTCGGGCGGGGGCCGTTGAGCCACCGCCCCCGATCCCGCCCGGGCGAATGCCGCCCGCCTAGGTAACTGCCGCCAGGCAGACCGCACGCCGGCCGCTTGCCCGGAGTGCCCCAGTTCAAGCCAGACGCTGGAGGTGAATAGGATGAACGAAGGGTTCGAAAACTTTAACGATGAAGACGAAGAGTGGCTCAATGAACTAGAACTCAGAGCCACAGACCTGGAGAACCAGCTGTTCGACTGGCGTGAGGCCCACACCCGCGAGCTCGCGGAGACCAGCTATGGCCAGGACGGGGCGCCGCGCCGGCCCAGGGACGCCCGGCCCGGGATGCTCCGGGCCCAGCCGAGACCAGCAGGGCCCAGACCAGCAGGGCCCAGACCAGCAGGGCCGAGGGCGGCAGCGCCGCGGCAGGCCCAGCCGCTGGACGACGAGCCCGTCGAAGCGCCGGATGACTTCATCGATGAGGAGCCAGAGCCGGACGACGACCTGACGACGATCATCCGGACCGGCGCCCGGCCGGGCTGGCCTGAATCCCGGCGGCGCGGGCCGTCCGCGCAGGCGCGCACCCAGACGCTCATCGACCGGGGGCGGCGCAGCGTCGGCCGGACCCGGACGCCGCGGTCGCGCAAGACCGTGCTGGCCGTGGCGGGCCTCGCCGCGGTCATCGCCATCGCTTCCGTGTTCATCTTCCGGTCCAGCCCGTCGTGGCCGCCGAGCGTGGCAACCGTCCAGGGCGAGATCACCACCGCCTGCCAGAACCCCAACGTGGCCTCCGACCCCGGGCAGGTCAACTTCGCCTGCGCCAAGGCGACGAACCAGATCCTGTGGGTATTCGCGCTGATGACCAGCGGCGACAACCCGCAATTCAAGGACGCGAAGACCGGCAGGCAGGGACTGGAGCCCATCACCCCCAGCCAGGGCGGGCAGGTGGCGTGGTCGCTGAACCTGCATCACCCGTACAACCCGATGGATCCGGTCGACAGCCTGGCCGTGGCGGCGAGGGCCATCAACAACATCATCGGCGGGGCCACCGTGACCAGCACCAGCGGCCAGCCGACGGTCCAGCCCGGGCTGGAGAGCAATCCGGCCAACTGCGCGAAGTACACCGGCTCGTCGGCGGTCGTCTCGCACGCGGGCTTCCCGAGCCTGTGCGCGCAGCCGGTGGCCAGTGCGACCGGTCAGGCGGCGCTGGTCGCTGACGCCTACCGGCAGTGGGTCGTCGGCGCGACGCCCGCGGCGGCCTACGACGTCAGCGTGCTCTTCGCGAACGCGAACAACCCGGGAAACGCCCAGGTCCAGGCGATCCTCAAGAGCCTGCCCGGCGCGAGCTGACGGAGCGGACCACCGTCGGCACCCTCCGCCAGGCCATCCAGCCGGCCCGCGTACACGGAAGAAGGTGATCTTGTGCAGCCCGTGAGGAAACCAACGTGGCAGCAGGCGACCGCGCTTGTCAGCCTCAGTACGTGCGGAGCGATGACAGGATTCGCCTTCGCCCACGGAACGGTCGACGAGATGACGTCACCGACGCGGATGCCGGTCCACCTGCTGGCCCTCGACAAGCCGGCCAGGCCCGCATCGGCCAGCGCCGTGCCGGCCCGTGACGGCGCGCTCCGGTCGGCGATCGTCAAGGTGGCCAGTTACTACCTCCGCATGGCGCAGTCCAGGAGCCCGGCCGAAATGGAGGCGATCATCTGGGGAAACGACAGCGTCGACGGCGCGGATCACGGTCAGTCCTGTGCCGCCTTCGCCAGCCTCACGCTGGCCCTGGGCGCGCAGGCGGCCGGCCAGGAAAGCTGGGTGACCGGCGGCACGACCTATCCGTGGCCGTTGCGGCAGTGGGCCGACGTGCGCGTCGACCCCAACCCGGCCTCCCCCGAGGTCGTCTCGGTCTTGCAGGACGCGCAGGCGCACCACCGCTGGCACCCGGTCGGCGACGGCTACCGGCCCCAGCCCGGCGACTGGGCAATGTTCGACGGTCACGTCGAGGTGGTGACGAAGTACTCGGCCGGCGTCCTGTCCACGATCGGCGGGGACTCCGGCCCGAACCTGTCCGTCAACGCGCACACGTTCACCGGCGCGCTGGCCGACCAGGGGGTGACCGGCTTCGTCAACAACGGAGAGCTGCTCAGCGCGGTGAGCCAGACGGCGGGCGGGGCGGCGCAGGCCGAGACGGCCGGGGTCCTGGCCCAGGGGGATCCCGCGCCGGCACAGGCGGGCGGCGCGGCCGTGCCCGGGACGGGGACGGCGGCGCTCACCTCGGCCAGCAGCCGGACGTCGAGCGCCGGGCGGGCCGCCCGGACCGGCGCAACGCAGGCCCGCGGCGGGACGGGCAGGAAAGGTACGGCCAGGATGGTGGGCACAGCAGGCCGGGCGGGCAGCGTCGGCACCCAGAGCATGGTGGCGATGCCGGGCATGGTGACCGACGCCGTCATGGCCACGGGCCACGGCGCGAAGGCGCCGGCCGGGGCGGCACACGCGGGCTCCAGCCAGGGGAAAGGCGGGAAGACGGCCCGGACGCGCTCCCGAGGGCGGGACGGCCGCGCGCAGCGGGACGGCACGGCGGCGATCCCCGGCCTGCAGGCGGCATCCGGGAACACGGCCCGGAGCTCGTCCGCCCCGGCCACGCCGTCTTACACCAGGAACGACCCGCCCGCGGCGCACGTCCCCGACACCGCCGCGCAGCAGGCTTTCATCAGCGAGGTGGCGCCGGGCGCGCTCGCCGCGCAGAGCCGGCACGGAATCCCGGCGGCGGTGACGATCGCCCAGGCGATCGACGAATCGGGGTGGGGGCAGAGCGCGCTGGCGATCAGGGACCACAACCTGTTCGGCATCAAGGGCGCCGGACCCGCCGGCTCCGACATGCTGCCCACGCGCGAGTACGAGAACGGCCAGTGGGTGACGCGCACCGCGCCGTTTCGGGTGTACCACAACGTGGCGCAGAGCATCGCCGATCACGGCGAGCTGCTGGCCACCGGCCCGAGTTACCAGCACGCGATGGCCGACCGGCACCTGCCGGACGCGTTCGCCACCGACCTGACCGGCGTCTACGCGACGGATCCGCAGTACGGCTCGAACCTCATCGCGATCATGCGGCTGTACAACCTGTACCGCTACAACGCCCCGGCTGCGGCCGCGTCCCAGACGGCAGTACCGGGCGGGACCGCGGGTCAGGACGCGGCGGCCGGGCACGGCGGGACGGCCGGGCACGGCGGGACGGGCGACACGGGCGCGGCGACGATTCCCGGGGTCCTGGACGCGTATACCGCCGGGCCGGTTCGGCCTGCCCCCGCGGCGGCCGTGGTGGCGGCGGCAGCCGGGGCGCTGCCGGCCGGGGCGGTGCCGGTCAAGCGAGCCGCGCAGGCGCGCCGGGCGGCCAGGGTCGCACCGCGCCAGGCCCGCACGGTGGCCCGCGCCACCCGGTACGCGCCGCAGATCCCGCGGGCGGTCACGACGGCGTTCATCTCCACGGCGAAGGCGCCGCTGAGCCGGGCCGAGCCGCTGTACGACGACGTGGCCAGCCGCAGCGGCATCCGCTGGGAACTGCTGGCCGCCTGCGACTGGATGCAGTGCCAGGCTCAGCCGCGCTACTCGCCGGTCTACGGGGAGAAGCTGGGCACGGTCAACGCCGGCGGGGCGGTGTACCGCACGAAGTCCGAGGCGCTCGGCCAGTGCGCCAGCGACCTGATCGAGCTCGCGATGGCGGTCTACTGGCTGGACATCACCGCGCGGCGCCCGCTGTCCGTCCGTGACCTGGCCAAGGTCTTCGCGGCCTTCCGCTGGGGCGGGCTGCTCAAGCTGCACGGCATCTCCGCGATGGAGTTCCCGTACGCGGTGGAGGGCCTGACGGCGCAGCACGTCAAGATGCGCTGGCCCGACATCAGGGAGCCGGACGCGCCGGACAGGCCGGGCACGCGATTCCGGATGCCGTTCGGGGCGGTGCCGGTCGTGCTCTGCCTCGGGTACCCGGCCCTCGCCTAGTCCTCGATGACCAGCGAACAGAAGGTGGGCCAGATGCTGCGCTTGCTGATTTTCCTCGTGGGAATGCTGTCCACGAATCGCCCGAGGGCGGCGGCCCTGCGGCCGGGCGAATCGTACCGGCGCCCCGCGGCGCCGGATCCCGATGCGGACGACCCGGATGACGGGGACCCCTGGTACCTGCCGCCCCAGTCGCAGCCGCCGCGACGCCCCTTCCGTGAGCCGGGCCCGGTCCGGTCCCGGCCTCGCCGCCGGCGGATCCCGCCCAAGCTCAGGTGGGCGGCGGTCCTGGTCCTGGCGGGCCTCATCTTCCGCAAGGTGATCGCCTGGGCGGTCCTGACGGCGCTGGCCGCGACGTTTCACCTGGTCGGGCTCAACGTCCACCTGCCGCACGTCAGGCTCTCCTGGCCGTGGCAGTCGGTCAGCGCCGGGACCACCACCGATACCGACATCGGGCCCTGGGTGCTGCAGAAGATCGAGGGTATCTCCCGGCCGGCCCTCGGCCAGGAGAACTTCAACTTCACCTTCACGCACAAGGTGTCGAAGAACATCGGATTCTGGCCGTGCTGGTATTCGAGCACCTTCGCCGCGGTCGGGCACGCGTCGGCCACCGTGGACCTCAACCCGGGACCGTCCTGGTGGACACCCGCGTCGGGCCACTACCGGCTGCAGGTCCTCAGCCGCCCGGCGGCCGGCACGCCCGGCCGGGTCAGCGTGACCATCGTGCTGCCCCGGCCGCAGCTTCCGCAGTCCGTGCACGACGTGACCGTCGACAACACGCTGTCACATCCGATCGACGTGCAGCACAGCTGGACCTATCCCGGGCTGGGGTGCGGCGCCCTGATACGGCCGGAGTTTTCCGTGTCCGTCCTCTACGGGCTGGCGCAGAACCTGGCGTTCGCGCAGGTCAGGAACAACCCTCAGGTCAGCCGCCCGCTGGTAAGCGCCGCCGAGGCCCAGGCGGCGCAGATCGTCAGGAACAACTTCGTCCAGCCGACGGTGAACGCGCTCGGCTACACGCTGGCCGGCTTCGCGATCCGCTGGTCCGCGGCGTCCTGACGCACGGCCGGGGCCCGGCCAGGGCCGGGAAGAAGCTCTCGCCTGCGTGACCTGCAGCCAGGACGGCCACAGCCACCCGCCCGCACACGGTTCCAAGATCGCGAAGGTGAACTGAGGTGCTCGGTGTCGTGGTTGACCGCGATTTGATCACTGGTGGCGTGTCGTGCCTTGAGTGGGACGAAGCCCCGGTTACAGTCCTGGGCGACGCAGCACGCGCTGCCGCTGGCCATTGTCTGGCCGGTGCTAATCGTCGCGGTCTTCCTGCCCCTCTCGGTACGCCGCCACCGCAGGCCCCGCCGTTGACGGGAGGGCTGCGGCGATGCAGTCGAGGACGCGCTCCAGCCCGTACCGGAACTGCTCGTCGCGGCTCAGGTGCGGCTGGCGCGCCTCCGTCACGAGCTTGGTGAAGATCGGGTAGTCGCCGCTCTTCACCAGCTGGTGGAAGTATGGGGAGATTCGCGCCATCCACTCCGACTCGCTGAGCCCGCTCCGGCGGGCTTCCTCGGCCCAGCCGGCCTCGTCGCGGGCGACGCCCTCGATGTGCGCGTCTTCGGCCGGGTTCACTCGAAGGCGATCACCGAGTCCAGCCCGGTGATCTTGAAGAGCTGCCGTACCCGGCGCTGCGGTGAGCGGATGACGACCGGGCAGTCCGGCGGCAGGGCCTTCCGGATGCGCACGAACCCGCCCAGGCCCGATGAGTCGATGAAGCTCACCCCGGCCAGGTCGATGACCAGGCGCTGCGGGTTCTTCCCGGCCAGGCGCTCGAGGTGCTCGGACAAGGTGCCGGCTGTACTGATGTCGATCTCGCCGCGGACGGTCGCGATGGCCACGCCGGCGTCCCAGCGTTCACCGATGGTCAGGGCAGGTGCCCGCTCCAAGGCCAACGTCCCTCCCGCAGCCAGGCGACGCAGCATGACAACCGACAGACAGGAACGAGGTACCCGCAGACAGCACATGCTGACAGGGTGCTAATTCACGCTACTGGATGTTATATCGCTCGTACGCCTGGCCGGTATGGACAACTGGCCTACTGATCTGGCCAGCTAGCGCGCTCATTTGTACCCTGGACGCGCAATAGTAGGACCGCGGCTCGATCCCTGTCGCGGTCCGGGTGGCATGGCGTGATACTGATCTGGCGGGTACGCCGCGCCGGGAAGGTCGGCGGCAAGGGATCGGGCTGATGCGGGATTTCGAGGGGCTCGGGACGCGTAAGGCCGTGCTGGGGATGGTGCACCTGCCGCCGCTGCCCGGCACGCCTTTTCATCAGGACGGCAGTTTCGGCCAGATCGTCGAGGTCGCGGTCGGGTCGGCCCGTGCCCTGGCTGAGGGCGGCGCGGATGGCTGCCTGGTCCAGACCGTGGACCGGGTCTACCACCGGGGCGAGGACAGCGACCCGGCCCGCACGGCGGCGATGGCCCTGGTGGTGGACGCGATCGTCAGGGCGACCGGTGAGGGCTTCCAGGTCGGGGTGCAGCTGATGCGCAACGCGCTGACGGCATCCCTGGCGGTCGCCAAGGTGGCCGGCGGGAGTTTCATCCGGGCTGGTGCCCTGGTGGGCGCGACGCTGACCCCGCAGGGCATGGTCGAGGGCCGCCCGCTGGAGGTGATGGAGTACCGGGCCAAGATCAGCGCGCAGCGGATCAGGGTCATCGCCGAGGTGGAGTCCATGCATTTCCGCTGGTTCGGCGGGGACAAGCCGGTGGCGGAGGTGGCGCGGGCCGCGATCAGCGCGGGCGCGGACGCGGTGGCGCTTGCCGACCGTGATGAGGCCCGGACGCTGGCGATGATCGCGTCGGTGCGGGAGGCGGTGCCGGGGGTGCCGGTCATCTTGTCGGGTTACACCCATCACGGCAACGCGGCGCGGCTGCTGGCGGCGGCGGACGGCGCGTTTGTCGGGAGCTGCCTGGAACGCGGCGGGTGGGGCGGCCAGATCGATCCCGGCCTCGTCCGGGCCTACATGGACATCGTCCGCGGCCTGGAATAGCAGCCGGCGGCGGACGCCAGTAAGGAAGGGGACGGCGCGGTGGAGCCGATCCAGCCCGAGGTCCTGATCCGGCAGGCCGGCAGCCTGGCCGGCGACCTGGCCGAGCACACGGGGCCGGTCAGCAGGCAGGTTCGCGGCCTGCTGACCGCGCAGGAGCAGGCCGGGACCGGGAAGGTGTACCTAACCAGCGACGGGGATTCCTACCATGCCGCCTGCGCCGCGGAGATGGCCTTCGAGTCACTGGCTGGCGCCGACTGCGAGCCGCTCAGCGCCCTGCGGTTCGCGCATTACTGCGCTCCGTGGCTGGACCCGGCGCCCGCGCGGCGACCGCTGGTCATCGCGATCTCGGCGTCCGGCCGGACGCAAGCCGTCGCGGAGGCCGTCGAAGCCGCCCGCCAGCAAGGAGCGCTGACCATCGCCATCACCGGGGCGCCGGGCGGGGCGGTGACGCAGGCCGCTGACCGCGCCCTGGTGATCGAGCTGGCCCGGCCTGAAGCCTCGCCCGGTATCCGCACCTACCAGGCGAGCCTGCTCGGCTTGCTGCTGACCGCGATCAACCTCGGCCAGACCCGCGACCGGTACCCGCCCGGCCAGGCCCGCGCGCTGGTAGATGAGCTAACCGCACTTGCCGGCCCGGTGGCGGCCACGGCCGGCGCGGTCAAGGACCGGTGCCGCGACGTGGCGGGCATCGCCGCCGCCAGCCCGGTGCTGGTCATGACCGGCAGCGGCCCGAGCTACGGCACCGCGCTGTTCGCCGCGGCCAAGATGACCGAGACCGCGGGCGTGTTCGCGGCCGGGCAGGACCTGGAGGAATGGTGCCACGTCGAGTCCCTGGCCTACCCCGACGCCATGCCGGTCTTCGTGATCGCCCCGCCCGGCCGCTCCCGCCACCGGGCTGCCGCGCTCGCCGCGCTGGCACGCCAGCAGGGACGGCAGGTCATCGCCGTCACTGACGCACAAGACACCGGTGTTGCCGCCCACGCGTCCGCCGTGCTGCCCGTCCAGGGCCGGACCCGCGAGGAGTTCTCACCGCTGCTCTACCACATCTTCGCCGGATACGTCGCGTCCCACCTGGCCAGACAGCTCGGGCGGCTGCCGTTCCAAGCCGACCGGCCTCCCCGCACACCGCAAGGAGCCTGAACAGGCCAGCACAACCAGCATGGCCAGCACGGCCAGCGAGCTGCCGTGGACCGGGATGCCCGGCGAGGAGCAGGGCCGGGAACCGTTCACCACTGGCCTGCCCGCCGAAGTGTCCGGTTCCCACCGGGACCAGTGCGAGCGCGCCAATGCCATCGTGGCCGCGACGCCACCGCGCGGCAGGCATCCGGGTGACTCAGACGGCGAGATCTGCGACCTGCGCCGGATCATCTTGCACATGATCGAGGAGACGGCCGGCATGCTGGCCACCTCGACATCGCATGGAAGCTGACCGACAACCGCACCGGGCTTGGCCAGCGCTACCAGGAACGCCGTCCACCCGGATGCGGGCCGTCCTCGCCCTCTGCGCGTGCCCGGACCACAAGGTCCCGCTGACCGGCGGGCCGCTGCGAGATCATGGCGGAGACGGTGCGCCCACGCGCGCCGGATGACCGGTCGTGCAGTACCGCAAGGGCCCGCGGGCGGGACCCGTGCACGGCCGGATGAAGGCAGCGATGCCAGACCTCGGCCGTGACTCAGGCGCTCAGCCGGAACTCCAGTGGCTCACCAGTCTCGACCAGGCTCTTGAGACTGGACAAGATCATCGGCCAGCCGGACGTGATGACCTTCAGCAGCAAACCGCCGGGATCAAGCCCCCGGTGATTCACCATCAGCCGCGTCACCTGGCCCATCGCGACAAGATCGAACCGCACCACCGATACGCACCCGCCGTTGATCTCAAGGTAATCGGTCAGCAGCCACTCACAGGTCAGCCGCCGCGGATCTTCCTCCTCCGCCGGGCCGGACGGCATGCCAGACAGCCAGTCCGGCACCAGGGCAGGGTCAGCCAGGACCTCGCAGACCCGCTGCGGCGTGGCGCGCAGGTAGATAAGGAAGGCCAGACTCGTCATAGCGAGCACCACGACCGCTGACGGTACCTGGAGCGCGAGAAAGTCCTCATGCCCGTACAGCGCCAAGGATCGTCTCTCATGTCACACCTGCCGAGCGGGGCCGCCGCCCCCGAGCCCGGCTCCCTCCCGGCAACCGGGCACACAGCAGCCGATCCGGCATCGCCTCTCAAGCTGGCCGCTGACCCGCCACAAGATACAGAACAACAGCGGATATGTGAGCGCGCGCACCACGGCGCTGATCACAAAGAGTTAGCTGTGTTGGCCTGGTCGGCCACCGGATCTATGGAAGTGGCGCGCAGCTTCACCGCTCACGGTGCATGTGAAAGGGGCCCTTTACTGCGGATCGGGCCGTCGCGGGCGGGTCAGTCGAGGTAGGCGGAGGCCTGCAGGGCGAAGAGCCCGGCGTAGCGGCCCGCAAGGCGCATGAGCTCGCAGCGGGTGCCTTGCCCGGCCAGCCGGCCCTGGCGGGACAGGAAGATGCGGTCGGCCCTCCTGGCCGTGGAGAAGCGGTGCGAGATGAAAACGGCGGTGCGCCCCTCGGCGAGCGAGCGCAGCCGGGCAGACAGCTCGTGTTCGGCCTGGGCGTCGAGCGCCGAGGTGGGTTCGTCCAGGACGAGTATCGGGGCCGCCCGCATGAACGACCTGGCCAGGGCCACTTTCTGTCATTCGCCACCGGACAGTTGCGTGCCTTTTCCGGACTGGGGCTGGCACCCAGCTTGACAGTCGGGTGCCTGTTACGTCACTCCCCGTCGCGGGAACGTGTGGTTCCCGTCTCTGAGATGCTCACCTGCCTCAATCGGCAAGCGAGTCATCACGGTGTCACTTCCGGTCCCAGGACGGTATGGTTTCCGGCGCGGAAGACGGCAATCTGCGGAACCTGTGGCCCGGTTCGGCTGCTCGTCTTGGACACCCGCCTCTGCGCAGATGACGAGGAGTTCGTGATGACAGGTCGCCTGCGCGTCCCGGTGGATGCGTACATGCTGCTCGAACGGGACGGCAAAATGCTCATGCTCCGCCGGGCGCCCAGCGCCGCCTACGCCGCTGGGCTCTTGTGCCCTCCGTCGGGGCACGTCGATGAGGGAGAGACGGTCAGCGACGCCGCCATCCGCGAGACGGCCGAAGAAACGGGCGTGCAGCTGGTCCTGGATCAGGTGCGGTGTGTCACGGTGGTGCATCACCGCGGGCCGGGCGGGCAGGCGCGCATCGGCTGGTTCTTCGCCGCCGGGCCGGGTTGGGACGGCGAGCCGGTCAACCAGGAGCCGGCCAAGCACTCCGCGCTGGCCTGGATCGACCCCGCCGACCCTCCGGGGGATCTTGTCGCGTACACCTGGGCCGGGCTGCGTGCCTGGCGCGCCGGGGCGCCCTATGCCATCCATTTCCAGGAGCCGGGCAGCCCGGTCCGCTATGAGCCGGGCTATGAGCATGAGCTCACCCTGCTGGGCAGGCCACCGTCCTGCTGAGAAGGACGCGCTTGCGTTTCGGCGGGACGGGTCAGGAGGCAGGCCGCGGGCTCACGGTGATGCCGAGGTTGGCCAGCCGGGCGGCGATCCAGCGGACACGTTCGCTGGTGGTCATGCCGGGCGGGATGTCGATGACGTTCTGGCCGGTGCTGGCGCAGGTGGAGCGGACGACCCGGTCCGCGGCTGATTGCAGGTCCAGGACCTTGGCCCGGTAGGGGTCGCCCTGCTGGTACTGGCTGAACCGGTCGCAGCAGTAGAACACGGCGTCGTAGGTACCCGCCCAGGCCCGGCAGAACGCGTTCATGGCCCGGCAGATCTGCTGGGCAGTCGAACATGCCGGCCTTCCCCGGCCGGGTGTACGGCGGCTGGCCTATTCCGCCTGGATCGCGGCCAGGCCGCGCAGGATGACCCCGGCGGGCATCTGCAGGCCGGTGAGTTCGCTGGGCAGCATGCACCCGGTCAGGATCGCCGCGTGACGGCGGGCCTGGATCAGGTCCAGGTCGGCGACCGCGGCCAGGCCACCCGCCTCAGCCTCGCTAGTTATGCTGGCTGCCCGGAACCCGAACGTCAGGGTCTGCCCGGTGACGGTCAGGGCCCTGGTGCGGTGCAGCGGCAGGTATACGATCGCGGCCGACCTGGCCGCCTGGCGGCCGCGGGCCGGGGACGGTCCGGTGGCGAACGCGGCCAGCCGGGGCGCGGGCCTGGGGTACAGCTGCTGCCCCGTCCGGTAAGGGTCATCCGGCCAGGCCATGTTCGTATAGGCCTGCATCACGGGCTGCTGCGCGCGGCGGTGTAGATGCTGGCGCCGAGGTACTTGGCGAAGTGGTTGCGCTTGTAGGGGTAGCGGTCCCAGATCCGGGCGACCGGCTCGCGGAGCAGATTGCCCAGCTTGAGGAACAGGTCAGGCTGGTCATTGACCGACCAGGCCTGGGCATCCCCGGACGGCTCGACCACGATCACGTGCCCCTCGGTCTGCGCCGTCCACAGGGTCATCCGCACCGCCGGCCGCCAGTCATGGACCGCGCGCAACCCGGTAAGCCGCCCGAACGCATCGCGGGCCTCATCGACGGTGATGAACTCCCGCTCGGCCAGGCCCAGGGCGTTCCCCTTGCCCCAGGACGACCACTCGGAGCCGGGGCAAGCAGCGTTCGCGGCGCGGCGGGCGCGCGGCCTGGCGGCGCAGGCCGACCGCGGGCCTGCGCCCAGCTTTCCGCCGCTTCGCCCGGGCCTAGACTTCGCTGGTGGAAGGACGCGTGGTGCCTGCGGACCTTGATGGCATCCGGGTGGTCACGCGCCACCCAGCTCACCGCAGCCCGCGACCGGATCGCCGGGCAGGTCGTCTGGGCCCATCCGGGGGTCGTGACCTCGCCGGAGGCCCGGTTGCCGCCCGCAAGACGGTTACCCGGCCGGCCGCGAGCGCCACCGCCTGCTGATCACTCACCGCCCCGCGGGGTCTTGACCGGGTGCCGCCGCGTTCGCCTGGCCTGGTATTCGCGCCAGGTCAGCCAGACCAGCACGGCGTCGAACACGGTCAGCGCGGTCAGGCCGGCCGAGAAGTGCACGGCGGTGATCCGGTACAGCTGATAGCCGATGAAGGCCAGCAGCAGGGCGATCAGCCACGGGTATGCCCACAGCTTGTCCCGCAGCACCAGCGCCACCAGCACGATCTTGGCGATGCCGTGGCTGAGTAGGTAGATGGCGCCGAACAACGTGGTGCTGCTGGTCAGGTGGCTGGCGGTGTGCAGGATGTAGCGGGCGATGAGGTCGTGCGGGTCCTGGCTGAGTTCGTGGGCGGTCAGCGTGCGGGCGAGGTGCTCGATGGCGTGCGGGCTCAAGAACAGCAGCAAGATGCCGCCGGCGACCTCCAGGATCCCGTCGAGTCCCTTGAGCACCAGGCCGATCTTGAACGTCTTGTCCAGCGCCGGCGACAGCGGCGGGACGGGCGGCCTGGCGCTAGTCCGTGAGGTGGCCATCGGACCCGGCCTCCCCTCTGGTCTGGGAATGCTGATGGATCGGGGCTGTGCTGCCGGGGAGGGGGCGGCTCGCGCGGGTCCGCGGGACGATCGGGGCAGCGCAGATCACCAGGACGGCGGCCAGCGCGCCCAGGCCCCCGGGAAGGCTGACCAGCCCGACGGCGCCGACAAGGAGCGGGCCGCCCGCGTCGCCGAGCTCGCGGCCGACCTCGGCGGCGCCCATGGTCTGGCCGAGCCGGGCGGGCGGGGCGGAGGCGGCGAGCGCGGCGAACCCCAGCGGGGTGGCGGCGCCGATGCCGGCCCCGGCCAGCAGCGCGGCGGGCAGCAGCCCGGCCAGGCCGGGCAGCAGCGCGGCGCACCCGAGACCGGCGGCGGCCAGGACGAGGCCCACGGCCATGCCGGGGGCGTCGGCGAGCCGCCCGGCGTCACGGGCGCGGCCGGCCAGCGGCTGCGCGACCGCGGAGGTCACGGCGAGCAGGGAGACGACGGCGCCGGTGGCGACCGGGCCGAGCCCGGCGGCGGCGCCGCGGACCGGCAAGAAGCCCACCCCGGCGGCCAGCGCGGCGGTGGCCGCGGCCAGCCCGGTGACCGGGGCGAGGAACGCGCGGCCCGACAGCCGCCGGGCCAGGTCCAGCACCGTCTGCCGGGCCCGGGGCTGCGGCGCCGCCGCGGGCACCACCACGGCCGCCCACGCGGCGACGGCGGCGGCCAGGACGGCCAGGACGGCGAACAGCAGCCGCAGCCCGCCTGCAGTGACCAGCGCCCCACCCAGCAGCGGCCCGCCGGCATAGCCAAGGCTCTTGTACAGGCCGTAGCCGCCGAACGCCCTCCCCTGCCGGGCGGCCGGGTTCAGCCGGGCAACCAGCGCGCCCGCGGCCGGGGAGAACGCTGAGGCGGCGGCGCCCTGCCCGAACCGCGCCACGCCGACCAGCGCCGGGTCACCAGCAGCCGCGACGGCGGCGGAGAACATGGCGAAGGCGGCCAGCCCGCCCAGCAGCACCGGCCGCGGCCCGACCCGGTCCGCCAGCGCCCCGAATACCGGCTTGAGCAGCACCTCGGCGCCGTCGTACAAGGCGAGCAGCACGCCCAGCGCAAGCAGTGATTCGTGCTGCCCGCGGGTGTACCCGCCCAGGTTGGCCGCGATGGAGTGCGCGCCGAACGCGGTGGTGAACCCGGCCGCATACAGCGCGGCGGCCGCCGCCCGGCGGGGCCGCTGGCTGGCGCGATCTGCCGTGGTCGCGGGCATCTGCGGTCTCACATCTGGTGGATGGCCTGGAACACCAGCTCGGTATATTCCGCCAGCCGCTCGGCGCAGTGCTTGAGCTGCTGGGCGGCCTGGTCCGCGCCGGGGGCGCCGAATACGTCCCGGGCGGCCAGCTCCCGGCGCCAGCGGCGCAGCCGGTCCAGGCTCTGTTCTTCTTCTTCCAGCTCGGCCAGGGTGAACTTGCCCTTGCCGATCTCGGCGTCGATCTCGGCGCTGAACTTGCCGCAGTCGGCGAGGAACTCGGCCCATTCGGCCTGCCGGGCCTGGGTGAACAGGTCCTCCAGCCGGGCCGCGTCCGCCTCGGTGCGCCCGGCCGCCCGCAGCACCACCACCTCGCCGTCACCGCGTCCGGCCAGCTCTGCCGCACGGGCGATCCGGTCGGTGAAGGCGGGCACGTCCGGCACCACCCAGCAGCCCTGGCCCAGCGGCACCGCCCCGGCCCGCCGCAACTCGCGCCACACGGCCACCCGGTGCCGGGACGGCTCGGCCGGCACCCGCACCGCCAGCACCAGCCACCGCCCGGCCTGACCGTCTGTTGTCACGCCTATGAATGTAGCACTTGTTACAGGCCAGTGAGCAACGCTGGTTACTTACGCTGGGCAGGCACGGCCTGGCCTGCACCGTGCCGACCGCCCGCCCGCCCGCCGTGCGTGCGCGATGCCATGCGGGCACTCGTCACCCGCAGAGCCGGCAGGCTAACCCGGATCAGGCAGCCGCGCGACTCCATGTACCGGGATGAGCGCGAGGTGGTCCTGCCGGTCAGGAGGTGCCGACGGCACGCGCGGATACGAGGAGGGCGTGCAGGTCGCGGGCGGCTTCCAGGGCAGAGACACCAGACACAGCAACCAGCAGGACGGCGGCGAACAGCAGCAGCAGCTGCGGCTGCGGCGGGGGACCGAGCAGGGCGGCGACCCGGCGCGGCACCGGCCCGGCCCGGCGCAGCCGAGCCGGGATGCTGACCGCGCCCAGCGCGCTGGCGGCGCGGCCGGCCTGGCGGGGCGGGGCCGCGGTGGCGGCCAGGGCGGCGCGGGCGATGGCACGGGCGGCCAGCTCCCGGTCCCCGGCGACCGTGGCGGCGCGCTCATCGGCCCACCGCTCCACGCTGTAGCCCACGGCGGAGGCGAGCGGGCGCAGCAGCGGGTTGGCGGCAGCAGCCAGCCGCGCCGCGGTAGTGAACAAGTAGTGCAAGCCGCAGGCGTGGGCGCGTTCGTGGGCCAGCAGCACCTGCCGTTCGGGACCGGTGAGGGCACGCAGCATCCCGGCGGTGATCACGATCCGGCACGGCAGGCCGGGCAGGGTGTAAGCGTCAGCGGCCTCATCATCGGTCACCACCACCTGCCCGGCCCCGGGCAGGTGGTGGGCCTTGCGGCCCGCCGCGATCAGCGCTCTTGTCCGCCGCCACAACGCCCGGCAGGCTGCGGTGGCCGCAGCGGCCAGCAGCGCCCCGGCGGCGATGGCGACCGGCGCCGAGGCCGGGTCGTGCTGGCTGATCACCTGCCCGGACATGCCTGCGAGCGAATCCACCAGCGGGATGCGGACCAGCGCGGTCAGCGCGAGCATGCCGAGCACCGCGCTGCTCGCCAGCGCGAGCGCGATGGCGCTGAGCACCAGCAGCCAGGCCGCCGCGGCTGGCTGCAGCCGGCCGGCCAGCGGGCGGGCTGCCACCGCGGCGAGCAGCGGCATGACCAACGGAAGGTAAACCGCCAGGTGCATCGCTCCTCCGGCCTACCCGGCGCCCGCGGCGCCCTCGCCGAGCATGCGGCGCAGCAGTTCCTCATCTGTGCCGGACAGCCCGGACACGAACCGGGCCAGCACCGCCTCCCGGTCCGCCTCGGCGTCCAGCATCTGCGCCATCCGCCGGGCGGCCAGCCCCGGCTCGTCGGCGACCGGCTGATACAGGAAGGCCCGCCCGGCCTTGCGGCGGCCGAGCACTCCCTTGCCGTGCAGCCGCGACAAGATCGTCACCACCGTGGTGTAGGCCAGATCACCGCCCAGCCGGTCCCGGACCTGGCCCGGGGACAGCGCGGACCCGGCGGCCTGCAGCACCGCCAGCACCGCCGCCTCCAGCTCCCCGGCCGCCCGCCGCCCGGCGGCATCCTCGCCGGAAAGTTCTATGCGGGCGTAGAAACTCACGGCCTGCTGACAGTGTGCCACCCGGCGCCGCGGCCCGCCACGCGAACAGGTGACCCGCGGCAACGCTGAAGGGAGACCGGGACGATGATCCGGCACGACGCCAGGGGCCAGACAGTGACGAAGGAGCGGCCGTGACCTACCTGCAGGCAGTCGTGATCGCGCTCATCCAGGGCGTAACCGAGCTGTTCCCGGTCTCCAGCCTCGGCCATTCCGTGCTGATCCCGGCCTGGATCGGCGGCAACTGGCAGACCATGGTCACCCAGTCCTCCCAGGCCAGCAGCGAGA
>WNGR01005232.1_pt1 | contig 20822 bp, 15 predicted proteins | sample 5407581 | NCBI WGS metagenome assembly WNGR01 (sample SAMN13153383, study PRJNA577476) | soil metagenome | isolation source: 80 cm soil or saprolite under Garry oak tree replicate 2 | place: USA:California | collected 2016-06-15
GGTCGTTGGTGACCGGGAGGGTGTCGCCCCAGATCGCGGTGCAGCCGCTGCCGATCACGAACGCGGCGGTGAAGGCTTTGAGGCCACCGCTGCTGATCGCGGCGTTGAGCATGGGTTCCTGGTTGTTGGTCATGTCCACATAGGGCGCCACGCCGAAACCCGTTGCGGCGGGTGTGACCATGGGCGCGGCAGTGCTCGCCGCCGAACTGGTCGCCGCGGCGACGGTGAGAACTCCGAGCGGGACGAGCAGCGCGGCGGATATGGCTGCCAGCGTGCCCTTTCTACGCAATCGCATCGTCACACCTTTCAGTACCGCACGATGATCTTGGTGAAGTCATAGGAATTCTGCGGAATGTTGCTGCAGTTCCCCGGTGCCCACGGCTCGGGAGCGCCGCCGGTGGGGCACGGGAAGTCGCGATTCACCGACCAGTAGGCGAACCAGGCCGGGTGGTTGGCCTGAGCGAAGGCCAGCAGTTGGTTGAACGTGTCCTGGGTGAACAGCTCGCTGGGCTGGTCGGTGTGGCCGTTCATGAGTTGCAGGCCCAGGTGCGACCACGCGGTCGCGGCGCTCCAGCCGAAGATGGTTTCCAGTTGGCTGACCGCGTCGTTCGCGATGGCCTCGGTCTGGCCGACCTCGGTGCCACTGGTGAGGCCGGTGTCGAAGTCCATGGCGTTGATGATGTCCAGTCGCGCACCGGCCGCGACGGCCTGCCGGATCTCGTCGGTGCCGCTGCCGGGGAAGCCGACCGTGGTCATCGGGATGGTCAGCGAGACAACGAGTTTCGGGTTGTTCCGTTCCAGGATGGCGATCGCGCCGAACCGGATCGCGGTGTTGCTGTCCAGCGCGCCGTTCTCGTAGTCGAAGTCGACCCTGGTCAGGTTGTACTTGGTGATCACCTTCTGGTACGCGGCGGCCAGCGCGCTCGCGCTGCCACACGTGGTGCCCAGTTCGGTGCCGTTGAAGCCGCCGAACGAGACGGCCGCGTCACCGCCTGCCGCCCGGATCGCGTTGATGTCGGCCTGCACCGCGGTGTCACTCGACACCGGTGACGTACTCAGCCCGTCCCACGCCGGCGTACAGCCACCGGAGTCGAGCACGAACGCCAGGTTGAACTCCTTCTCGCCGGAGCTGGCGATGATCGTGCTCATCGCGGGCGGCGTGTTGTCCAGCGGCATCAGGTAGACGGGGTGGCTGAACGCGCCGTTGCTGGGCGGCGGGTTCGTCGTCGTGCTCGTCGGCGGTGGCGCGTTGGTAGGCGTGGTGGTGGGCGGAGTGGTCGGCGGGGGAGCGGTGCCGCCCGGCCCGGTCAGCGTGAGGTCGTCCGCGTTGTACGCGGGCTGTGCGTACCAGCCGTGCACGAACACGGTCACACTGGTCACGCCGGCGCCGGTGGTGAACGACGTGGTCAACTGCTGCCAGGACGGTGCCGACTGCGTTGAGGTGCTGGCGTTCACGCCGGTGCCGGTCGCCCCGACGAAGACGAAGGAGCCCTCGACGAAGCCGGACAGCGTGTAGGAGCTGTTCGGCTGCACGCTCACCGTCTGTGTGCACTGCGCGAACACGCTGGAGTTCGGCGTGCCCGTCAGCGCGTGCGTCCCGGCGTGCACGGGGGAGGAGACCACGGCGGCCGTGCCCGCGTCGCAGGTCCAGCCCGACAGCGCGGTTTCGAAGCCGGGATTGGTGATCAGGTTCGTGTCCGCCGCACTCGCATTGGTGGCCGTGGTGACGACCGCGATCAGTCCGCCGGTGATGACGAGTGCGGCGACTGCGGCGAGTCCTCGGCGTGATCGCAACGGAAACGGCATGATTCCTCCCAGGGCGCGGGATGTTGACTTCGAAAGTGGACTAGACCACTGGTGTGCGTCAAGCCACGGTCAACTGTCAATGCCGTATTCCTGGTCCAGACCTATTAACTGGTCCGGTCCATCCGTGTCACGCTACCGAGATTTCCGCGCTTCTCGGCAGGTCCGCGACCGAAGATCCGACGGATACTGTAAAGACTCCAGTCTCGGTCGCCCAGGCGTGTTCGTCCACCGACCAGTGCTGCCACACGCGGGCGGGCAGCGCAACCGTGGCGGTGACCTCGGCGCCCGGATCCGCTGTGACGACGGCGAAACCCGCCAGCCAGCGCGCCGGCCGGTCGACGGTGCTGTCCGGCCGGGACAGGTACACCTGCACGACCTCCTTGCCAGCACGGGAACCGGTGTTGCGCAGCCGGACCGACACACTGTCCACAGTGGCCGATACGATGTCCAGATATTCCCAAGTGGTATAGCCGAGGCCGTGTCCGAACGGATAGGCGTACGGCTGGTCCCTCCGGTAGCCGACGTGCACGCCTTCGGCGTATTCCAGCACGCCGTCGGTCGGGACCGTGGTCAGCGCGGCCGTTTCGGTGTCCAGCCAGGTGGTGGGCAGGCGGCCGCCCGGTTCCCGCGTGCCCAGCAGCACGTCGGCCAGTGCCGCGCCCATCTCCTGCCCGCCGAACCAGGTCAGCAGTACCGCGGCGACCTCGTCGCGCCAGGGCAGCAACACCGGCCCACCGGAGTTGACCACGACGACGGTGCGCGGGTTGGCTTGCCCGATCGCGCGAACCAGCTCGTCCTGCCCGTCCGGCAGCGCAAGGCTGGTCCGGTCGAAGCCCTCGCTCTCCACCGCTTCCGTGGTCCCCACCACGACGATCGCGACATCGGCTGTGGTGGCCTCTTCGATCGCCTCGGCCAGTTCGACGTCGTAGGGCGGCTGCGGCCGTTGCGCGCCCAGCGTCAGCCCGACCACCGGGCTGTTCGGCTGGGGGAAGTGGGTCAGCACGACGTCGAGTTCGTCGCCGACGGCGAGCTCGCGCTCGACGGCGGTCTCACCCGGCTGGTGCGGCTCGCCGACCAGCGTCTCGTCGAGCACGGTCTGCTTGTCCAGCGCCAACGTGAACCGCCCGCGCCCGACCACGCCGAGGCGCCAGGTGCCGGCCGTGTCGGCCCGGAGCCGGCAGGACAGTCGTAGTTCGGCGGCTTCCCGTACGGCGTCGCCGAGCCAGAAGAGCTGCCCGGAGTGCCGTAGCTCGTGCCGCAGCACGATTCCGTTCGCGTCCAGCCAGTCCACGTCGATGTCGTCGACCGGAATCGCCCGCAGGCTCTCCTGCAGCCGGACCCCGACGGAGTGCGTCACGGTGACGTCGGGCCCGAGCGCGGCACGCAGGCCGTCCAGCGGCGACACCGTGTGGTCGGGTATCACGGTCGCGCTGCCGCCGCCCTGCGTCCGGGCGTCGGCGGCCAACTGTCCGATCACCGCGACCCGGCGCACGTCCCGCAGCGGCAGAACATCGTTGTTACGCAACAAAACCATGCCATCGGCCGCCGCGACGCGCAGCACGTCCGGGTCGTCGGCCGTTTCGGCCGGCGGCGGATCGATCCCCGCCAGTGCACCGACCCGGGCGGCCAGCCGTAGCAGCCGCAACACCTTGTCATCGATCGCGGATTCGGCGACGGACCCGGCCTCGACCGCGGCCACCAGCGCGTCACCCCACGGCCCGTCCGGTCCCGGCATCACCAGATCGAGCGCGGCGGACCCGGCGGCCTCGGTGGTCCGGGCGGCGTGCCAGTCGGAGATGACGACGCCGTCGAAGCCCCACTCGTCCTTCAGCGGGTGGGCGAGCAGCGGGTTCTCGCTCATGGTCGCGCCGTGCACGCTGTTGTAGGCGGCCATCACCAGCCAGGCACCGCCCTCGATGACCATCCGCTCGAACGGTGCGAGGTACAGCTCCCGCAAGGTCCGCTCGTCGACGTGGATGTCAACGGTGAAGCGGTCGGTCTCCGACTCGTTGCCCACGTAGTGCTTGGCGGTGGCGCCGACGCCGTGGTCCTGAAGGCCCTTGACGTAGGCGGTCCCCAGCACGGCGGTCAGCAGCGGATCCTCGGACATGCACTCGAAATGCCGTCCACCGAACGGACTCCGATGCAGGTTCACGGTCGGCGCGAGCAGCACGTCCACCCCCTTGCGCCGCGCCTCGAACGCCAGCAGTCCAGCGACCCGGTGCACCAGTTCGGCATCCCAACTGGCCGCCAACGCGGTGGGGGAGGGGAAACTGAGGGAGGGATCCAACTCGCTCCAGATCCGGCCACGCACGCCGGCCGGCCCGTCGGACACCACGAGCGACCGGAGGCCGATCGCCGGTTCCGCCGGTAGCGCCCAGAAGTCCTCGCCGGTCAGCAGCCGCACCTTCTGCTTGAGACTGAGCTGATCGCGCAACGCGACCAGGCTGGCGTCAAGATCGTCGGCGCTGACGGTCATCGGGCCCTCCCTGCGGGGTGGATCGATCCGGCCCTACCAGCCTGCCACTATCTCGCTCATGTTGTGTAGGCCGAGTTGATGTGCACGTAGCCGTTGGTGAGGTCGCAGCCGTACACGGTGAACTCGCCGGACGCGATGCCCAGGTCGACCCGGATCAGGACCTCGTTGCCGTTGAGGTGTTCGGTCAGTCGGGTCATGGTGGCGGCGTCCGGACGGCTCGGGTAGACCTCGAAATCGGCGAAACCGATCGTCACTTTGTCCTGGTCGATGTCGAGTTCGTCCTCGCATTTGCCGATGGCCATGGCGACCCGGCCCCAATTGGGGTCACCGCCGTGGACCGCCGTTTTCACCAGCGGCGAGTTCACGATGGCTTTGGCGACCCGTTTGGCCTGGGCGGTGTCTCGGGCACCGGTCAACCGGACCTCGATCAGTTTGCTCGCGCCTTCGCCGTCACTGGCTATTTCCTTGACCAGGTGTAATGCGGCGTCGTACAAAGGCTGTTCGAATTCGGATTCGCTGACCGGGCCCGCCTGGCCGTTGGCGAAGATCACGGCGCTGTCGCTGGTGGACGTGTCCGTGTCCACGCTGACCGCGTTGAAAGTGCGTGCCACCACCGAACGGAAGATCCGGTCCAGGTCTGACGCGGCGAGTTCGGCGTCCGTGCAGAAGAACGCCAGCATCGTCGCCATGTTCGGCTCGATCATGCCGACGCCTTTGGCGATTCCCACGATGGTCGCGTCGCCGCACGGGACGCTGATCACCTTCGGGCGGGTGTCCGTTGTCATGATCGCGGTCGCCGCGGCCGGGAAATCGGTGCCGGTGGGGTAGGTGAGCTCGTCGATCGCGGCCCGGATGTCGGCCATCGGGTATTCGACGCCGATCACACCCGTTGACGCGATCAACAGTTCGTCCGGTAGGACACCCAGGGCCTTCCCCACGCCGGCGCGGACCTCGTTGGCGTTGGCGAGACCAATCGCGCCGGTAGCCACGTTGGCATTGCGGGACAGCACCACCACCCCGCGCGCGCTGAAGTCGGCGCAGGCCGACCTGGACAGCACGACGCTCGGCCCGGCGAACCTGGATCGGGTGAACATGCCGCTGACCACGGCGGGCACGTCCGACACGAGCACCGCGAAGTCGTCACGGCCGTCGTTGGCCACGCCGGCCCGGCCGGTGTGTACGTGGAAGCCCCTGGGAACCATGTCTTTGACTATACGATCGAGTGCATAGTCAGTCTCTCGATATGACTTGGGTCACAACCACCAATCCGGCCGGCCGCCGGCGTCGAAGGGCGTTCGTCTCGTTCAGTTGCGAGGGGTTCAACTGCTCGACAGGGGTGAGCATAAGTGGCTGTGAGGACGAACAAGCCCCCATCCCCTGGCACCCGACCCTGGGTGCTCGGTCGCTGCCCGGTAATATTCGGGCTGCGATCTGGGACACCGGGTTCGGTGCCAGCGTGCGGGGCTCCTTGTCCACCAGCGTGATGGGCTGGGACCTCCCCGTCGCTTCTGGCCGTATTCAGGTGGCCAGGTCGTGAGGGAACGGATCACGCACGGGATGCGTGTCGCTGTCCGGGCTGAGAACGCTGGGGACCAGTGCGTCCAACACCGTTCGGGGCGTGCCGCCGCGCAGGACTCACTCCTGCACAGTGATGAGGAACGGTGTCAAGCCGGCGGGTCGCTCGCCGACTTGTCCCACGACCCGCGTGCGGCGACACGCCGGTCCCGTCCTCGCTAGGTCGCCAGATCGAACAGCATCAGCAGGCTGCTGGTGGGTTGTGGCGACCCGCCGGCTGGTTCCAGTGTCACGGCGATCTTCGGGGTGTTGGCCAGCGTGTCGAGCACCAGCAGCACCGTCGAGTTGGCACCGGTCCGCCAGCACGGCGACACGTCCGTCGCGGTCGGTGGACGCCTGCGCCGACCGGACCCGGTCCACCGCCCGACGATGGGCCGAGGTCAACGCCCAGTTCACCGCGCCGCCTAGCGCCGGATCGAAGCGGGTCGCGGTCCGCCGGAGTTCGACCAGCACCTCCTGGGTGACCTCCTCGGACTGGGCCGAGTCCCGGACCACCCGCCGGACCACGCCGAACACCGGTCCGGCCACCACGTCGTAGAGCTGCTCGAGGTGTCCGCCGACCTGGCCGGCCGGTTCGGCACCAGCGACGCCGCCCGCAACCTGATGAAGTTCCTCGCCTCGGACGACGCCCAGCGGATCTGGCCGGGCATCCCCGGCAGCGGCGCGTTCTCGGTGGACCGCAACGTGGGTCCCACGGTGTACCGGGACGCGATCGCCAGGAAGGTCGCCGGCAAGCTGACCGGCGCCGATACGCTGTGCTTCGACGCGTCCGACCTGATGCCCGACGAGCTCACCAGTGCGTTCTATCAGGCGGTGTTACGGTACCTGACGGATCCCAGCCAGTTGGAATCGCTTCTGGGGCAACTGGATACGACCAGCAAGAACATCCACAACGGACACACGACGGCCTTCCAATGTGGACTGGCACGGCATTGACGGGAGTACTCGGCATGGACTATGCCAACTTCGAACTGGCCGACGGCGGCACCGTGCTGGTCGAGGTCGACCCGGAAGACGGCGTGGTCCGGGTCGGTCGCGGCGGCGAGATCGTGCAGGCGGTCGGGGAAGACGTTCGACGAGTCCATCGCGCATGTCCGCGACGCGGCCGCCGCGGCCCTGCACCAGTTCCAGTCCATGACGCGGCGGCCGGACGAGTTGGAGATCAAGTTCGGCGTGAAGCTGGACGCCGAGGTGGGCGCGCTGATCGCCAGGACCGGCGTGCAGGGCCAGTTCGAGGTGAAACTGACCTGGCGGGGATGCGGAGAGACCGGCCAGTTCCAGCTGGTTGCGCGCGGCCGTCTTCAGCAGTTGCAGGGCCAGCACCTCGGCCGTGTTCAGCGGGCCGTCCCACTCGGGCAGCGCCAGCCGGTAGCCAAGGACCGCGAAGGTGATCAGGAACTTCTTCGCGAACAGCGCGCTGTAGTGCCCCGCGTAGCGGGTCGGCAGGTCGTGCATGACCCACAGCACCTCGTGCTCGCTGGCCGGGGTGCCCGCCTCTTCCAGCGTCTGGACGTCGACGAACAGTTCCTCGGTCAGCAGTTCGAGGCCTTGCATCAGCGCGCCGGCCACCAGGGTGGCCGCGTCGATGCTGACCGCGCCGTCCTGGTCGCAGCCGAACGCGTCCGGGTCGAACGCGCCGAGGCCGTCCGCGGCCTCCAGCAGCTGTTCCCGCTTGGCGGCCCGGTCCTCGTCGCTCGGCTCGACCAGCGTCAGCTCGTCCAGCTCATCGAGGTCGATCTCGATCTCGACGTCGCCCGCTTCGAGGTCGTCGACATCGGCGAGCGCGGCGGCCAGGTCCTCGTCGCTTGCGGTGACCTCGCAGCGCCCGACGGACCAGTCGGCCAGCAGCTCGGTGTGTTCCAGCAGCTCACCGAGCACCTGACGGGCCGCGTCCTCGGCGAACGCCAGCGCGGGCGCGTCCAGCACCCAGGTGATCGACGCGCCGGTGGGCTCCACCGCGATGCGATGGTCGACCGGTTCGATCTCGACGCCGTCCGGGCCCTCGATCTGGGCGAGCAGGTCGAGATGCTCGTCGAGCAGCGCGGCAACGCCGTGCCGCTGGAGCGCGTCGAGAGCCGGGGTCTGTGCCGGCGGGACCACCTCGGCGGTCAGCTGGTATTCCACGATCAGAGTGTGACATCCCGCGTCGCGGCGGCACGCGGCCCCCGGTGTCACGGCCGGCTGCCGATTTGCTATCAACCGGCGGCACCCGATGCGATGTGGTGGCAATCGTGACAAGCCAAGGCCACTATCGGTCTCGTAACCAATCTGTTGGTCATGTCGGTTCGGGAGCGCGGGAGGCACGGTGACTGATCAGGATCGGCTGATCGCTGGCCGGTACCGACTCGGCGAGCAGATCGGCGTCGGCGCGATGGGCATCGTGTGGCGGGCCCGCGACGAGCGACTGCGGCGCACCGTGGCGGTCAAGCAGCTGTTGCCGCAACCGGGACTCGACGAGCGACAGGCCGCGGAGGCCCGCGCCAGGGCGATGCGTGAGGCGCGGATCGCGGCCCGGCTGCAACACCCGAACGTGGTGATCGTCTACGACGTGGTCGAGGAGGACGGCGAGCCTTGGCTGATCATGGAGTACGTGCCCTCCCGCAGCCTGGCCACGGTGCTGCGTGCCGAGGGCACGCTCCCGCCCTACCAGGTCGCCGACGTCGGCGCCCAGGCCGCCGCCGGCCTCGCCGCCGCGCACGCGGTCGGCGTCGTGCACCGCGATGTCAAGCCGGGCAACGTGTTGCTGGGCGATGCCGGCATCGTCAAGATCACCGACTTCGGCATCTCCAGGGCTGTGGACGACGCGGTCATCACCGCGACCGGCCTGATCACCGGCACCCCGGCCTACCTGGCACCGGAGCTGGCCAAGGGCAGCGAACCCGCGCCGTCGTCGGACGTGTTCGCGCTCGGCTCGACCCTGTACGCGGCCGTGCAGGGCACGCCGCCGTTCGGTTTCAACGAGAATCCGTTGGCGCTGCTCTACATAGTCGCGAACGGCACCGTGTCCCCGCCACCCGACGGTGGCCCACTGACTCCGGTCCTGATGCGCCTGCTGTGCACCGATCCGGGCGACCGGCCGACCATGCGGCAGGCGCAGCAGGATCTCGCCGATCTGGCCGCGCAACGCACCCTGGTGTCCCAGGCGCCGGTCGCCGATCCCGGTCGGGCGTGGACCACACCGTCGGCGGAACCGGTGGCCGCGCCGGCATCCGCCCTGGTCGACCTGTTGCCGCGCAGCGTGCCGGACCCGCCGGACCCGCCGCGGTCCCGGTCGCGGCGGCTGGTCCGGCTGGCCTTGGTGGTGGTGATCGCGTTGGTGGCGGTCGGTGCGGCCGTGCTCGTGGTGGACCGGGCCGGGCGGGGTGCGTCGGTGCAGGCGGCCGGGCCGTCCGGTGCGGTGGCGCCGCCGCCGGTGGCGGCCAGTTCGGCCCCGCCGGTCGCGCCGTCACTTGCGACCATGCGGGACCTGGTGACCAGGTATTACGGCCTGTTGCCCGGCGATCTCGGTGGTGCCAGGCAGTTGTTGTCCACCAACTTCCGAACCAAGATCACCTTCGGCCAGTTCCAAGGGTTCTACGCGACGATCGCGCGCGTCGTGCCCACCAACTTCCGCCAGACCGGACCGAACACGATCACCGCGGTCATCAATTTCACGCCTCGACATGGCGTGACGACGCACGAGCCGTACCGGTTCACGGTGGTCGCGACCAACGGCGCGTTGCTGATCGACGAGGCGGTCGCCGTGCAGTCGGTCACCGCCAACTAGATTCGGTCAGGGTTGTTCGCGTCCGACCAGGACGGCGATGTCGAGCTCGTTGCCCTCCGGGTCGGCGAGTGTCCACCATGCCGGCGCCCGCTCGTCGTAGACGATTCGTCCCCCGGCGGCGATGGCGGTGTCGATACGTGCTCGAGCCTGGTCGTCCGGCACGAAAAGGTCGATGTGGATGCGGTTGCGCTGCTCGCGGCGGTCCTGCTCCGATGCGGGCATCTCCTGGAAGAAGATCGGCGGGTTCAGCCGGCGCGGATCGTAGATGTCGGTGACGCCGGGCCGAGGGTCGTACTCGTACCCGAGTACGGCCCGCCAGAAATCCCGGACCGCGGGGACGTCGACCGCGTCGATGCCGATCTGGACGAAGCGCAGCCGCGTCGTGTCCGCGGTGAGCGTCATGTCGCGCGCCGCCGCCTGGACCCGGCAAGCCAGGTCAGGGAACCGTTCGTCCTCCCACTGGTCCTTGCCGGTGTCGATCGTGACGCCGTCCGGGCGCAGGTCCACCAGCAGCGGCAGCCCGGCATCGTCGGCCAGACCGGCCACGGCGACGGCCAGTTCGGCCGCCCGTACCGGCGAGGCGACCGGACAGAACATCATCGCCCCGAACAGCACGCGCCAGTCGGCGGTCTCCGGTCCCTCGCCCAGCTTGTCGATCGGCACCAGCGGAATGAGGTCCGCCTCGTTCCCCTCCGCGTCGGCGACCGTGGCGTAGTACTCACCGCGATACCTCTCCCGGCCGCCGGCCGCCTTCAGCCCTTCGAGGGTCCGTTCGTGCGGGCGAACGACGTCGACGTGGATCCGGTTGCGCAGCCGACGTGGCCGATCCTGTTGCTGGAACCAGATCCCCGGGTCCCGCCGCATCGGGTCTACCAGGTCCTCGTCGCCCAGCTGTTCGTAGGCGAGCACGGCGCGCCAGAACGACATCACCGCGGGCTTGTCGATCGCGTCGATCGTCAGCTGCATGGTCTGCAGCGCCGATGGATCGGCGGTCAGCCCGAGATCCCCGGCCGCGCCCGAGATCGCCCGCGCCACCGCCACATCGGCCATGGTGCGGGTCGGGGAGATCGGCGCGCCGATCCGTACGTGCACCCCGCCGGCGCGCAAGTCCATCTCCGGCAGGCGATCCGCGTCGCCGGTCAGTTCGGCGACGCGGCGAACCAGCGCCGCGCCGGCGACCTGAGACGGCGCGCGGAACCAGGCGCTCGCCCCGGAAACGACCACCCGCCAGTCCTCGACCCCGGCACAGGCCTGGAACTGGGTCGAGGTCACCGCGCCAGACCCGTCAGAGTGATCACCAGTCATGGCGGGCACACTATCCGCCGTTCCGGACGATAAACGCCCGGAACACGGCCTAGTTGCCCGGCGGCGGCCCACCGGCTGGCGGCGCCCCGGCACCGAACCCACCCCGTGGCGAACCACCCAGGGTGGTGTCCTCAATGGTGTTGGCCGTGGCCGTGCTGCCGGACAGCGCGGCGACCACCGTCACCGTATTGCCCTGCACAACGTCCTTGATGGTGTTGGCACCGGTGTCCACAGTGGTACCGGAGTTGATCACGTAACTCTGGGTGTAGCCGTCGGTGGACTTGACCGTCAGGTCGGTGGCACTGATCGAAGTGACGGTCCCGGTCTGCAACCGGTCGGTGACGTTGGCACCGTTGACGGACACGACGAAATCACCATGGAGCGCGTTGGCCAGCGCCGCGCCACCGCCGGGAGCGAACCGACCGCCGGGACCGAATCGGGCGTTACCGCCACCAGGGCCGGCTGCCGTGGTGGAGCCGGAGTTGGTGGCCGCGATCACGCCGATCGTCCCGCCGGCCACGATCACCACGGCCACCGCGGCCGAGATCACGATCTTCCTGGTCGACCAGGGGCTCTTCGGCCGTTCCGCGGTCGGCACCGGCGCACCCCACGTCCTGGGCGGGGCGTCCTGGGTCGGCGTCGCGGGTTCCGCGCTGTTGTGCTGTGTGGTCATGCGGACCACTCTCGGGTTCCCCGCTGTGTCCATCCTGTGTCACCGATGGGGACTGCCTGTGACTGAGACGCGCAGTGATCGATCAACGCAGTGAGCCCACAGGTGGTACACAGCTAGAACACAGTGGAACCACACCTGGCTCTCGGACGATCGGACCATGTCAGCAGTGAATGGCGTGCGAGTGCTCGTCGTCGACGACGAGCCGACCCTGGCCGAGCTGGTCACCATGGCCCTGCGCTACGAGGGCTGGGAGGTGCGCAGCGCCGGCAACGGCGTCACCGCCGTGCGCCTGGCCAGGGACTTCCGCCCGGACGTCGTGGTGCTCGACGTGATGCTGCCTGACCTGAGTGGCCTGGACGTGCTGCGCAGGCTGCGTGAGCACACCCCGAACCTGCCGGTCCTGTTCCTGACCGCCAAGGACGCGGTCGAGGACCGGATCGCCGGACTGACCGCCGGCGGCGACGACTACGTGACCAAGCCGTTCAGCCTGGAGGAGGTCGTGCTGCGGCTGCGCGCACTGCTGCGCCGCACCCAGGTGGCCGAGGCGGTCTCCGGGTCCACGCTCACCGTCGGTGACCTCACCCTGGACGAGGACAGCCGCGAGGTGTACCGGGGCGGCACGCCCGTCGACCTGACCGCGACCGAGTTCGAGCTGCTGCGCTACCTGATGCGCAACGCACGCAAGGTGTTGAGCAAGGCTCAGATCCTGGACCGGGTGTGGCACTACGACTTCGGCGGCCAGGCCAACATCGTGGAGCTCTACATCTCGTACCTGCGCAAGAAGATCGACGCCGGCCGGGAACCGATGATCCACACACTGCGCGGCGCCGGCTATGTCCTCAAGCCCACGTCCTGAACGAGCCGGCCGCTGGTGGCAGCCGGGCCGCTGGCCGTTGCGCACCAAGCTGTCCGCGGTCTCCGTGCTGTTGGTCGCCGTCGTGTGCGTGGTGATCGGGCTGGCCACCGTGCTGTCCCTGCGTGCTTTCCTCGTCGGCCAGCTCGACGACCAGCTCAGCCACGCGGCCGGGGGACCACCGGGCCGGCTGGGAGGCGGTTTCGGGCCGCCGATGTGCGACGGGTCCTCCGGCGCGCTCCCCTTTCCCGGCCTGCCGCCGAACTCGATCGCTGTCGATATAGAGACGACCGGCCAGGCCAGCGGGGCCACGCTGACCACGAGCGACTGTGAGGTCCTGCTGTCGGCGACAGACTTGGCCGCGGTCGTCCCCAACACGGGACTCGATGTGGCGTATACGCGGCAGGTCGGTTCGCTCGGCGAGTACCGGCTGCGCGCCACGTTGGTGACGCCGCCGCAGGATCCGCTGCCGGGTCAGCCGGTGCACCCGCCTTTCATCGCGATCGTGGGGCTGCCGTTGGCATCGGTGAACCAGACGATGACCCAGACCGGGCTCGTCTTCGGCGGCGCCGCCGGGATCGCGCTGGTGGCGGCCGGACTGGCCGGCACGGCGATCGTGCGGCGCACGCTGCGGCCGCTGCGCCGGGTCGCGGACACCGCGAGCCGGGTGGCCGAGTTGGAGCTGGACCGGGGTGACGTGGCGCTGTCCGTCCGGGTGCCCGATGCCGACACCGATCCCAACACCGAGGTCGGCCAGGTCGGCGCCGCGCTCAACCGGATGCTCGGCCACATCGGTGCCGCGCTGTCCGCCCGCCAGGCCAGCGAGACACGGGTACGGCAGTTCGTCGCGGACGCCAGCCACGAGCTGCGCACCCCGCTGGCCGCGATCCGCGGCTACGCCGAGCTCACCCGGCGCAGCGGCGACGACGTGCCCCCGAACGTGGCACACGCGATCCGCCGGGTCGAGTCCGAGTCGGCCCGGATGACACTGCTGGTCAACGACCTGCTCCTGCTGGCCCGGCTGGACTCCGGCCGGCCGCTGGACAGCGAGCAGGTGGACGTGTCCCGGCTGATCGTGGACGCGGTGAGCGACGCGCACATCGCCGGGCCGCGCCACGCGTGGCGGCTGGACCTGCCACCCGATCCGGTGGTGATCACCGGGGACACCCAACGCCTGCACCAGGTGCTGGCCAACCTGCTGTCCAACGCCCGCACGCACACCCCGCCCGGCACCACCGTGACCACGGGCTTGTCCACCCAGGACGGTCAGGTCGTGCTGACCGTGGCCGACAACGGCCCCGGCATCCCGCCGGAGGTACTGCCCGAGGCGTTCGAACGCTTCGCCAAGGCGGACACGTCCCGCTCGCGCAACGCCGGCAGCACCGGCCTCGGCCTGGCGATCGTGGCCGCGGTGGTGGCCGCGCACGACGGCACGGTCGGCGTGACGAGCGTGCCGGGTAACACGGTGTTCACCGTCCGCCTGCCGCGTCACAGCTTCGGCACAGCCGCGCCACAAGAGTGACCTAGGTCGGCTGACAACGCTGAGTGCATGACCGCACTCGCCGAGCCGGCCACCCCGCATGCCGTAGCGACACCCCCGCGACCCGCAAGAAGGAACGGCAGACTCGCGCTGTTGGTTCTGCTCGGCGCCACCGCCGTGCTGTATCTCTACGGGCTGGGCGCGTCGGGCTGGGCGAACTCCTTCTACTCGGCCGCCGTGCAGGCCGCGACGAAGAGCTGGACCGCGCTGCTGTTCGGCTCGTCGGACGCGGCCAACGCGATCACCGTGGACAAGCCGCCCGCCGCCCTGTGGGTGATGGACATCTCGGCCCGGATCTTCGGCGTGAACGCGTGGAGCATCCTGGTACCGCAGGCACTGGAAGGCGTTGCGGCCGTTGGGTTGCTGTACGCCACGGTGCGGCGCTGCGCGTCGGCCGGTGCCGGGCTGCTGGCCGGCGCGGTGCTGGCGCTGACCCCGGTGGCCGCGTTGATGTTCCGGTTCAACAACCCGGACGCGCTGCTGGTGCTGCTGCTGGTCCTGGCCGCCTACGCCACCGTGCGCGCCCTGGAACGTGCCGGCACCTGGTGGCTGGTGTTGGCCGGCTCGGCGATCGGGTTCGGCTTTCTCGCCAAGATGTTCCAGGCTTTCCTTGTCGTGCCGGCGATCGCGCTGGTCTACCTGATCGCGGCGCCGACACCGTTGCGCCGCCGGATCGGCCAGACGCTGCTGGGCGGGCTGGCGATGGTGGTCGCGGGCGGCTGGTGGGTGGCGCTGGTCGCGCTGTGGCCGGCCGGCTCCCGCCCGTACATCGGCGGCTCGCAGAACAACAGCGTGCTGGAACTTGCCTTCGGCTACAACGGTTTCGGCCGGCTGACCGGCAACGAGACCGGCGGCCTGGGCAACCTGAACGCCGACGCGGGTTGGGCCCGGCTGTTCGGCACCGAGATGGGCACCCAGATCGCCTGGCTGCTGCCGGCGGCACTCGTCGGCATCGGGGCAGGCCTGTGGCTGACCCACCGAACGCCACGCACGAACCTGACCAGGGCCGGCGTGCTGCTGTGGGGCAGCTGGCTGCTGGTCACGGCGGTGGTGTTCAGCTTCGCGCAGGGCATCCTGCACCCGTACTACACGGTGGCGCTGGCGCCGGCGATCGCGGCGCTGGTCGGGATCGGCGCGAGCGGCCTGTGGCGGCACCGGCACCTGGCGGCGGCGACCGGCGTGCTGTCCGGCGTGACCGCGCTGACCGCGATCTGGTCGTTCGTACTGCTGGATCGGGACCCCACGTGGCAACCGTGGCTGCGCTATGTCGTCCTGGTGGCCGGGTTGATCGCGGCCGGACTGTTGATGTTCGCCGACGTGACGCGCTGGTTCGCGGTGCTCGGCGCGACACTGGCCATGATCGCCGCGTTGACCGGACCGGCCGCGTACTCCGTGGCCACGGCCGCCGTCCCGCACAGCGGCGCGATCCCGTCCGCCGGACCAGGCCAGACCGGGTTCGGCGCCGGATTCGGTGGCGGTGGTGGCGGCTTCGGCGGGCCGGGTGGCGGTGGCCCCGCCGGCATCCTCGGCGCGTCGACACCCGGCCAGAGCCTGGTCAACCTGTTGTCCGCCAACGCATCCCACTACACCTGGGTCGCGGCCGCCGTGGGCTCCAACAGCGCGTCCGGCTACCAGCTGGCCACCGGTGATCCGGTGATGGCGATCGGCGGCTTCAACGGCACCGATCCCGCGCCCACGCTCGCCCAGTTCCAGCAGGACGTAGCCGCTGGCAAGATCCACTACTTCATCGGTGGTGCCGGCGCCACCGGTCTGGCCGGCGGCAGCGGCAGCCAGGACTCGGCCCAGATCGCCGCATGGGTCAGCAGCCACTTCACCGCGTCCACTGTGGACGGCGTGGTCGTCTACGACCTGACGGCCCGATGAGCGACCACACAGCGGCACCACAGTCGCGGCACACCGACGGCACAAGTCCGACCTGGACGGTGGAGGCCATGACAATGAGTGCCCAGCCAGCCACGTTGCCACGAACCCCACCGTCGGCGCCCGGTCCCGTGCTCGACGTGGTCGTCCCGGTCTACAACGAGCAGACCGACCTGGAACCGTGCGTCCGCAGGCTGCACGGCCACCTGACCGCGCACTTCCCGTACCCGTTCCGGATCACCATCGCCGACAACGCCAGCGTGGACGACACGCCGTCGGTGGCCGCCGCGCTGGCCGCCGAACTACCCGAGGTGTCGTCGGTGCGGCTCACGCAGAAGGGCCGCGGCCGGGCGCTGCGCGAGGTCTGGACGGCGTCGGACGCGGCCGTGCTCGCCTACATGGACGTCGACCTGTCCACCGATCTGGCCGCGCTGCTGCCGCTGGTCGCGCCGCTGCTGTCCGGCCATTCCGACCTGGCCATCGGCAGCAGGCTGGCGCGCGGCGCCCGCGTGGTGCGCGGGGCAAAGCGGGAGTTCATCTCCCGCTGCTACAACCTGATCCTGCGATCCACCTTGGCCGCCCGGTTCACCGACGCCCAATGCGGTTTCAAGGCGATCCGCGCCGACGTCGCCGCCCAACTGCTGCCGCTGGTGCAGGACACCGGCTGGTTCTTCGACACCGAACTGCTCGTGCTGGCCCAACGGGTCGGCCTGCGCATCCACGAGGTGCCGGTGGACTGGATCGACGACCCGGACAGCCGGGTGGACGTGCTGGCCACCGCGATCGCCGACCTGAAGGGCGTGGCCCGGCTGGGCAGGGCGCTGGTCAGCGGTGAACTGCCGATCACCCGGCTGCGCAACGAGTTCGGCCGTGGCCGGCTGGCCGCCGACCCGCCCGGCGTGCCGCGCGGGCTGCTCGGCCAGGCGATCCGGTTCGCCGTGATCGGCGTGGCCAGCACCCTGGCCTACCTGGTGTTGTTCGTGTTACTGCGCGGCATGATGGGCGCTCAGGGAGCCAACCTGATCGCGCTGCTCATCACCGCCGTCGCGAACACCGCCGTGAACCGCCGGGTCACGTTCGACGTGCGCGGCAGCCGGAACGCCGGCAAGCACCAGTTCCAGGGCCTGATCGTGTTCGGCATCGGTCTGGCCCTGACCAGTGGCGCGCTGAACCTGTTGAGCCTGACCGTCGGCACACCGGGCCGGCTGACCGAGCTCAGCGTGTTGGTCACTGCCAACCTGCTGGCCACCGTCGTACGGTTCGTGTTGCTGCGCGCCTGGGTGTTCCGCGCCCAGCGGCCCCGCGATTGATGATCCCCCAGTTGAGAGGCATGTGATGTCCGCGTCCACCCTGTCCCCGCCCGTCCGGCACACGGTCGCGCCACCGGTGACCACGAGCCGGCCGGGCGTGGTCCGAGGCGCGCTTGCCGTGCTGCTCGTCGGCACGGCAGTGCTGTACCTGTGGAACCTGAGCGCGTCCGGCTACGCCAACGACTTCTACGCCGCCGCCGTGCAGGCCGGCACGCAGAGTTGGAAGGCGCTGCTGTTCGGCTCGCTCGACCCCGGCAACACCATCACCGTGGACAAGCCACCCGCATCCCTGTGGATCATGGGCCTGTCCGGCCGGATCTTCGGGTTCAACGCGTGGAGTCTGCTGGTCCCGCAGGCGATCGAGGGCGTGCTGTCGGTCTGGCTGCTGTTCGCGACCGTGCGCCGCTGGTCCGGCCCGGCCGCCGGGCTCGTCGCCGGTGCCGTGCTCGCGCTGACCCCGGTGGCCGCGCTGATGTTCCGCTACGACAACCCCGACGCGCTGCTGGTGCTGCTGCTGATCGTCGGCGCGTACTGCGTGGTGCGGGCCACCGAGAAGGCGAGCCTCGGCTGGCTGATGCTGGCCGGCACCGCGTTGGGCTTCGGCTTTCTCACCAAGATGTTGCAGGCTTTCCTTGTCCTGCCGGCATTCGCGCTGGTCTACCTGGTCGCCGCGCACACGTCGCTCGGTCGCCGGCTGTGGCACTTGGCGGTCGCCGGGCTGGCCGTCGTGGTGTCGGCCGGCTGGTACGTGGCGCTGGTCGCGTTGTGGCCGGCCGGTTCCCGGCCCTACATCGGCGGTTCCACGAACAACAGCCTGCTGCAACTGGCGTTGGGCTACAACGGCCTCGGCCGGATCTTCGGCGGCTCGGGCTCCGGTCCGGGAGGTGGAGGCGGCGGCGGGGGTGGTGGCGGCTTCGGCGGCGCCACCGGCATCACGCGGCTGTTCAACACCATCATCGGCACCGAGATCTCCTGGCTGCTGCCGGCCGCGCTGATCGGGCTGGTGGCCGGCCTGTGGTTCACCCGCCTTGCGCCACGCACCGACCGGACGCGGGCCGCGCTGATCCTGTGGGGCGGCTGGCTGCTGGTGACGGGCGTGGTGTTCAGCTACATGCAGGGCATCATGCACCCGTACTACACGGTGGCCCTCGCCCCGGCCATCGCCGCGCTGGTCGCGATCGTCGGCCGGGAACTGTGGCGCGGCCGCGACCAGTTCGCCTGCCGGGTCGTGCTGGCGCTGATGATCGCGGTCACCGGCGTCTGGGACTACGCGCTGCTGGAACGCACATCCGACTGGCTGCCGGTGTTGCGGATACTGGTGCTGCTGGCGGCCGGCGTGGCCGCGTTCGCGGTGCTGTTCGGCGCCCGCTTCGGCGTCGTGGTGGTCACGGTCGCCCTGGTCGGTGGCCTGCTCGGCACGTCGGCCTACGCCGTGGACACCGCGAGCAGTCCGCGCACCGGCGCCACCCCCGCGTCCGGCCCGAGCGCCGGCGGTGGTTTCGGCGGCGGCGGTCCCGGCGGCTTCGGCGGCCAGACCACGAGCTCGGCGTTGATCACCGCGTTGCGGACGAGCACGACCCGCTGGGCCGCGGCCACGATCGGGTCACAGTCTGCCGGGCCGCTCGAACTGGCCAGCGGCGCGTCGGTGATGGCCATCGGCGGCTTCAGCGGCAGCGACCCGGCACCCACCCTGGCCCAGTTCGAGGCCGACGTGCAGGCAGGCGATGTGCACTACTTCATCGCGGGCGGCGGCCCCGGTGGCGGTGGTGGCTTCGGCGGTGGCGGTGGCACCGACGCGGCCGGCCAGATCACCGCGTGGGTCCAGAGCCACTACAAGTCAACGACGATCGGCGGCACCACGGTCTACGACCTGACCGCCGGCTAGCACCCGCACCGCGACGATCGAGCCGCCGTCGACCTGGGCCTCGATCGTCGCGGTCAGGGTGCCGTCACCGTCTCGAACCAGCGCCACCGCGACCCCGGGCCCGGTGGTGAGCACCTGAACGTCCTCGGTCAGCACGTCCCGCAGCGCCGCCGGCCGAGTCGCCAGGAGATCAAGCAGCACCTCCCGTGGCGCCGGATCGGGCGGGATCGGCGAACCCGCGAACAGTTCGGGCAGCCGCCCGGCGGCCGTCACGGCACGCGGAAATCCCGCGAACGCGGCGGTCTCGGTGACGATCTCGCCGATCTCGGCCGGCGTCAGCCCTGCGGCCAGCCCGGTCCTGGTGTGTACGGTGAGCGGCGTGTCGGTACACCCGGCCGCGATGATCGCGGCCAGCGCGACCGCCTCCCGCATGCGCGGATCCAGCGTGCGCCGGGCGTGCAGGTGCCCGTACACCGTGCCGACCGCCAATTCGCCCAATGCCGGCACCGCCTGGAAGATCCGGTCCAGCCGAGCCTCGCCGTCCGTGACGAGACCCGCGAAGGTCGCTCGCCCTTTCGTGTGCAATTCGGCCATGTGTTCGGCCATCGGAGTTCCCCCCTGATGTGCGCCGGTGGATGCGGCGACGGTACCGATATCCTCGCAGCAACCCGAGCGCGCACCGCGCATTTCAGTGAGGAGCAACTGTGGCAACGTGGGGAGATCTGGTCGCCTTCGTGCGGTCCGAGTTCCGGGTGACGCGCGTCGAGCCGGACGAGATCCGGATCGAGTTGGAATTCGAGGACGAGCGCCGGCAGGCCGTCATCGTGCAGCGCGAGATCCTGGACAAGCGCGAGGAATGGGTGCAGATCGCGTCCCCCTGCGGCAAGGCGGCCGAGGTCAACCTGCTCGCCCTGCTGACCCAACTGGGCGACGCCGCGGTCGTCGGCGGCGCGGTGGTCATGGGGGAGTACGTCGTCATCCGCCACTCGCTACCACTGGAGAACCTGCAGATCAACGAGTTCGTCGACCCGATGACCCTGCTCGCCGGCACCGCAGATGAACTGGAGGAGATGTTCACCGGCGGCGACGGCTACTGAGCATTCTGTCTACAGTGGACCAGTCAGCCTTGCGGGGCGACCGTGAACGTCCTGGGCTGGTCCAATGATCCAGGGCTGATCGCTTGGAGGTAGTTGGACGACGGTGCCTTGAAGAACCACGGCCCCGACACGTGCACGAGATACTGGTTGGCGGCCAGGTTCGGCAGCGCGAACTCGCCGTTCCCGTCGGTCACGCCGGTGGCCACCACTTGGTGCGTGCGGAAGTTCAGGATCTGCACGTGAACGTTCGTCACCGGACTGTCGTCGTTCTGAACGATCTGGATCAGCTGAGGTGCGTTGTCCCCCGGCACGTCGGCGTACGCCGGTTTGCCCGGGTAGCCCTGGCGCGGGTTCTGGTCCGGCTCCGGCCCGAACTGACAGAAGGCCGACACGTAACCCCACAGCTGCGCGGCATCCGGCAGCGCGAACGCGGCATGGAAGACCCTGGTCCGGCCGGCCGGGATGGTCGCACCGGCCCCGTTGATGTCCAGCGTGCCCCAGCCGGCGCCCGGTTGCAGTGAGTTCTCGTCGCCGACCCGGTTGCAGTCCGCGATCACGCCGGAGATCGGCGTGGTGCCGGAATTGCTGTGCGTCTCGGTGACGTGCATGGTGTCACCCGGCTGATAACTCGCCTGGTCGAAGCGGATCGCGGCATGCAACTGGTCGGACAGCG
>WNGR01003540.1_pt1 | contig 20818 bp, 14 predicted proteins | sample 5407581 | NCBI WGS metagenome assembly WNGR01 (sample SAMN13153383, study PRJNA577476) | soil metagenome | isolation source: 80 cm soil or saprolite under Garry oak tree replicate 2 | place: USA:California | collected 2016-06-15
TGTCGAATGTCTCTTTGACCAGCGATGACGAACTCATTCTTGCTCCGCGCTTCGATGTCGTATTCAACACCGAGCAAACGCTCGTCTGGTCCGCGATAGCCGATTCCAAAGGAAATGTTTATTTAGGGACGGGCCACGACGGCAAGATCTTCAAGGTGGACCCATCGGGCAGGGGAGCCATGATGGCTGATCTCTCCGAACTGGATGTTCTCGCGCTGGCCGTCGACGGCAACGATGTTCTCTATGCCGGCACATCCCCAGACGGTAAGGTCTACAAGATCGAGAATGGTACGCCCAAAGAATTCTTTGATCCGCATACGAAGTACATATGGTCATTGGTTTTTGATAAGCAAGGAAGGTTGCTGGTTGGGACAGGAGATAAAGGCGTCATCTACCGCGTAACGCCGGACGGACAAGGCGCATCGTTTTATGACACGGATGAAACGCACGTTGTCTCTATGGCTATCGACAGGGACGGGAATCTCATTGCCGGCGGGGATCCGAAGGGTTATGTGTATCGCATTTCCCCGGAAGGAAAGGCATTCGTCTTATACGACTCGGGCATGCGCGAGATCCATTCCGTCGCTGTTGGACCAAACGGAACGGTTTACGCCTCCGCCATCAGCGGTGAGCCTGCACTTGCACCCGCCCCGGCTCCAGCCACGTCCGGCACCACGGCAAATCCGCAGACGACGGTAACGGTAACTGTCAACGCTGTTACTGCCGAGCCACAGGACATCCAAGTCATTGAGCCGGCCGAACCCGTCTCTTCTGCGACGCCGCGTGCGCAAACGCGACGCACAGCTAACGAAGCCAATGCACAGAGCGCGGTTTTCGAGATATTGCCCGATGGTGTTGTGAATACGTTGTGGCGCTCGCGCGACGAGATGGTGTTCTCGGTTCTGCCCTACGGCGGAAAACTCTTGTTCTCGACCGGAGCGAAAGGGCGCATCTATTCCGTGGAAGGTCCGAGAAACACGACGTTGCTCCTGGAATCGACCGAAGAGCAAACCACGCGCCTGATCCGGGCTGGAAACCAGCTGTACGCAGCTTCGTCCAACATCGGAAAGCTCTTCCGCATCGGCGATACATCGGCAACATCGGGGACGTACGAATCGACCGTCAAAGATACGGACGCGGTTTCCTCATGGGGCAAGCTCACGTGGAGGTCGGATGATAAAAATCTGATTGAAGTCTCCACAAGAACCGGAAACACGAGTGTCCCGGACAAGACATGGTCCGAATGGCAGCCGGTCGATGCCACTGGCGCAAGCTCAATGGAAGGCGGCGCTGAAATCCGACGGCACGAAATCGCCGCGGCTTGGCTCCGTTAAGGTTCCGTACCTCCAGCAGAATTTCAGACCGGAGGTGACAAATATCGACGTCCTGACATCGGGTGTCGCCCTTCAGAAAGTGCCGCTAAACCAGGGAAACAACGTCAATCCGAACGATCCTGCGACGATTCGCGCGAACGCGCGAGCGGGCCAGCCAAGAATCCAACCCATTCCGCCGCGGCGGGCGCCGCAGCGGGGCGCGCAGTCATTCCAATGGACTGCTACAGATAAGAACCAGGACACGCTCACCTATGATCTGTATTACCGGGCCGAGAATGAACGCACCTGGAAATTGCTCAAGAAAGATCTGGAAGACAATTTTTACACCATCAACTCGGACACGCTGCCCGACGGCACCTATACGGTCCGCGTCGTAGCGAGCGATCAGCCTTCCAATCCTCCCGACCTCGCGTTAAGAGGGGAAATGGAGAGTCGCCCGTTCACCATCGACAATACGCCGCCGGTGGTGACGGTGAGTTTAGAGCGTACCGAAAACCGCCGGATTCGAATTGCTATCGAGGCGGTAGATCAAACGTCTACCTTGTCTCAGGCGGAGATTGCGATCGATACCGGAGATTGGCGGCCGGTCTTCCCCAAGGACGGCATCATTGATGAGAAGACTGAATCGTTCAGCTATCTGTCCGGAGAGTTGTCGCCTGGAGAGCATGTCATCGCGTTTCGCGTGTACGATCAGAACGACAATGCCGGAATGGCCAAATTGGTGGTGAGAATCCCTTGAAACATATGAAATATCCATTCTTTTCCCTACTCGTCGCCGCCCTGTGGGGGGCGCCGCTGCTTGCGCAACAGCCCCGGGCGATACAGCAAGCAGCGCCGGACGACCAATCGGACCGTCCAACGATCGACGTCGAAGCATACTCCATTGAAGTGACCCTGGCGCCACAGGAACATCGCCTCACGGGAAGAGCCGACATTAAATTCAAGCAACTCGATCGTAAGACGTACGCGACGTTTGACCTTGACCGGCGGTTGCGTGTGGATCGGGCAAGCATCGGAGGGGCCGACGTGAGGTTTCGGCAGTTCGACGTCGATTCCACAGTCGAGATCGATCTAAGCAATCAGCAATTCAATAGCAATCCCGTTCTTCACATCGAATATTCGGGCATTCTCGATCCCGAACAAAGCCGCCGTGAGCCCGTCCTGGCGCGGGTCTCCGAAGACAGCGCGTTCTTGCTGTATGAAGGGAAGTGGTTCCCAATCAATGGCCTTTACCGGGACAAAGCCGATATGCGGCTCAAACTGAACGTGCCTCCGGAATGGACGCTTGTCACGGACGTCCCAAAAGCAGGAGATGGTTTCGCGAGCAACCAACCCTCGTATTGGGGAACCGTTGCTGCGGGGAAATACACGACCACAAGCTACAAATCGGAGAAAGCCGAAATCGCAGTGCATTCGGTCAAGGCCGACGCCGATATTGTCAAGTCGATGGCCGAATCTGTCGGGAAAGTCTTCGATTATTATTCCCAACGATTTGGCCCGCCTCCTTCATCGAATTTCCGGGTTGTTGAGGTTGAGGGCGCCAACTGGAATGCGCAGTGGTCTATTGGAATGTTGCTTCTGCCATCATCGCAGCTGCGCAAGGATTTCGATCTGCCTGCGCTTGCGGCAACCGTAGCGCATCAATGGTTCCCGCTGAAAATCGGAGTCAAGGATCCGAGCTCCGACGCCTGGCTCATCGACGGTATGGCCCAATTCGCCGGTCTTCTGTACTTCGAGCAAACGCTGTCACCTGCCGAGGCGCAAGAACATATTAAGAAGGCGCTCGTCAAGGCGCTGGCGTACGAAGGCACGACATCCATCCGCCAGGCGGGTGGTTTGGATAAAGATTCACCCGACTACCGCTCGTTGGTTGAATATAAAGGGGCTTTCGTTTTGAGAATGCTGCGATGGGTTATCGGTGATGACAACTTCAATAAGCTCTTGAGCGCTTATCTGAACCAGTTCGAAACTACACCCGTCTCGACAGAGGGTTTTGAGAAGCTAGCGTCGGAGGCCGGCGGCGGGGATTTGGGGTACTTCTTCGATCAGTGGCTGAATGGCAGCGGCATTCCCGAATTCAAGCTCGAGTACACCGTTTTTCGGCAAAAGGACGGTTACAAAGTTCTGGGACAGGTCAAGCAGGATCTCGATCTGTTCAAGATGCCGGTCGAATTTCAAGTTCAAACTGATGGCGATCCCGAATACGCTCGCGTTGAAGTTGTGGGCGAATCGAGCGAGTTCGAGGTCAAGACCGAGCGCAAACCGAAACTTGTGGTTATCGATCCGAGGGAAAAAATACTTCGGATGTCGTCCGATATCCGAATCGCGGTCCTGGTTAACCGCGGCGAGGAACTCGCCAACGAGGGCAAATACAACGATGCGATCGATCAGTATCAGAAAGCAGTCGATATTGATTCGCGCAACTCGCTCGCGTTGTTCCGAATGGGTGAAGCGCTGTTCGAATTAGGGAACCTGCAAGCGGCTTCCGGAATGTTTCAAGAAGCCCTGAATGGGGATCTAAAGCCCAAGTGGGTCGAGGTGTGGGCCTACATCAATCGCGGCAAGATCTTCGACATTCGCGGTCAGCGTGAGCGCGCTGTGACGGAGTATCAAAAAGCTGCCAATACTGGTGACGATTCCTACGGCGCCAAACGATTGGATAATTCGGGGTCAGACGGGTGAATTCCCTATTTCGCATACAAAAATAGGGAATTCATCCGTCTGACCCCGAATTACTCTTCATCCAACTGGTAATTCGGCGCTTCTTTTGTAATGAATACGTCGTGGACGTGGCTTTCGCGCAATGACGCTTCGGAAATCTTGACGAACCGCGTCTTCGTTTGAAGTTCCGGAATCGTGCTCACACCGCAGTAGCCCATGCCGGAGCGCAAACCCCCAACCAGCTGCGTTACCAATGAGGCGATAGGTCCTTTATAGGGAACCCGTCCCTCGATTCCCTCGGGAACGAGTTTACCGGGCAGTTCCTGCTCCTGACTATACCGGTCACGGCTGCCGGTCTGCATCGCGCCCAATGAGCCCATTCCACGATACGATTTGTACGTTCGGCCTTGATACAAAATCGTTTCACCGGGACTTTCGTCCGTTCCCGCGAACAGCGATCCGATCATGACGCTATCGGCCCCTGCGGCTAAAGCTTTCGTGACGTCACCGGAGAACTTGATGCCGCCGTCAGCGATCAACGGGACGTTGGCTTCGTGAGCTGCGCGGGCGCAGGCCAGGATCGCGGTGATCTGAGGCATTCCGACTCCGCTAATTACCCGCGTTGTGCAAATCGAACCGGGCCCCATCCCGACTTTCACAGCATCGACACCTGCGGAGACGAGGTCTCGCGTCGCTTCCTCGGTCGCCACATTTCCTGCGATCACGTCCATATCGGAGAACCGCGACTTTACTTCTTTCACCGCCCGCAGGACGCGCGAAGAATGGCCATGAGCTGTGTCCAGGACAATCACATCGACTTTGGCGCGGACCAGCTCAGCCATGCGCTCAAGATAATCACCAGTTGCGCCGATCGCGGCGCCGACGCGTAGGCGGCCCTGGCTGTCCTTTGCGGAGAGTGGATATTTGATTTTCTTCGTGATGTCTTTGACCGTAATCAATCCCTTAAGGTTCTGGTTTTTGTCCACGACCAGCAGCTTCTCGATCCGGTGCTTGTGCAAGAGCCGTTGAGCTTCCTCCAGCGTTGTGCCCACAGGAACCGTGACGAGATCCTCCTTCGTCATGACTTCGCGGATCGGAAGGTGAAATCGTGTTTCGAAGCGCAGATCGCGGTTCGTCAGAATGCCCACCAGCCGCCCGTCTTCCGTGATTGGAACCCCCGATATCTTGTAATGAGCCATCAGCTTAACAGCATCTTCGATTTTGTCGTTGGGCGACATCGTGATGGGATCGACGATCATGCCGCTCTCGGATCGCTTCACTTTGTCGACCTCGGCCGCCTGTTTGTCGATCGGCATATTCTTGTGGATGATTCCGATGCCGCCTTGCTGGGCAATCGCGATCGCCAATCGGGATTCGGTCACGCTATCCATGGCAGCACTGATGATCGGGATATTCAATTCAATGCGCCTGGTAAGCCGGGTATTGGTTCGAGCTTCGGTGGGCAGGACGTCCGATTTGAGAGGAACAATCAGGACGTCGTCGAAAGTATAAGCGTCGCCTGAAATTTTCTTATCGGTCAAACCGTCACTCCATGGCATTTCTTGAATTTCTTTCCGCTGCCGCACGGGCAGGGATCGTTTCTCCCTATCTTGGGAGTATCGCGTTTCACCTGGCGCGACGCTCCATCGCCGCCATTATTCTGCTGGGATAGGACGAACTCGGCGCGTCTGCGCTTGCGCTCTATTTGCTCTGCCTGTTTCTTTTCCTCGACCGGCTGCAGAAGGAACAGAAAGCGGAGAGTATCCTCTTCGATACGGCCCATCAGATCCTCAAAGAGTGTGTAAGACTCCTTCTTGTATTCGACCAATGGATCGCGTTGGCCATATCCTCGCAGCCCTATGCCTTCTTTGAGGTGGTCCATTGCAAGAAGATGGTCCTTCCAGTGCGAGTCCACGATCTGCAACATGAGCATGCGTTCGTGGTAACGCATTGGCGGCGAGCCGATCAGGGTTTCTTTCTGGTCGTATTTCTCGTGGGCTTTCGCAATCAGCGCTTCTTCGATTTCTTTCGAGCTCATGTGGCTGGGATCGAGACCTTCAGCGCGGAAGTCGAAACCGAACTGCTGCAAGATCGCGGTTTGAAGGCCGTTGAAGTCCCACTCGGCGGGATGGGTTTTTTCGCTGGCATGCCGAGCGACGAGATCGATGATGATGTCGTCGGCAATACCCATCAGATATTCTTTCTGGTCTTCGCCCTCCAGCAGCTGCTTGCGGAGGCCATATACCGCTTCACGCTGCTTGTTCATGACGTCGTCGTATTCGAGGACGTGTTTGCGGTAGGAGAAATTCTGACCTTCAACACGCTTCTGTGCGTTTTCGATTTGTTTCGAGACAAATCGTGATTCGATAGGAACACCTTCTTCCATACCCAGGCGCTGCATGATTCCAGAGATCCGGTCGGCGGCAAAAATGCGCATCAGGTCATCTTCGAGTGAGACGTAAAACCGCGAGGAACCCGGGTCGCCTTGGCGGCCGGACCGGCCACGCAATTGGTTGTCGATGCGCCGCGCCTCGTGCCGTTCCGTACCGATAATGTGAAGGCCGCCCACCTGAACAACTTCTTCGTGCTCCTTATCGATCTGCGGCTTTACCTGCGCAATGGCTTCGTTCCACTGTTGAGGGGTCGCGCTTAATGGATCGATTTCCCGTTTTCTCAGAACATCGCGTGCCATGAACTCCGCGTTTCCGCCGAGTAGAATGTCGGTACCGCGTCCAGCCATATTGGTCGCGATAGTCACTGCCCCTTTACGTCCGGCCTGCGCGACGATCTCCGCTTCTTTTTCGTGATATTTCGCGTTCAAGACGACGTGTTTCACGCCCGCCCGCTTCAGCATCGAACTCAACTTTTCCGAACGATCGATGGAAATTGTGCCGACCAGTGCCGGCTGTCCTCTTTCGTGGCATTGTTTGATTTCCTTGACGACGGCTTCGAATTTTTCGCGTTCGGTTCGATAGATGACGTCGGGATACTCGATACGTCCCAGCAAACGATTCGTCGGAATAACTGCCACGTCCAGCCTGTAGATCTTCAGAAACTCTTCCGCCTCGGTTTCCGCAGTGCCGGTCATGCCTGCCAGCTTCTTATACATGCGGAAGTAGTTTTGGAACGTGATCGTCGCAAGGGTTTGATTCTCTTGCTGGATACGGAGTCCCTCTTTCGCCTCCACAGCTTGATGGAGACCGTCGCTCCACCGGCGACCAGGCATCAATCGTCCCGTGAATTCGTCGACGATGATGACCTCGCCCTCCTTCACCACATATTCAACGTCGCGCTTGTACAGCATGTGTGCGCGCAACGCCTGATTGATGTGGTGGAGAATTTCCATATTCGCGATATCGGAAAGATCGTCCACTCCGAGCAAGTTTTCACAGCGCCCAAATCCTTCCTCCGTCAGCGTGACGGTGCGGTGCTTTTCATCGACTTGATAATCGATGTCGCGGCGGAGTTTCGGGATGATCTTGTCGAGACGGTAGTACTTGTCGGTCGATTCCTCGCTCGGCCCGGAGATAATCAGCGGTGTTCGCGCTTCGTCGATGAGAATCGAGTCGACTTCGTCCACGATTGCATATTGATGGGGGCGCTGAACGCAATGCGCCAGATCGAACTTCATGTTGTCGCGCAGATAGTCGAAACCGAACTCGTTGTTGGTTCCATACGTGATATCGGAACCGTAGGATTCCCGCCGTTCATCGTCGTCCAGGCCGTGCTGGATAACCCCAACGGTGAGTCCCAAAAATCTGTACAGCCGTCCCATCCACTCGGAGTCGCGCCGGGCCAGATAATCGTTGACCGTTACGACGTGAACCCCTTTGCCTTCCAGGGCATTCAGATATGCGGGAAGCGTTGCGACCAGCGTCTTACCTTCACCTGTCTTCATTTCCGAAATGCGGCCTTGATGCAACACAACTCCACCGATGAGCTGCACGTCGAAATGCCTCATGTTGAGCGCGCGCTTGCCTGTTTCACGCACGACGGCGAAGGCATCCGGCAGCAGGTCTTCGAGGGATTCCCCGTTTTCGGATCGCTGTTTGAATTCGGCTGTCTTGGCTTTGAGTTGTTCGTCGGTGAGGCTCGAAAGTCGCGGCTCTAAATCGTTGATCTTTGCTACTAACGGTTGGATCTTCTTTATTTCACGATCGTTTCTAGAACCTACAAACTTCTTAACTAACGTGTCGAGCATATATGAGTGTAACGGAAGAGGGGATATAGCCACAAGAGGCACAACTGTAGCGGCGCTCTATGAGCGCCGACGATCCGGCAAGTGAGAAATCGCCGGCGGTCATAGACCGCCGCTACAGTCTAACCGCGGGGCAGGTAATTTCTTGGATTTACCGGGCGATCGTTGATCCGAACTTCGTAATGCAGGTGCGGGGCGGTACTGCGGCCCGAAGTCCCAACGTAACCAATCACGTCATTCTTCCGGACCCGTTGCCCGGCTTTCACGGCAAACTGGGAGAGGTGGCCAAGCCGTGTCGTGAAACCATTACCGTGATCGACGATAATCAGATTCCCGTACGCGGCCTTCCGCTGTGCGTAGATGATTTTGCCATCGGCGGGGGCACGGACCTGGGTTCCAAACAAGGCACCGATATCGACACCCAGATGAATTTCTCCTTCGCCGTTGAAAGGATCAGCACGATTGCCGTACTGGCTCGTGAGGCTTCCCTTTACTGGCCAGATCGTGGGTGTGCTCCGGCGAATCGTGGCTTTCTTCTCCGCAACTTCCTGGAACAGCATCAGCTGGTTTTCCATTTCCGCGGTTCGATCCCGAAGTAAATCGATACCGTCCTTCAAGTTCGCAGAGCCGAGTAACTCGGCGGTGGGATAATCGATCTTTGAGCCGCCGACCGCCCGTACATTGACCTTGGCGCGCTTTTGACTATCACCCTCGACAAGGGTCTGGATCTGTTGAAAAAGGTTCTCGATGTTGCTTATTTTCTCGCCGAGCTTGACGGTCGCAACTTCCAGAATTCTCTTTTGGATTTTCAGATCGGTATTTTCCGCCTGAAGTTTGTCGTAGTCGGCGGCCTTGAAGGCCATCTTGATATAGCTGAATCCCAGGGCGACTGCGACGAAGAAGCAGAGCACTCCAACACCGGCCAAAACGTGCAGGACGCGCGCTGGCAGCTTGAGCTTTCGTAGCCGCGGACTAGCATGCGGCACAACAATCAAGGTATAAAAGCTCTTGGCCATTCGCTTACTCCTAGAGTTACCGAGAGGGCCAAAGTCCCCTTGAGCTTTCGCTATATATTTGAATAACAAGGACTTGATGCCAATAGACCGACCGAACTAAGAGACGAATTTAACAAAGGGCCATTGTGATGGTCAAGTGCAAAGTAGGAACTTCAGGTGAGTCTACCCGATCTGCCAAGACCAACTGGGGGTGGATTGTTCCTGCGTTCGCTCTGGTGACTTTCCTCGCTTCCTGGGCGGACCTTTATCCGACGCTGGCCGTCGAGCAGTGGTATGCCCGGAGCATCTTTCCCCTGATCTCCGGGATCGCCCGGCGAATAGCGGACGCCGTTCGATTCTCGTGGCTCGACCTTGTGATCCCCGTCGGCTTTGTGTCGACGGTATGGCTCATCCTCCGTCGGCAGTGGAAATGGCTCCTGAACCTTGCTGCCGCTTTTTACCTGATTTTGTTTTGGTCGTGGGCTCTCAACTACCACCGCGAACGGCTATCTTCGAAACTTCAGGTTGACGTTTCTCATATGAATGCCGGCGCGATCGACGATTTCACAATGCGCGCAGCCGCCGAACTCAACCGGTTGTACAAAGAAAAGGAAGAGCTAACCTATGATGAGGCAGGTACTCTCGAGGAAGCACGCAGGCGCGTCAGGCGCGTCATTGGGATTATCGATGGGAAGGATTGGGACGCCCCCCATCGAGTCAAGGTTTCCTGGATTGCCAATCGCTGGTTTCGTGCGGCGGGGATAGACGGAATGTTCAATCCCATCGGTCATGAACCGATCATCACCGAGACGCTGCTCGATATCGAGCGCCCGTTTGTCATCGCTCACGAATTCGCTCACGTTCAAGGGTACCCGGACGAAGGGGACGCGAACGTGATCGCAGCGCTGGCGACACTGATGTCGAGCAATCCAGCCTTCCAATACAGCGGATGGTTGAACTTATGGCTTTACCTGCGCAATCGCGATCGAGACAGACTTCTCGATTCCGGACCACGTGAGGATTTGCAGCGAATTTTCAGCCGCCTTCGCCGGGAACGCATCGAGTGGATCAGTCATCTGCAGAGCCTCGTCCTGGACTGGTTTCTCAAAGCCAACAGCGTCGAACAAGGCATCCGGAGCTATTCCCGTGTCGTTTTGCTCGTTGCCGGCATCGAGCCATCCTGGGAGCGCTTCCGGTAAACCCTCTCCCAGAGGGCCCAGAGGGAGAGGGGAATGCATTCCGGTCGCCCCTCACCACAGCCTTCGTTCCACATAACCGAACAGGACGTTCTTGCCTTCGCGCAAGGACCGGCCGTAGACCAGGTTTAAGGAGTGTGTCGGGGTTTGGAAGCGCAGGCCCGCTCCCGTGTCCAACAGCAAACGGCTCGATTGGAAAATATGGTTGCGGTCCCACGTTTTGGCGCCATCGAAGAAGAGATTCCACTTCACGGTTAGAAATGGAATGTTCAGCGTGTTAAACACTGGGATGGTTGCCAGGCGCCGTTCGATATCCGTATTAAGCAGAGCAAAATCCGAACCGATTGGGCCACGGCCATAATGCCCATTGATTGCCGCAGTATGCCCGCGCAACACGTTCGCCGGATTCGTGTCCAGGCCCAGGAGGAAGTAATCTTCAACGGGGAGAGCACCGCGAGACGTTCCTGTCTTAATTGTCCAGTCCAGATTAGTGCGCGTGTCTTTCTTCAGCGTGATCCGATTATTGAATTCGGCTACACCGCCGGTGAAATTGGTATCGCCGACCAAGGAACGCCTTGCTGCAAAGCCTTCCAGATGCAGCCGGTTTTGGTATTGCCGGTCGACCAACCGGATGTTGACCTCCGCGTTGAACCGCCCTGTGTTGCGGCTATCGGTGAACAACTGCGCCAAGCTGCCTTTTCCGGCGCGATTCCGATATTCGAAGCCACCGCCAAGCTCCACGCGATAGTGCGGTATGTGCTTGATATGAACCCGGATCGCGTTAGCTTTGTAGTCGAAGAGACTGTTGGAACGAAACTCCGGACGAACGTTCCGTGACACGTCCCACCGCTCCGCGCGCCAACTATTCCCCAGTTCGAGATGGAACAACCCTGGCCACGGCAGCGGTATCTTGAGCCGCCCTTCGATCCGGCGGCGGTTGGTGTCCCACCGGTAGTTTCCGTTGACATTTACGCCACTGTTGCCAATGTTCCACAAATCCACGTACGAGGTTTCGACCGGGGCCCCTTTGAGAAGCCCGAAGAGAAAATCGCTCCATGAATTGCGTTTTGCGGTAGTGCGGACAATCGCGTTGTACTGGTCCGGGACTCGGGTGGGTTCGACTTCAAGACCCACGTTGGCGAAGTTCTCGGTCTCCAGAAGACGCGATTCCGTGGTCTTCCATTCGTCATAACGCAATACTCCTGCCGGATGAAACGCCACAGCGTCGCGCACGACCCATAGGCCAAAGGTCAAATAGTAATTGTGCAAAATGTCGTTGATGACCGGCCGGCCGCTCTTATTCCACGACTGGAGTGCAGCCTGGACCTCGCCTTCGGACATATTGATCGTAGCCAGCAGATCCGATGCGTAGTTGTTATTGGGATCAATAACAAGCGTGCGCTCTAATTCCGCTTTGGCAGCTTCACGATCGTTATTGGTCAGATAGAAGTCCGCAAGCTGGTTCGGGAATCGGGCATCTTTAGGATACCGCTGGTTACCTTCTTTGAGGATGTCTTCTGCCTTCTGGTACTCCTTCATCGCCGTGTACGCTATCCCGAGGTACAGATATGCGTCAGGGACAGGATTACGTGCGAGAGTTTCGGACAGGATATTCACAGCGCGAACGTATTCGCCCCGATCTATCGCGTCGCGGGCTTCGTCGATTTGAGCGAAAGCAATGTGGGCCGTGAAGAAAAATGCGAAAACAGTGGAAATAGCCTTCATGCGTATCTAACACACTCGATTATAATTTTTTACATGAAAACCCTCGGATGTTTTCTCGTATTCACGTGCATTTTGGCGGCGATTCCAGCTTACGCCGACTCGGATCTCACAATATTTGGCGCAGCGCAGCATCAGGGGAAATTAACGCTGCAATCCGCCACTCAAACGGCGACAACAACCAGCAACTTCGATCCGACGACGTTCGGAGTGTTCGGTGTTCGATTCAGCCATGGAAAAATCATCGGAGGCGAGCACACACTGGCCTATGCCCCGAATTTTATTTCGAGCAATAGCAAAGCCTTCATCTATAACAGCGATCTCCTTCTTCAAGCTCCATTACCTAAGATCCGGCCATACGGAACAGTTGGCTTAGGCTGGATTTTTACATGGTCGAAGGATGAATCCGGCAGACCGGCTCTCGGAGATATCGGCAACAAGTTCGCCATCAACTATGGCGGCGGTGTGAAGGTATTTCCGGCGGGACCGGTTGGCGTACGGTTCGATATCCGCGGCTATACGCTGCCGAGCGTGAAGTTTAGCCTTCCGGTCACTGGTTTGCCCGCAGGGATCGGATTTCAGACCCAGAGCCAGTCTGTCAATTTCATCGAGTACGGTTTGGGCGTTGTGTTCAAGTTCTGAGGGAGAATGGTGGCCGCTGGTCCTGATGAGCCGAAGCGTTCCACCTACATCGGACTTTTCTTAACGACGCTTTCCCTCCTGCAGTTCGAGCTGTTTCTGACGCGCATCTTCAGCGTTACGATGTGGTACCACTTCGCCTTCATGGCGATTTCACTGGCGATGTTTGGTCTCGCTGCCGGGGCGATTTTCATCGAGCTGATGAAGAAGGGTGAAGCGCACGCGATGCTTGCCAATTTTGGCCTGCTTTTCGCTTTAACAAGCGCCATCTGTTTCGCCGCGCAATTGTATATACCCGTCGATCCGGAAAAAGAGATCGCCTGGACAGCTTTGGCTTTCATTCTGGCGGCGATTCCCTTTGTTTTCGGGGGGATGGTTGTGTGCGTAGCCCTTACACGTTTTCCCCGGCACACAGCTGCACTGTATGCCGCCGATCTTGCCGGGTCCGCGGCCGGTTGCATCCTGACGATTCCGATCTTGAACCATATCCACGCGCCGACGGCTGTGATTCTGAATGCGGGTATCGCGGCACTCGCGGCGTTTGCTTGGCCGTCGAATGGAAAAACGCGATGGATAGCGGGAAGCTGTGGTGCGTTGCTGCTCTCTCTGGGTGCCATTAATCAATCCGTCAAGCTCGTCGATATTCAGTGGCTCAAAGGCGGTAGGAATTCGCACGACGGACTCTATGAAAAATGGAACGCATTTTCGCGCATCCACGTGCGAGAACTGGGAAGCCAGCCGTTTGGATGGGGACTGAGCCCCCGGTATCGTGCGCAGCGAGAGATCGGCCAGCTCTATTTGGATATCGATTCCGGTGCGGCAACAGTGATCACGAAATTCGACGGAAATCTGAACGCCGTCGAGCATCTCAAATACGATGTGACGGCGCTTGCACATTACCTGCGAAACCCCACGTCGGTTCTTGTGATTGGAATAGGAGGCGGCAGGGACATCCTGACTTCCTTGGCCTTCGGGCAGCGTCATGTGACCGGTGTTGAAATTAATCCCGATATCCTTCGGCTCTTGACACGCCGGTTCGGGCAATATTCAGGCAGCCTGCTAAACAACCCAGACGTGACGTTGGTACATGATGAGGCAAGGAGTTATGTTGCCCGGTCGCTGGAAAGCTACGGCATCATTCAGGCGTCACTCATCGATACGTGGGCCGCTACGTCCGCGGGCGCGTACGTGCTCACGGAGAATGGACTCTATACCAAGGAAGCTTGGCTGACGTTTCTGACTCACCTGACTCCGGATGGCATTCTTACGATGTCCCGCTGGTACTATGAAGCTCAACCGGCAGAGATATTGAGACTGGCGGCGCTGGCGACGGCGTCGCTCATGGATATAGGAGTCGCCGATCCGCGGCAGCATGTCATCATCGTTCGCAACCAGGATGTTGCCACGATTATGGTGGCAAAGCGTCCATTTTCCGCCGCCGACATCGATACCGTGACGAAGATCTCGAAAGCGATGGAGTTCCAGCCGGTGCTCACACCCCGATTCGCCGAACGGCCGGAATTCGAAGCTATTTCGACGCCCGGTCAATACGAGCATCTAATTCGTACATACCCGCTCAACATCGAAGCCCCAACGGACGATTCGCCGTTTTTCTTTCACATGCTTCGTGCGGGCGATTTGCTGAAGCGTTCAACATTTCAAGGGATGAATCAACTCAATCTGAGAGCTGTGAATGTCCTGGGCAGGTCGCTGGCGATCGTAAGCGGTTTGAGTGCCATCGCGATCATAGCTCCGCTTGTATTTCGCAGAAAAGTGCGTGAAGCGCGTTCCATCCGCTTGATGATTTACTTCGCCGCCATCGGGTTGGCCTTCATGATGGTCGAAATCGGACAGCTCGAGCGGCTGATCGTCTTTCTTGGACACCCAATTTACGGCCTGACCGTTGTGCTCTTCGTGCTTCTGTTGGCCTCCAGTTGCGGGAGCTTCTATTCGTCCCGTATGAGACCGTGGATGTGGCTGCTGCCGGTTGCGCTGGCGGCATTCATTTTCGCCAGTCCGTCAGTTACATACCAACTTACTGCCGCGTCAACGCCAGTACGGATTGCGGTTTCGGCGCTGTTGCTTTTTCCTTCCGGCTTCTTCATGGGAATGGCGTTCCCGTTGGGCATCAGCAAAGCTGTATCCGTGAATGAAGGCGCTCCGACGGCATGGTATTGGGGCGTTAACGGAGCATTTTCGGTCATTTCCTCGGTGCTCGCAGTTGCGGTAGCCGTATTCTGGGGCGTCACGGTGACGCTGCTAGTGGGATTGGGCGCATACATCCTAGCGTTGATTGCGCTAGGAGATTTAAAGTGGGAAATCGCATGAAATGTGTTCAGAAGCTTTCATTATTCCTCGCCTCTCTCGTTCTTGCCCTGCTGACCCTGTCCGCCGTTTCCGTGGACCGGCTCAAGGGTCACGTGAGCTGGCTTGCAGATCCTGCACGCGAAGGCCGTCAAGCGTCGACAGCTGGGGCAGCGGCCGCTGCCGATTACATTGCGCAGCAGTTCAAAGAAATCGGCTGTGATGTCCAAATGCAAGACTTCGGTCGTATGCGGCGCAACGTCATCGGCCGTATCGGGACCGCGCAGCGCTATCTTCTCTTCGGTGCTCATTATGACGGGCAGGGGCCCGGTATGCCATCCGCCAGCGACAACGCGGCCGGTGTTGCGGTGATCATAGAAATCATGCGCGAGCTGAAAGCAAAAGAGCTGCCGGTATCCCTCGTTGCTGTTGCCTTCGATGATGAAGAGCAGGGCTTGAACGGCTCACGCTACTATTCCGATCATCCTCCTTATCCACTCGAGAACACGCAGGCTGCCCTAATCTTCGACACGCTGGGCCGGCCATTCATGGATCTGGCAACGTGGACGATGTTTGTTCTGGGCGCGGAATACTCGAAGGAACTCGCCGCTGTGATTCAAAAACGGTCGCGTCCCGAGATGCTGGTTACCGGCACCGATTTGATCGGTCCTCGGAGCGATTTCGCGCCGTTTGCCGTGAAGCACGTGCCTTACTTGTTCTTCAGTCACGCGACTCACAAGGATTACCACGGTCCGGGTGATACGGCCGACCGTGTCAACTATGCGAAGCTCGCGGAGGACGCGAGCTTCATTTCACTCATCGCCCAAGACATTGCGCGTCTTCCGGCGCAGCCGAAATATCTGACCGAACCGGTGTACCCGCCAGGCGAATCGGCTTCCCTCGAAAATGAGCTTCAACTCGTAGAGAAGGAACGCAGCGATGTACCACAAGCCTTTCGTTTGATGTTTGACGACTTCAGAGCGCGTTTGAAATCCGATAGCAGTCGCGAGGTCCGGCGCATCGCCACAAGCGTGCTGTTGGCGTTGGCCACGCCGCGCTTGTCGTCCTTCATGTTCAGCTTTTTCATCGGCCCTTATTACGAACGCGAAAATCGCCCCGAACTGGCTGTGGCCGCTTACGAAGAAGCCTTGAAATGGACATCCGATGCCGCCGAGCGCCGCGACCTGGAAGAGAAGATTCGGGCATTGAAGTGATGGGGAATTACCTTCCGAAGCGGTATCCCTGGCCGTGGACGGTCACAATGTGTCTGGGGTTTTTCGGGTCGTCTTCGATTTTTTGTCTTAACCACGCGATGTGGACATCTACTGTCCGCGTCAACGGAATCGACTTGTAGCCCCATACTTCCTGCAGCAGTTCATCGCGCGACAATATGGTGCCCTTGCGTTCGATCAGGTACCGTAGCAGGCGCGCTTCGCGTTCTCCCAGGGCGGTTGACTTTCCGTTCTTGGTCAGTTCGGATCTTGCGAAGTCGACGTGAATGCCATCGAAGTCGTACGACTTCAGCTGGTTTCGGGCCCCTCGAGAAGCGCGGCGCAGCAACGCTTCGATGCGGGCTTCGAGTTCCGGTGTTTCAAACGGCTTCGTCAGGTAATCGTCGCTGCCGGCCTTAAAACCCTGTACCTTATTGTTCAGTTCGTTGCGCGCAGTCAGCATGAGGACAGGTGCGTTCACTCCGTTCTCTCGGAGACGCCTGCAGACCTCGAATCCATCGCGGGACGGGAGCATCACATCGAGAATGATGAGATCAAATGGATTCTTGGTCGCAAGTTCCTGGCCCTCGACGCCGTCGCCGGAACTTTCAACCCAATAACCATCGCTCCGGAGAAGATCCGTTAACGTGCGGCGGAGGTTCGGTTCGTCCTCGACGAGAAGTATTCGAGCGTGATTCATTGGGCTACCGGGATATGCAGTGTGAAACGCGCGCCTCCCTCAGACGCCGGATTGTAGGTTACCCGGCCGTTTTGCGCCTGCATGATGCGTTTGACGAGATGCAGGCCCAATCCATTTCCCGGAACATTAGAGCCGACTCTCGCGCCGCGGTAAAACGCTTCGAACAAGTGGCGCTCATCGGCGGGGTCGATTCCCGGACCACGGTCGGTAACGCTGAGCCGGACTTCTTTCGAACGCGCATCCATTTCTGTGGTGATTTCGATATGCGTTTCGATATGCGCTTTGTTACTCGTCTTACCGTATTTCAAAGCATTGCTCAGGAGATTTTGTAGGCACTGCACCAGGGCAGGGGCGTCTGCAAGAACGGGCGGCAATTCCGGATCGATATGCGTCGTGAGATCGCACTGGCCGATCTCGGTCGCGGGACTCAGATTGGCGACTGCGCGATCGATGATTTCATTCACATCGACGGGAGCGACATTATATTTTTTCCGGCCGGACTGCGTTTCCGAATATAACAGGACCTGATCCACCATGTCGGAAAGACGCCGGGCTTCGTCTTGAACAATAGTGGCGTATTGTTCAACGCCCTCTTTATCCTGTACGATGCCGCGGCGCAGATTGTAAGCCGCCGATCGAATCACCGCCAAAGGGGTGCGAAGTTCATGTGAAACCCCGGCCGCAAATTCCATCTGGAGCCGGCCCAGCGTTCGCGCGCGCTGGCTCGAAATCACAAGGGTAATCAGTCCGGCGCCCAGCACGAGCAGTACTCCGAAACTGATCGCCAAATTCCGTTTCCGCAACTGTTCAACGGCGCGTTCGAGGGATCCCGCTCGATGCTTTACCAGCAGCGCCCACGGCTGCGAAAGCATCGTTGATTGAAATGCGCCCCGTAGGAACGGCCCTGGGCCGCGGGGACGGCCGCTGCCCCGCCGTGCCTCGCCCGGCTGCGGAGGTGGAGCTCCGAAGAGGAAAACCGACACATCGGGCGTGGCCATGTCATTCGCCGTCCACTGGCCTTGCGAGGAATACAAGATCTGTGAATGGTCCGCACCTGCCGCAACCGCCACACGGTAACCGAACCCGTCGGGGGAAGAAAAGTGTCTTTCGACCAATGGCGGAACAATTTCCTTTAGAAGAATTTCCGGATCTAATTCGGCGACCAGTGCGCCTTCGATACGCCCGGCTATTCCGGGTCCACCGCCCGGACCACGCGGACGAAAATCGTCCGGACGCCGGGGTCGAAAGTTTTTTTCATCACGCGGGCCGAATTCTTCTGGACGCGGTCTGCCAAACGGAGGGCCACCTCTAAAGATCGGGACCAGCAGTGTCACTGTTTCGGCCACCCCTGAAAAATTCAGCGGCCCAGGCCGAAACCGGTCTCGTAAATTGGCGAACTGTTGCGGGAGCGGCGCCGGTTCCAGACTGCCTGATCGCATGTCGAATTTGTAAAAATCCGGGCTGGCATTGGGAGACGTTCGAATCAGACTGATCGAACGAATGAGTCGCGGATAAGAGGCGGCGTCCAACCAGGACTGATACCGCTGAAGGACGGCACCTCCATCTTCAGGGAAGCCCTCGCGGATCTGGAATGACATCGCCGTCCGGGCCAACTCGGCATCGAAGTCGGAAGCAAATCCATCGGATGCCGCACGGACGCTGCTTTCCAGCCGGTCGCGCTCGGCAGCGCTGACCTCGCCAATCCAGCGGTACTGAACAATTGCCAAGGCAGGAAGAAGAATCAGCAGCAGGCCAACTAAAATGACACTGGATTTGGGACGGAACATTAACCGGATTATATTCGGCCGCACGAGAGCAGGCGGTGTAAAAACTTGTTAATATTCCCCTCCTCGCAGAGCGAGGAGAGGAATGTCTATTCACCAATAATCTTAATGAGCACCCGCTTCTTCCGTCTCCCGTCGAATTCTCCGTAGAAGATCTGCTCCCACGGTCCAAAGTCAAACTTGCCATTCGTAACGGCAACCACGACTTCGCGCCCCATCACCTGGCGCTTGATATGCGCATCGGCGTTATCCTCGCCGGTGTCATTGTGGCGATAATGGCTCACCGGCTCATGAGGTACAAGCCGTTCCAGAAAGTCATCGTAATCTTTCAGCAGCCCCGGTTCGTCGTCATTGATGTAGACGCTCGCGCTGATGTGCATCGGGTTCACCAGGCATAAACCTTCCTTCACGCCGCTTTTCTTCAACGCTGCTTCAACCTGTGGCGTGATGTTGATGTACGCCCGCCGCGTCTTCGTTTCAAACGTCAATTCTTCGCGATAAGATTTCATGCGCTGATCCCTTCGAGATGAGTTGGAGTTGACCATTCGATCGTACCAGCACAGCAGGAATGGGGCGACTGGCAACGTCGTCGACGGATGGCTCGAACCATTCCATCATGCTGGAAGATGGATCGAGATCTCGAAGCGCGATGGCGAGCTTCTCCGCGTGGCCCCGCGTTCCAATGATCAGCACCGAGCCGCCGATGATCTCAGCTTCAGGTTCAAGATGAGCCGGAACATTGGCGATGAGGTCGTTTGTCCTATTCCAGCCGCGGGACGCGCGGTGGAGAATCGCCAGCGCATTGGTTGAAATCCAATCCTTGAGAACGAAAAACCGAATGTGCGGATCCCGGCGGAAGACCTCTCTCCGAAGGCGGACGTAATCGCCAATTTCGGTTTTCCACTCGCGGTTTTTCGGCTCTTCTGCCAGCCGCGAAACCGTGTCTAGAGTTGTGGAAATGCTATCGAGCGTCTTCGCGAGCCGCTCTTCTTGATAGTCGATGTGATCGCGCAGGTCCTCAGCCACCGCGGCTTGCCGGCCGGCCGCGGTGGTAACGGAAGAGGCGATCGCGTTTTGGACCGAGGCGACGGCGGCTTCAATCTGCATGGCAATGTTCTGCAAAGCGCGCGCGTCGGACTCCACGCTTCGGACCAAAGAAGTGAAGTCCGGCTGCAGTTTGCTGAACTGTTCGACGGCCGAAATCACGTGCTCGAACTTTTCCTGCTGAGCAGTATATGCGGTACGCATTTGGAAAATGGAATACAGCACGCAGACACCGATCGCAGCAGTGACCGCCAGAGTTGCAAGCTGGATGATGGCTTCAAGAGAAAACAAAGACCGTTACCCTCCCCTGTCTATATATATCTAACACGCCAGACAGAAACGGTCCCACTTCGGGGGTATAATCGCGCCTGCAAAGACTCGAGACGATTGGAGGCCGTATGAAATTGCGAAATTGGATCGTTGTCCTGACGGCGACTCTGCTATTCGTCCAGATTGCGGAGGCACAAGACCATTGGGTTACGACCTGGGCTGCGGCGCCACAAGCCCGCCTGCAGGCTCCGTTGGGGGGACAGCGTGGAGGACCTGCGCCGCCGGCAAATGCCGCGCCGGCTTCTTTCAACGATCAGACGATTCGCATGATCGTGCATACGAGTCTGGGAGGACGGCGGGCGCGTGTCACGCTGTCAAACGCATTCGGCAACAGCCCACTCACGATCGGCGCTGTGCATGTCGCGTTGCGAAGCCGGGAATCAGCGATTGTCGCGGGATCCGATCGAGCTCTTGCATTTAATGGAAAGCCGGGTGTCACGATTGCGCCCGGCGCCCACGTCATGAGTGATCCCGTCGATCTGGATGTGCCTCAACTCGGGGATCTCGCAATTAGCATCTATGTTCCGGTGGATAGCGGCCAGCTCACGCTCCACAACACCGGTCTGCACACGACGTATATTGCAAAAGGGAACGCCACCTCAGAATCGGTGCTCAACGATGTTGTCACTACCCGCTCCTATTATTGGGTAACCGGCATCGACGTCGTAGCGCCTGCGGATGCCGCAGCCATCGTGGCTTT
>WNGR01011340.1_pt1 | contig 20809 bp, 18 predicted proteins | sample 5407581 | NCBI WGS metagenome assembly WNGR01 (sample SAMN13153383, study PRJNA577476) | soil metagenome | isolation source: 80 cm soil or saprolite under Garry oak tree replicate 2 | place: USA:California | collected 2016-06-15
ATCCGCACGTCCGGTTCGATGAGCGGGGAGTGGAAACGGAGCGATGGCCGCATGGCCCCCAGTCACCGCGCCTCTCCTCGACTCTACCGCGGTCGATCGAGGCCGGCCAGCGTGGGCAAAGGCGCGCAATGAACTGTGTTCGCCGAACTATCTGCGTGCGCGCCTTTGCCCACCCTACGCTGTGCTGCTATGGTGCCCGCAGCACGGCAAGAAAACCAAGAGCAGGAGCCTCGCAATGGCCACACGACTTCGTCACATCGCCATCATCGTTCCGGATCCGGAGAAGGCGGCGCAATTCTTCGAGCAGGCCTTCGACATGAAGCGGGCCGGCAGCGCTCGCCGCGGCATCTACATGTCGGACGGGGTGATGAACGTGGCGCTGCTGAGGAAGGAATCGGACGACGAGCCGGTCGGCCTCTATCACTTCGGAATGTGGGTCGACGACCTCGACGCGGCCGAGAAGAAAGTGATGGATGCCGGCGGATCGTACCTGGCCGGCCGGCCGACCTCGCCCAATTCGTTCTATGAGGCCAAGTACAAGGATCCGCTCGGGATCGTCTTCGATCTCACCCATACCGGCTGGGTCGGCGCCGCCAAGGAAGTGGTCGCGAAGGCCTGATCGGTGCAGCGTTCCGATCGCGTCATCGTCATTGGCGCCGGGCCGGTGGGACTCTGCCTGTCGCTCGCGCTGGCGCAGGAAGGCGTTCGGGTCTCCTTGATCGAGCAGCTGGGGGAGCACAATTTTCTCGATCAGATCCCGCGCGCCGGCACCAACCATCCGGCGACGCTCGAAATGTTCGAGCGGATCGGCCTCTACCGGCGGATCGAGCCGCGCGGCATCATCGCTCCGATCTTTCATTACTGGGACCGCGAGAACGACGAGCTGGTCGCGGCCTTCGACCACGGACATCTCAAGGACGACACCCGCTTCCCCTACGTGCTCCAGTGCGAGCGCATCAAGATCGTCGAGGAGGCGCTGGCCATGGCGAAGGCGCATCCCGACATCGACTTGCGCCTCGCGACGACGTTCACCTCGTTCGCGCAGACCGCCGATGGGGTGACCGCCCATGTCACCGATGCGGCGGGCGAGAGCGAAGCGATCGAGGGCCGCTATCTGGTGAGCGGGGAGGGCGCGCGCAGCATCGTCCGCAAGGACCTCGACATCGAGTTCGAGGGCTTCACCTATCCCGACCGCACCCTCAACATCGAGGTCGCCTACGATTTTCGCCAGCACGGCTATGCCGAGCGCAACTACATTTCCGATCCGACCGAATGGTCGAACCTGTTTCACTGGAAGGGCCCGCCTGACCGCTGGCGGGTTCACTTTCCGACCGAGCCGGCGGACGATCCGGATGCGCTGCAGCGGCCCGAGGCGCTGCAGGCGCGGCTGCAGCGGTTCCGCCCGAAGTCGGGCGATTACGAGATCTGCGGCAGCAACCTCTACACCGTGCACCAGCGGGTGGCGCGCAAGTTCCGGGTCGGGCGCGCGATTCTCGCCGGCGATTCCGCGCATGTGAACAGCCCGATCGGAGCGATGGGGATGAACAGCGGCGTCCACGATGCGTTCAATCTCGCCGACAAGCTCATCCGCATCCTGCGCCGCGAGGCCGAGGAGGGCGAGCTCGACCGCTATGAGCGCCAGCGCCGCCACGTTGCAGTCAAGCACACGCAGGCGCAGACCATCCGCAACAAGCGGCTCCTGGCGGAGCGGGACTCCGCCGTCCGCCGGCGCAATCATGACGAATTGCGGCGCACGGCGGAGGACCCTAAGCTCGCCCGCGCCTTTCTGCTGCGCAGCTCCCTGATCGAGAGCCTGCGCGAGGCGGAGCAGATCCAATAGGAGGGCCGGCAAAAGGCGAGCGGGATGTGTCGTTTGTTTGGACGAAATTATTCGGTCGTCATTGCCGGGCTTGACCCGGCAATCCATCTTCTTCGCATGAAACAATTTATGCGATGGACCCCCGGGTCAAGCCCGGGGGTGACGAATGTGGGTGTGCAAGTGCAATGGCAGAATCAAATTGACCGGAACATGCTCCAGGGCTCTCCCATGAATTGCTTTGCGTGGCTGTTGGCGGCGATCGCCGCGGCAACCGTCGGCTCGGCGCAGCCGGGCAGGGCGCAGGCCAATTGGCCCGAGCGGCCGATCCGCTTCATCGTGCCCTTCACTGCCGGAAGCAGCTCCGACATCGTCGCCCGCATCGTCGCGCAAAAGCTCGGCGAACGGCTCGGCCACCAGCTCGTGGTCGAGAACCGGGTCGGCGCCAGCGGCAATCTCGGCACCGAGGCGGTCGCGCGTGCCGAGCCCGACGGCCATGTGATCGGGCTGGCCAATACCAGCACCCACGCGGTCGCCCTGAGCCTCTCCGACAATCTCGGCTACGATCCGGTCAAGGATTTTGCCCCGGTCGCGATGATCGGCAGCTCGCCATTCGTGCTCGCGGTCTATTCCCGCCTGCCGGCGCGCAATGTGCGCGAGCTGATTGCGCTCGCCCAGGCGAAGCCGCGCGCGCTCGCCTATGCCTCCGCCGGCCCGGCGACGCTCGCGCACCTCTCCGGCGCCCTGTTCGAGAAGATGGCCGGGATCGAGCTGACCCATATTCCCTATCGCGGCACCCCGCAGTCGCTGGTCGACCTGGTCGAGGGCCGGGTCGAGATGCAGTTCGGCACCATCCCGCCGAACCTGCCGCACATCCGCGAAGGGAAGGTGCGCGCGCTCGCGGTCACCGGCGAGGCCCGCAACGCCACCCTGCCCGAGGTGCCCACGATCGCCGAAGCAGGCCTGCCCGGTTACGAATCCTCGCTCTGGCAGGCGATCGTCGTTCCGGCGGCGACGCCGCCCGGCATCATCGCCCGGCTCAATGGCGAGGTCACCGCCATCCTCAACGATCCCGCGACCCGCGCCTTGCTCCGCCAGCAGGGCGTCGAATCCGAGCCCGGCTCCCCCGCGGCGCTCGGCGCCAGAATCCGCGATGACGTGAAGAAGTGGCGCGAGGTCATCCGCAGCGCCGGCATTCGGGCTCAGTGAGTGATGGCGATGCTATTCCGGTCAGGCCGGCACGCATTGTTTGGGTCGCGCGGTGCGCTCGCACTGGTCGTCGTCTTCTCACTCTCCTCCCTGACCAGTGCCCAGGACACAAAGCCCTTCTTCGCCGGCAAGACGCTCAGGCTCATCGTCGGCTTGCCGCCTGGAGGCGGCGCCGATGCCTATGCCCGCATCGTGCAGCGCCACCTCGGACGCCACATCCCTGGCGCTCCCTCGATCGTGGCGCAGAACATGCCCGGCGCGGGCTCGCTCCGATCGGTGATCGCGCTCAATACCGGCGCCGACGACGGCACCGTGATGGCGCATTTCAGCTCCGCGCTCCTCACCGAGGCGATCACGGCGCCGGACAAGGTCAGGGTGGATTTTCGCAACTATGGCTGGATCGGCAATGTCAGCGAGGATGTCCGCGTCTGCTATCTCCGCAGCGCCAGCGGGGTGCGCGATTGGCAGGACATGCTCAAGCGCGACCAGGTGATTTTCGGCGCCACCGCGCCCGGCAATGCGGGCAATGTCGACACCGCCATGCTGCGCAACCTGTTCGGCGTGAAAGTCAAGCAGGTGCAGGGCTATGCCGGCAGCGCCGACAAGCGGCTCGCGGTCGAGAAAGGCGAGATCGACGGCGATTGCGGGGGCTGGACCTCGGTGCCAGAGGACTGGCTGCGCGAGCGCAAGATCAACGTCATGGTCCGGCTCTCGCCGACCCTGGTCGCCGGGATGGACCGCGGCGTGCCCTTCGGCGGCGACCTCGTGAAGGACGCCAACGAGCGCAGGATCTACGACTTCCTGACCGCGCCCGAGCGGCTCGGCCGCCTGTTCATGGTCGCCGGCCAGGTGCCGCGCGATCGGGTCGCGACCCTGCGCCGAGCCTTCGATGCGATGGTCGCCGACCCGGCTTTCGTCGCCGAGGCCGGAAAGCTCAGGCTCCTGGTCACGCCGATGACCGGCGATGAGGTCACCCGCCGCGTCGCCGACCTCTTCGCGACGCCGGCGGACCTCGTGGCCCGTGCCAAGGCCATCACCGGCGAGTGAACGATGCTGGGGGCTCAGCCGCCCTTGCCGCCTTGCACCCTCGCCCAAGTGTCGCGCAGCCCGACCGTTCGGTTGAACACGAGACGGCCTGATGTCGACTCGGGATCGAGGCAGAAATAGCCCTGCCGCTCGAACTGGACCGGCTCCACGGAGTTTCTGCCGCCAAGAGCAAGCTCGAGCCGGCAATCGCCGAGCACTTCGAGCGAGTCGGGATTGAGATCGGCAGCGAAACCGGCGGAGTTCGGGTCCGGGCGGGTGAAGAGCTGGTTGTAGAGCCGCACTTCCGCCGGCACCGAATCCGCCGCCGAGACCCAGTGCAGCGTCGCCTGCACCTTGCGCCCGTCCGGCGCGTTGCCGCCGCGGGTCGCGGGATCATAGGTGCAGCGCAGCTCGACCACCTCGCCGGCCGCGTTCTTCACCGCTTCGCGGCAGGTGATGAAATAGGCGTAGCGCAGCCGGACCTCGCGCCCGGGCGAGAGCCGATAGAATTTCTTCGGCGGGTTCTCCATGAAATCGTCGCGCTCGACATAGATCTCGCGGCCGAAGCGGATCCGCCGCGTCCCCGCGGCCGGGTCCTCGGGATTGTTGACGGCTTCGAGCTCCTCGCCGGTGCCCTCGGAATAGTTCTCGATCACGACCTTCAGCGGCCGCAGCACCGCCATGCGCCGCAGCGCGGTCTTGTTCAACAGCTCCCGGATCGAATGCTCCAGCATCGCGATATCGACGACGCTGTTGGCCTTGGCGACTCCGATCCGCCGGACGAAGTCGCGGATCGCCTCCGGGGGAACGCCGCGCCGGCGCAGTCCCGCGAGCGTCGGCATCCGCGGATCGTCCCAGCCCTTGACATTGCCGCCCCGCACCAGCTCGGTCAGCACCCGCTTCGAAAGCACCGTGTAGCTCAGGTTGAGGCGCGCGAACTCGTACTGGTGCGGCCGCGATGGCACCTTGAGGTGGTCGAGAAACCAGTCATAGAGCGGCCGATGGTCTTCGAATTCGAGCGTGCAGATGGAATGGGTGATGCCCTCGATCGCATCGGACTGGCCGTGCGCGAAGTCGTAGCTCGGATAGATGCACCACCTGCTGCCAGTGCGCGGGTGGCTCGCATGCAGGATGCGGTAGAGCACGGGATCGCGCCGCCCGCGCGCATGCGGCGGAACAGGGCGAGATTTTCCTCGACCGTCCGCTCGCGATAGGGGCTGTTCTGCCCCGGCTCGGTCAAGGTGCCGCGCCGCGCCCGCATCTCGTCCTGCGATTGATCGTCGACATAGGCCAGGCCGGCACGGATCAGATCCTCCGCCCATTGGTAGAGCTGCTCGAAATAATCCGAGGCGTGATGGAGGTGCTCGCCCCAGTCGTAGCCGAGCCAGCGCACGTCGCGCTCGATGGCGTCGATGTATTCCTGCTCTTCCTTGGTGGGATTGGTATCGTCGAAGCGCAGGTGGCAGCGGCCGCCGAACTCCTCCGCCACCCCGAAGTTGAGGCCGATCGACTTGGCATGGCCGATATGGAGATAGCCGTTCGGCTCCGGCGGGAAGCGCGTCACCACCGTTTTGTGCCGCCCGGCCTCGAGATCGGCCCGGACGATATCGCGGATGAAATCGCGTCCCCCCTCCGCCACCGCCGTTTCGACTGCCGTCATGCTCCTGTGCTCCGTGGCCGAGGCTGCGCGTTATCACCTGCGCGCTGCGGCAGCAAGCCTTCTCGGCCCACAAGCCGAACGGAACTATTCCACCGCGCCCCGCTCGCGAAATCCCCTGATCTCGGCCGCGGAAAACCCGAACTCGGCGAGCACCTCGTCGGTGTGCTCGGCGAATTCCGGGGTGCGCCGCGCCAGCACGCTCGGGGTTCGGCTCAATCGGAACGGCTGCCGCGGCAGCGTGATGGTCCTGCCGTCGGTCGCGGTCACGGTCTGGCCGAGCCCGAGGTGTTTTGCCTGCGGATCGTTGAAGGCCTCGTCGATCGAATAGATCGGCCCGCAGGGGACCTCTGCCGCCTCGAGCTTCTCCATCAGCGTGGCGCTGTCCATGTCCGCGACGATGCTCTGGATCAGGTCATTGACCTCCTTGCGGCGCTTGCGGCGGACCTCGCGGGTGGCGAAATCCGGGTGCTCGATCAAATCCTCGCGCCCGAGCGCCTTGCAGAGCCGGCCCCACATCGCGGGCACCGGCGCGATGTTCACATAGCCGTCCTTGGTCCGGTAGACGTTCGTCGGCACCCCGGTCGGGTGCTCGTTGCCGACCTGCTTCGGCACCACGCCATCGACGAGATAGCGCGCCGCCTGCAGATCGAGCATGAACATCTGCGATTCGATGAGGGAAGCCTGCACCCATTGCCCCTCGTTCGACCTCTGACGCTCGATCAGCGCGACCAGAATCCCGAACGCGGCATAGAGCCCGGTGACGATGTCCGCGATCGGAATCCCGACCCGCATCGGCCCGCGGCCAGGCTCGCCGGTGATCGACATCAGGCCGCTCATGCCCTGGACGACCTGATCGACGCCCGGGCGATCCTTGTAGGGGCCGTCCTGGCCGAAGGCCGAGATGCTGGCATAGACGAGACGCGGGTTGACGGGTTTGAGCGTATCGTAGTCGAAGCCAAGCCGCTTCTTCACGGCGGGGCGGAAGTTCTCGACCAGGACATCGGACTGCCCGACCATGCGATGGAGAATCTCGCGTCCCTCCTCGCTTCTCAGATTGAGCGCGATGCCGCGCTTGTTGCGGTGCTTGTTCTGGAAATCCGCCTCGTGGCGGCCGGCGAAATCCGCCGGATCCCCCGGCCGCTCGATCCTGATGACATCGGCGCCCCAGTCGGCGAGCTGGCGCACGCAGACCGGCCCTGCCCGGGCGTGCGTCAGGTCGAGGACCCTGAGGCCTTCGAGGGCGCGGGAGGCCGGCTGATAGGGCATGTCTGGTACCTAGAGCACGTTCCGATCGAATTGATCGAGCCATTGCACACCCACGTTCGTCACCCCCGGGCTTGACCCGGGGGTCCATCGCATAACAGGAATCATGCGAAGAAGATGGATTGCCGGGTCAAGCCCGGCAATGACGACCGAATGGTTGCGTCCAAACAAGCGAAACATGCTCTGGGGGGCTCGACCGCCCTTTTCACTCGGCGATGATCGACTTTGCGCGTTCGGCGAGAGCCCTGGGCGTCGCCAGGACCTTCTCCGCGGTGGCCTGCAGCTGCACGCCATGGATGGGGTTGATCTCGATCCGCGCCGCCGCGGCGGCCTCGATGAAGGCAGGGTCCTTGAGCGTGGCGTCGAAGGCGTCGCGCAGCGCCTTCACCCGCTCGGCCGGCACATTGGGCGCGGTCGCGACCGGTTTTCCGAGCGCATCGCCCGAGACGATCAGTTGAATGACCTTGCGGTCGTCCTCGCTGCGGGCGAGTTCCTGGACCGAGGGGATATCCAGCTCCTTCGATTTCGGTTCGGTCTGGACCAGAAGGTTGATCTTCTTCTCCTTGAGCCAGGCCGGATTGAGCGACTTCCAGCTGTCCCAGGAATTGGTGACGCCGTCCACCTCGCCCCGTTCCATGGCGATCGTCATCGTGCTGTTGCCCTGATAGCCCGACACGATCTTCAGCCGCGTGCCGAGGAACTCGTTGAGCATGCGCGGGAAGCTGTAGGTGATGGCGCCTTTGTTGGACGCCGCCACGACGAGCTCCTTCTGCCTCGCCTCCTCGATCGTCCGCACCCGCGAACTGTGCCAGACGGTCAAGGTCAGGGGGCTCATGCTCATCGAGCCGATCCAGGAGAATCGGTTGGCATCGTATTGCACGCCCTCGGTGCCGACCGCCTGCACCGCGATCAGCGTATTGGGAAACATGCCGATGGCGGTGCCGTCCTGGGGAGCGATCGAATAGAGATAATTGGCCATCTTGATGCCGCCCGCGCCGACCATGTTCTGCGGCACCAACAGCGGATTCCCCGGGATATGGGCGCGCATGAACCGGGCGAGGAGCCGGGCCTCGAAGTCATATCCGCCGCCGACATTGACCCCGATGAAGACATTGATCGTCTTGCCCCGATAGAAATCGGCGACCGCGTCGGCCCGCGCGGCGGACGAGCCGAGCACGAGCGCGGCCGTCAACAGGATGCGGAAACGGGTCCCGGGCACCGGCGGCCGCCGACTTCGGCTCGTCCTCACCTGCAGCCGCTCATTGCTTGTCCTGGGACACGTCCATGATCATCCGCGTCAGCAGATAGAGCCGCGGCTCGATCGAATCGATGTCGACATACTCGGCGTCGTTCGAATGCGCGCCGAAGCCGCGCAGCCCGAAACGCTCGATGACCGGGGCCTTGGTCTTGAGTGAGGCAAAGGCCGCGTCGGTGCCGCCGCCTTCGGCGACCTCGGCAACGACGAGATTGCGGCCGATCTCGGAGTAGATGCGCTGCCCATGCTTCGCCAGCGCCTGCGAGCCCGCGGTCATTTCGAGCGGCGGCCGCCGGCGCTCGAACTGCATCTCCACCTTGGTGTCGGGGATCAGTTGTTTCTTGATCCGTTCGCGCACCTTCTGCTCGATGCCGTCGTAGTCGGCGACCCGCAGCACCCGCACGTCGGCGACCGCGGAGGCGATGGCCGGGATCACGTTGCGGTTGGTGCCGGCGCTTGCGATCGTCCAGTTCATCTTGACGCCGGTCTCCGGATCGGACAAATCGCGCATCTGCAGGATTTGATGCGCGAGCTCGTAGAGCGCATTGCGTCCCCGCTCCGGCGCCGAGCCGGCATGCGACGCCTTGCCCTGCACATTGAGGAGGACCGCCCCGATGCCCGCGGTCGTAAGCGACAGCCGGTCGGACTCGACGCGCGAGCCTTCGTTCGAGAACACGACGTCATGCTCGCCGCCGAGCTTGGTCAGCATCGCCCGCGAGCCCGCGGAGCTGACCTCCTCGTCGGCGTTGATCAGCACGGTGATGAGGCCGTAATCGCGGAAGTTCATCGCCTTGAGGACCGCCAGCGTGTGGATGATCAGGGCGACGCCCTGCTTGTCGTCGGCGATGCCGAGGCCATAGGCGCGGTTGCCGTCGATCCGGAACGGCTGCTGCGCGAGCATGCCTTTGAGATAGACCGTGTCCATGTGGGCGATCAGCAGGATCTTCTTGGCTCCGGTTCCGGTGAAGCGCGCGAGCACCATCTTGCCGATCTGTTTGGGCGTGTCGACCATGCGGTAGATGTCGGCGGGATTGGGCTCGATCATCTCCACCTGGCCGCCGAGCCCCTTGAGCCGCTCGCCGATCAGCGCCGCGAGCTTGTCGAGCCCCTCGCGGTCGCCGCTGCCGGATTCGATCGAGACCAGGTCCTTCAGCGTATCGAGGAGCGGCGCCTTCTCCTTGCCCGCCAGCGACAGGACCGGCTCCAGCGGCGCGGCCGACGCGCTCGTCGCAAGGGAAGCGCCGAGCATTGCAAGGGCCACGAGGATCAAGCAGCGACAAATTCTCGACCTTTTCATCATTGCCTCCGTGCCCGGAAACGAGAATCCGGACTTGTTTGAACCGGCCAGCCGCAGATGGCTCGAGTGCGGAGCGGCATCGTGCGCCATTCCAATTCTTGCCGCAAGGCGGATCGGAGAACGATGGTTACCTCGGCTCGCCGATGATTTGACCTCATCCGGGGATTCGAGGCATCGTCGACGAGAAGCCTTGTCGGGAGACTTGCATGGACTTCGAATTGCCCGAAGACATTCGCCTGCTGAAGGAGACCGTGCGCAAATTCGTCGATCGCGAATTGATCCCGATCGAGATGCACAGCATGGAGGGGCCCGACCTCAAGCCGGAGTTCAAGCAATCGCTCGAGGCCAAGGCGCGTGAGCTCGGGCTCTGGCAGCTCGACACCCCGGCCGAGTTCGGCGGCCAGGGCCTGAGCCTGCTCGCGCTTGCGGTGGTGTGGGAGGAGGTGCACCGCTCGATCGCGCTGCCCAACCGGGGCGACGGAGTTTTTGGCCCCTCGCCGCGGCCGATCCTCCTGCGGCTCCCCGAGCGGATGAAGGAGCGTTACCTCTACCCGCTGCTGCGGGGCGAGAAATCCGCCGCCTTCGCGCAGACCGAGCCCGACGCGGGCAGCGACCCCGGCCGCATGCGCACCCGCGCCATCCGGCAGGGCGACCATTACCTCATCAACGGCTACAAGCGCTTCATCTCGCACGCCAAGGGCGCCGATTTCCTGCAGCTCGTCGCGGCGACCGATCCGGAGAAGGGCTCGCGCGGCGGGCTCTCGGTCTTCCTCGTCGACATGGAAACGCCCGGACTGTCGATCGTGCGCGAGACCCGTCACATGATGGGCGACGTGACCTACGAGATCGCGCTCGACGACGTCAAGGTGCCGGCCGAGAACCTGGTCGGCGAAGAGGGCCAGGGAATGCGCGAGGCGCAATCCTGGATCTCGCGCAACCGGGTCCACCAGGCCACCCATGGCCTCGGCGTCACCCAGCGCTGCCTCGAAATGATCGGCAAATATGCCCAGCAGCGCGTGACCTTTGGCGAGCCGCTCGCGAAACGCCAGGCGGTCCAGTTCGCGGTCGCCGATCTCTATACCAAATATCAGAGCGGCCAGCTGCTCACCCACCGCACCGCTTGGAAGGCCGACAAGGGCATCGCCAGCCGCCACGACGCCTATATGGCGAAAATCTATTGCACCGAGCTCGGCTACGAGGCGGCCGACCGCTGCATCCAGTTCCACGGCGCGATGGGCCTCACGACCGAGCTGCCGATCGAGGCGATGTGGCGGCGCTCGCGCAGCTATCTGATCACCGGCGGGCCGGCCGAGATCATGCGCGCGACTCTCGCCCGCGAAGTGTTCAAGATCTACCAGTGAGCATTCCATGGACCTCAATCTCAAGGGCAAGTCGGTCCTCATCACCGGCGCCTCGAAGGGCATCGGCCTCGTCATCGCCAAGGTGATGGCCGCGGAAGGCTGCCGCCTGCATCTCGCCGCCCGCGACGAGGGGCTGATGAACCAGGCGGCGGAACGGCTCACCAAGGAGCATGGCGTCGAAGTGGCGGTCCATCTCCGCGATCTGTCGCTGACGGCGGATGTCGAATCCCTCGGCAAGGCCTGCGCCGACGTGGACATCCTCGTCAACAATGCCGGCGACATTCCGACCGGCACGCTCGAGGAGATCGATGGCGCCGCCTGGCGCAAGGCGTGGGATCTCAAGGTCTACGGCTACGTCGATCTCACCCGCATCATCTATCCCCGCATGTGCGCGCGCAGGAGCGGAGTCATCGTCAACGTCGTGGGCACGGCGGCCAAAAGTCCCAACCATCGCTACATCGCCGGCTGCATGGCCAACATCGCGCTCGTGATGTTCACCCAGTGCCTGGGCGGCGAAAGCATGCGCCACGGCGTGCGCGTCGTCGCGGTCAATCCCGGCCCGACCGTTCCAGGCCGGCATCTCGCCCATGTCAAGGCGCGGGCGAAGCGGCTCCTCGGCGACGAGAACCGCTGGCCCGAGCTGCACGCGAAATTTCCCGCCGGCCGGCCCGGTAAGGCCGAGGAGGTCTCAGCGGCGCCGCGATCGAGATCGACGGCGGCCATTCGGTCGCCAGGACGGAGGCTTAGTAGAGCGGATCATTATGACCGTCGCCTTGTGCCCCCCGAAGTGATTCACACACGGCGCTGCGATCTCGGTAAGCTCCCTCTCCCCGCAAGCGGGGAGAGGTGAGGACTCCGCCGCTTTGACTAATTATGTGAACTATCACATTAGAAAGTTATGCTTAGAAAGCTCGACGTGCCGAGACACCTGATCTGGCGCGGAAGTTCGAAGACGAGGAAAGGGAGAAGCGGCGATGACAAGGAGTCCTGCGGCCAAGGACCCGGCCCGGAATGTCTGGCTGCAGCTTGGGCTGCCCGGTGCCGAAGAGCACTATCTGAAGGCCGAGCTCGTTCTGCGCCTCGACAAGGCGATCAAGGCTCTCCGCCTGACCCAGCGCGTCGCCGCCCGGCGGGTCGGAGCCACCCAACCCGAACTCTCGAAGATTCTGCGAGGCAAGTTCTCGGAGGTCTCGCTCGAACGGCTGCTGCGCTTCCTGACTGCGCTGGGCTGCCACATCGAGATCAAGATCGAGGCAGCGAAGCCGAGGCAGGCCGGCAACGTAACCGTGAGAGATGCACGCCGAAGGGCCGCGTGATCGGGCGCGCGGTTGCGCCTCGCGCTGCACTGCATCCGGGACACGAACTTCCGCAGTATGTGGACTTGTTCAAAACGCCTTGGGCAATCCCGCCTGACGCAGAACGGCATTGGCGGTATGTCGGCTGGGGATGCCGACTGGTACTGCAAAATTCCTCTGGGTGATCGGGCTGTGCCAGATTTCGTGACTGCCCTTGCCTTGGCGGATCAGGGTGCATCCCGCGGCACGCAGCAATTCTCGCAAGGGCCGATCGAACTGCGGAGCCATTCAGGCGGCGGCCGGTTCGGCTTCGCGCAACGCAGTGATCTGCAAGTAGACCGACGCGGGATCGACGCCCGGGTGATTGTCCGGCAGCAGGTCGAGAGCCATCGTCGACATTTTCGCGAGCAGCTCGTCCAAAGTGGACGCGTCCGCGGCAGCCGGGATATCGTCGCAATGGCCGACCCAGACCGAGGCCTCGTCATCCCAGACGGCAGAAATCGTGAAAATCACCGGTTTCGACATGCTGTTCCTTTGCGCGGGGCGCCAGCGCGACGCAGGCCGATACCTCGTTATCACATTTTGCGCGCGCATTTGAAGGGGCGTGACGACGGCCTCGTTACGGTCGCGCCGCTGATCGCTTCGCTGGCCGGGCGGCTCGCCGATCTCATCAACACCGACCCGACCCTTGCTTAGATCAGATGGGAAGGCCAAGCTCGTGTCACAGGTGCCGGCAATTCCGAAATAAATAGTCCAACAGCATAGTTATGACAGTAACATGTCGCCGTAGGCCCGCAATCCACGCCTTGGGGATGAGATGACGAAATTGCCCACGCTCTCCGTCGTGCTGGCGCTCGCCGCGGCGCCGGCCGCCGCGCGGGCGGAGGAGAATTTCTACGCCGGCAAAGTCATCAATCTCTATATCGGCACCGGCGAGGGCCCAGGCGCTCTCACCGCCTATCCGCGCGCGATCGCGCAGACCATCGGCAGGTACATCCCCGGCAACCCCACGGTCATCGTCCGCCACATGCCCGGCGCCGGCGGGATCAAGGCGGCCAATTTCATCTATGGCATCGCCCCCCAGGACGGCACCGCCTGGGGCTTCATCACCCGCGGCTTCGTCCGCGCTCCGCTGTTGCGCACCCCGCAGGCCGATTTCGATCCGACCAGGTTTCATTGGATCGGCACCACCTCGCGCGAGACCACGGTCGCCGCGGTGTGGGCCGCCGGCACGCGCGTGCGCAGCATGGCGGACGCGATGCGGGAGGAGGTGGTCTTCGGCGGCACCTCGCTCGCCACCGACACCGGCCTGTTCCCGACCATTCTCAACCGCCTCGTCGGCACCAGGTTCAAGGTCGTGGTCGGCTACAAGAGCTCGACCGACGTCGACATCGCCATGGAGCGGGGCGAGGTGCAGGGCAAGATCTGGACCTGGGGCTCGCTCAAGAGCGGCAGCACCGCCAGCTGGCTCGCGGAGAGGAAGGTCCACCTCCTCGCGCAGTTCGGGCTTGAGAAGGCGAAGGACCTGCCCGACGCGCCCCTTGTCCTCGATTTCGCCAAGAGCCCCGAGGATCGGCAGGTCATGGAATTGATCTTCGCGCCGATCTCGCTCGGCTATCCCTCGTTCATGGGCCCGGGCGTTCCGAAGGACCGGATCGAGATCATGCGCCGGGCGTTCGCGCGGACCATGCAGGATGCCGAATTCATCGCCATGATGAAGCAGCAGAATCTCGTGCTCGATCCCGCATCCGGCGAGGACGTCGAGGCCATCGTCGGGCGCATGTACCGGCTTCCCGCCCCGGTGGTCGAGCGGGCGCGCCAGCTCATTCCCTCCTACTGAGCGTCAGTTCACCTTGACCCCGATGCTTTTCGCCAGTTCGCCGAGGCGCGCATATTCCTCCCGCAAGAGCTTCGCCATCTCGGCCTGGGTGCTGCTGGCGCCCTCGGTGCCCTGCTCCTCGAATTGCTTCTTGACCTCGGGCAGCGTGACGGCCTTGGCGATGGTCGCGTTGAGCTTGTCGATGATCGGTTGCGGGGTGCCGTTCGGCACGAAGATCGCGCCCCAGCCGACCGCGTTGTAGCCGGGGTAGCCGGATTCGGCGACGGTCGGCACATCCGGCAGCAGGGTCAGGCGCGCCGGGCTGCCGATCGCAAGCGCCTTGAGCTTTCCGCTGCGCACATGCGGCAGCCTTCCGCCGATCGGGGCCACGGTCCATTGCGAGTCGTTGTTGACGACCGCGTCGATCGCGGGTCCGCCGCCATTGTAGTGGACCACCACGGGTTTGACACCCGCCATGGCGATGAACATCTCGCCGGCGAAATGGCCCGCGGTGCCGGCTCCGGCGGTCGACATCCTGAGCTTGTCGGGGTTTGCCTTCATCATGGCGACCAGCTCCTGCAGGCTTTTGACCGGCAGCGAGGCATTGCTCGCAATCAGAGTCGGCTGGATCACGAACCGCGCAACCGGGGTGAGGTCCTTCACCGGATCGAACGTCACCTTCTTGACATGGGGCAGCAGCGCCAGGTTGCCCGACGACCCGTAGATGAGGGTATAGCCGTCGGGGGCGGCTTTGATCCCCTTGTCGACGCCGGCTTCCAGGAACAGGTTTTCGAACGTCACCGGCTGGCCGAGCGCCTCGCCGAGCCGCTGGCCGATGATCCGCGACATGAGATCGGCCGCCGAGCCCACGACTTCCGGGACGATCAGCCTGATCGGCTTGCTCGGGTAGCTCTCCTGCGCCCCGGCCGCGAGCGCTGATCCCACCAGTGTCGCGACTGCGACCGTCATTGCAGTCATGAATCGATGATGCATGGGTCTCGACCTTCCCGATTTGCGTTGGTCCCGAATTCGAGCGCGAAGATTGCACCCGGCGAACGCGCAAGACAAGCACGAGCCGCGCCACCCGGCCGGCTGGCGGCAGGCGCGCGGAATGCCGACACGGGAGTCAATGTCGACGAACATTGCTATAATACCAACGGCAATAGACATGCGCCCATGATTGTCATCGTCCGCGAAGGCGGACGATCCAGTAGCCACCGGCATCTGTGGTTACTGGATGCTCCGCCTTCGCGGAGCATGACGGGTCAGAGATAATTGCCGTCGCTATAAGGCGGCCTGCATTTGCGTTGTGATGGAGGGTCATCGATGTCAGCCGAGTCTCCCGCCGATCGCCGATGGAAGTTTCCTGTCCTCCCTTTCATCATTGGCGAGCCACCCGAGCCGGCCGATCCCCGCCTTGTCGATCTCCTGTCCGGATTTTACGTCCCGGACATCTCGGACGCGGTGGGGCGGATGTATACGGTGCATAACATCCGCTCCATCTTCGAGCCCGCCATCCCGCTCGTGGGTCCGGCGACGACGGCGAAATGCCCGCCTGGCGACAACCTTGCGGTCAAGAAGGCGCTGCGGCTCACCCGCCCTGGGGATGTGCTGGTGGTGGACGCGCAGGGCTTCAGCGACTGGTGTCTTGGCGGCTTCCAGATGCTGCAACGCGCGATCAAAGAGCGCGGCTTGAGGGGACTTGTCGTGCACGGCGCCTATCGCGACGCGAGCGAGGCCAAGGCAGCCGGATTTCCGATCTATGCCAGCGGCGTGTCGATCTGGTCCGGTCCGAAGATAGGGCCCGGCGAGATCAATGTGCCGGTGTGTTGCGGAGGCGTGATCGTCCACCCGGGCGATATCGTTTGCGCAAGCGCAGACGGCATCGTGGTGGTGCCCAGAGCCCATGTCGGCGCAGTGACCGACCGGCTGGCCGAGACCAGGCGCAGACAAGAGGCCCATCCGGACAAGTTGGCGCTCCTGCGGGAACAGGACGAGGCCATGGACGCCTACGTCGCGGGCATGCAAGCCCGCTGACTTGGTGCGGATTTCGGGTGGGCAAAGGCGCATCGCGAGCTGCGCTCTTTCCCCAATCTCGCTGCGCGCCTTTGCCCACCATCCGGCGCGCTTGGTCATTTGAAGCCGGCAGGAATCGACTTCCCTACCCGAGAGCCGGCCAGCGCCAGGCGTACGCCGTCGACCAGCCGATGCGGCGCGGGGCGCTGCGACGAGCCGCCCATCTGTGCCACGCGCTGCTCATCCGTGAAGGCCGGAGTGAGCTCGCGCAGCTTCTCCGCGTGGCGCTCGGCATTGGCGCGGTCGCCGGTCAGCGCATGGACGGCGGCGAGGCTCGCATGAACGAGCGCGAGCTTCGGATTGAGTCCGGCCGCGCGGGTCAGCCATTCGAGCGCCGCGGCGTCCTGCCCCCGTTCCAGCTCGGCCCACCCGGCGAACAGGGCCCAGATGACAAAGTCGGGATCCCTCGGGCTCAGGCGCATGGCATAGGCGATTTGCTCGAGCCCCTCCTCGATGCGTCCGAGACGCGTCAGCATCCGCCCCATCTGCCCATATCCGGGCGCGAAGCTCGGGTTGGTGGTCACGCTCCGCGCAAAGGATTCCAGCGCCGCTTCGAGCTCGCCGCGAAGGTTGTACAAGATGCCCCGGTAGAAATTGGCCGGCTGCCATTCGGGGCGCTTCCTCAGCACGCGAGCCAGCAGATCTTCCGCCTCGTCGAGCTTCGGCCCGGGCAATTCGACCAGATTGCCGACCGCGACCACGTGATGCGCGGCAAGGCCCACCATTGCGCCGATAAGCTCCGGGTCTTGCTCCAACGCTGCCCTGAATGCAGCCTCGGCCTCGGGAAGGGAGTCCTGCAGCGAGCTTGCCGCCATCGCGTTCCGGCCCGTGGCCACTAGGTCGGCTGCTCCCAGCACGGCGGGAGCGGCCGCGGGGACGCGGCGAGCGTCCATCCTCATCTTCGCAACATGGATCTCCCGGCCCAGCCGCCGGAGGACATCTACTTCTGCGGCTTCGGCCAGATCGGAGTCGACTTGATCCGACCACAGCCGCAATCGACTTATCGGGTCGATCAGTTCCGCATTGATCGTCAACCGGTTGCCATCAACGCGGATGCTGCCATCGACCACGTATTGGACGCCGAGTTCCTTGGCGACCACAGCCACGTCGGCCGGCCGGCTTCGGTACCGGTGCGAGGTGTTGCGCGAGATGAGTGTCAGGGCCGGAATGTGCTCCAGGACGTCGATGAATTCGTCCGTAATGCGGTCCGCCAGGGGGCCCGCTTCCTCGCTTCCAGGAAGGGTCGTGAACGGCAAGACTACGACCGCAATCCTGTTGTCAACCGATACGAGGAAACCGTTCCGGGCTGATGCGGCCGGATCGAGCGCAGGCAGCACCGACGCTGATGACGTCCCGGAAGCGTCCGGGATTTTGAGCGCCGCCGCGTCGCCGGCCCCAGGGGACATTGGCCGATCGAGTGTCAGGAGCCCCGGACCGAGCAATGTCACGAACATCGCGACCGCCAACGGCGCAGTCCTGTCTCTCCATCCAGGGCGAGGTCTTGTCCCCAGGATTTCCGCTAGCGTGGAGTCTTCCGACATTGGCGGCGCAGATTCGGCGGCGTGCTCCATGGCGGGAGGTACCACTTCCGGCCGTGCGGTCTCGATCGCGGGAGGCGCTGCGAGCGCCGTGGGCGCGACCGGCGCAATCGCTCCCCGCTCGATCTCCTCGATGAGAGCCCGGGTCTCCGGTTCGGGATCGACCTCGATCTCGCGCTTCAACAGCGCAACCAGCGCCTCGGCATGGGCGAGAGCGGCTTCGCGCCCCCGATGGCGGGCATGGATGCGCAGCGCGATCCGCTGCCAGTCCTCCCGCAGGGGATCGAGCGCAACGAGGCGCTCCGCCGCGGCGAGGGCCCGTTTGCCATCGCATGCATCATCCGCCTGCCGCGCGCAGGTCTCGAACAGACAGGCCGCAACGGTCTCGAGTCGATGCCGCGTCGCCCGCATCCATTCGTCGAAGCCTTCGGCGTCGACATTGAGGCCTGACAGAAACTCGCCGCGGTAGAGCGCACAGGCGCGTTCGAGGCCGCACAGGTCGGTCGATCCGGCAAGCGCCTCGAACTCGAGCGCATCCGTCGCCAGGGCATGCGGCAGTAGTCCGACGGCGTCATCGCGGAGGACCAAGAGGTCAGGCGCCGTCGAGGTCAGGTCGGCGCGCATCCGCAGGATGCACTGCCGGAGGCTGAGGCGGGCCTGCTGGTCGGGGCGGTCCCCCCACAGCAACGCCGCCAGTTCCTCCCGGCCCGCGCTGTGTTCCGGATGCATCGCGAGATAGGCCAAGAGCGCGCGGCCCTTGCGGGCGGAAATCCGAATCGGCGTCGGCGGCTCGCCGTGGACAGCAACGGAGAAGCCGCCCAGCAGGCGCAGCCCGAGTGCTACCGGCTTGTCCATGGCTGTGGTCCCTCGCCCACGGCAGCAATCAACGAGACTCGGTCGGACGCTGCCCCATGCCAGTTCTGGTTGCTCGCAAATCTAGCACGTTCGGCGGCGCTGTAACACTGCATTGACGGGGCTGTAACGGCGCTCAGGGCAGGCTTCGCGCCGGTGATCGCGGAGATCACTCGGAGGAGCCGTCTTGGCTGGTCAAGGCGCACCACTCGGTCGCCCCATCGCCCTGGTTGCCGGCAAGGCGCAGGCGGCGAGGACGGGGGAGGACGCCCGTGCCCGCCTGCGCCAACTCGTTGCCGACGCGGAGGCGTTGCTGAAGACGCCGCCGCTCTATGACTGCGCCGCCGTTCGCCACCTCAGACGTTACGTCGCAATCCTGCAGGACGACATCGGGCATGATCCGGCACTGATCGCCCACATCTGTGCGGCGCTGGTCGAGTTGATCGCCATTGCGCGCGGGGCGGCCGAAAAGGCGGGCGACACCCACTCCGCGCGCCCGGCACCCAGGCGAGAGGTTCTCGCAGTCATCGAAGCGAGCTCGTCCGATCGGCTGACCCCGCCGGCTCGGATCGCCCCCCGGCACCTGCGGCACGAGACCGGGTCACCTTTGACGGGGCGCGTACTTGCGTTGCGGCCTGAGAAACCGCGGCTGCCGCAGCTTGCGGCGGCCCACCTGCACGATCTCGTCACGTTGTCGCTCGGCGCAACGCGGAACGCGGCGCAGCACGCACCCGGCGCGGCGCGATTGCTCGCGATCAAGGTTTCCATCGCGCAGAACATCGATCGACCCGAGCTGACGGTCGGCGCGATCGCCGAGCAACACCGGGTCAGCTCGCGTTATGTGCAAAAGCTGTTCCGGACCGAGGGCACGACCTTTTCGCAATTCCTGCGCGACCAGCGCCTTCACCGCGCCTACCACCTGCTGAGCGACCTGCGCAGTATCGATCGCACGATTGCAGCCATCGCCTTCGACGTCGGGTTCAACGACCTGTCCTATTTCAACCGGACCTTCCGTCGCCGCTTCGGCGCCACGCCATCGGATGTGCGGGCGCTGGCGCAGCGGAAGGCTTTCCGCTGCTTCGGCGACACGCCGCCAGAGGTGCGAACGCAAGCCGACCGGCTGAGCCCAGGATTGCTGAAATACCTGAGGTGGCAAGGCGCCGAACCGATGTTTCCCTGCCGAGACCCTGTTGTTCGCCCTTGCCTAGGCTACGGCTGACACCCTGCCGGCAAACTACACATCCACGCTCGCGGTCAGCGCATTCCTCTGGATGAAATCGCGCCTCGGCTCGACCAGGTCGCCCATCAGCTCGGCGAAGACGTTGTCGGCCTCCTCGCCTTCCTTCACCTTCACCTGCAGCAGCGAGCGGGCGTTGGTGTCGAGCGTGGTCACCCAGAGCTGCTCGGGATTCATCTCGCCGAGGCCCTTGTAGCGCTGGAGCGAAAGGCCCTTGCGCCCGGCCGCGGTCACCGCCTCGAACAGGTTGACCGGGCCGTGGATCGGCGTCTCCTCGTCCTTGCGGCGCAACAGGCCATGCTTGGGGTAGATTTCCTGCAGCGAAGTGGTGCGCTCGTCGAGCTTGCGCGCATCGGCGGAGTCGAGCAGCGCATGGTCGATGATGGCGACCTCCTTGACCCCGCGCACGGTCCGCTCGAACGTGAAGCCGTCGGCGAAATGGCCCTGCCAGCCGCGCTCGGTCTCCTCCGCCAGCGCGTCGAGCCGCTTGGCGATGTAGCGCGCGGCCTCTTCCCCGTTCTGCGGCTGGCTGAAGATCGACGGGTTGAGCACGCCCGCGATCGCCGCCTGCTCGACCACCTGGCGATTGTAGCGGTTGTGGATTCCGGCCAAGAGATTGCGGATGGTGCGCGCTTCCTCGACCACCCGCCGCAGGTCCGCGCCGGCGCGGTGCTCGCCTGAGGCGAGCTGCAGCACCGTGTCTTCGAGACCGGAATCGATGAGGTAGTCTTCGAGCGCGCGCTCGTCCTTGAGGTACTGCTCGGACTTGCCGCGGGTCACCTTGTAGAGCGGCGGCTGGGCGATGAAGAGGTGGCCGCGGTCGATGAGCGCGCGCATCTGGCGGTAGAAGAAGGTGAGCAGCAGGGTGCGGATGTGGGAGCCGTCGACATCCGCATCGGTCATGATGATGATCTTGTGGTAGCGCAGCTTCTCCGGATTGAACTCGTCGTGCCCGATGCTGGTGCCGAGCGCGGTGATCAGCGTGCCGATCTCCTGGCTGCCGAGCATCTTGTCGAAACGCGCCCGCTCCACGTTGAGGATCTTTCCGCGCAGCGGCAGCACCGCCTGGAATTCGCGGTTGCGGCCCTGCTTGGCCGATCCGCCG
>WNGR01003217.1_pt1 | contig 20803 bp, 23 predicted proteins | sample 5407581 | NCBI WGS metagenome assembly WNGR01 (sample SAMN13153383, study PRJNA577476) | soil metagenome | isolation source: 80 cm soil or saprolite under Garry oak tree replicate 2 | place: USA:California | collected 2016-06-15
GGCGTCGTCAACATCGTGACGGGTCCGAAGGACGCGCTCGCGAAGGTACTCGCGGAGCACGACGATGTGGACGCCGTCTGGTACTTCGGGAATCGAGCTGCGGCCGCGGAAGTGGAGCGCGCGTCGGCCGGCAACATGAAGCGCACGTGGGCGGAGTGGGACGGGCGGGACTGGATGGACAACCGCCAGGGCGAGGGGCGGGAGTTCCTGCGGGAAGCGACGCAGGTCAAGAATATCTGGATACCATACGGTGAATAGGAGAGGCAGGAGCTAGACGCGCAGCCGCACAGCGGTGAACAGCAACAGGGGCCAGGACCGGTTGTCCTGGCCCCTCGATTTATCTCACGCCGCCAGCCGTTTTCCGTCCGGTCGGGCCACTTCGGTCTTCACGGGTTTCCAGCGGCCGCAGACCGGGCACCCGGCGTACGTCCGGCCCAGCCAGTCCGTTTCGTACTGAGGTCGATGGCGACACGGCTGACGGCGTTTGGCTGGGCGAGTCTTCGTGGGCATGGTTCACCGCCTGTGACTCTAGCACAGGAAGAACCGCGAACGCCGGCCCCGGGTTCCCGGGTGACGCAAGGTGAACATGCTACGCACCAGCCTTGCAGTCGGGGCGGCCGGATTCGAACCGGCGACCTTCTGGTCCCAAACCAGACGCGCTACCGGACTGCGCTACGCCCCGAAATGCTAGACGGAGAGACGGGTAGACGCACAACGGCTTCAAGTTAAGAAGGAACCGCAGACAAAGCCACGCAGCGCCCGGCGCCCGGTTCAGCCGTTGCCGCTCTCCCGGCGCCGGGCTTGAACCACGGCATCGAGCCAGTCGAAGATCTGCCGCAGGTTGAACGGCTTGTGGAGCACGGCGCACGGATTGCGCTCGAGCCAGGCGCGCACCTCGTCCGCGTCCGCGTCGCCGCTCATGATGGCGATCCGCCCGGTGAGCGCGGGCCAGCGGTTGATGATGGCGAGAAACAGCGCCAAGCCCGACATGGTGGGCAGCCGGATATCGAGCAACACCGCGTCCGGCTGCTCCGCGGCGAGCAGCTCGTACGCCGTCTCGGCGCTGCCCGCGCCGATCACCCGGTAGCGTTCCCGCTGGAGCGCGCGCTCGAGCACCCGGCGCAGCGGCGCTTCGTCATCCACGATCAGCACCGTCCCGAGTGGCTCGCTCACGATACGGAGGCCTGCGCCTGGTGGGTGTGGAAGAAGCCGTGGACGACGCGCTCGAGCGCCTCCTCGGGGGCGAGCGTCAGGCGCATCTCACCGGCGGTGAGTCCGAGATAGGTGCGGGCGTGCAGCTGCAGCGTCTTGGTCTGCGCGTACCCCAGGCGCACGGCCACGTCCTCGATCGTGAATCCGGGGTCCTGGAGCAAGCGGTGCGCGTACAGCACCCGGGCGGCGGCGAGGAAGTGCCGGGGCGAGGGCAGCCCCACGCGCGTGAACCAGCGCTCGAAGGTCCGTCGATCCACCCGGGCGCGCGCCGCCACCTGCTGGACGGTCTGGACCTCGGCCGGCGACCGCAACACCTCCTCGAGCACCCAGCGCAGCTCGCTCGGCAACGGGGAGAGCGCCCAGGCGAACTGGTCGAGCAGCTGCTGCGACGTGGAGCGCGCTTCTTCCTGAGCCAGCACGTGACGGAGATGCGTGGGGTGGTCATCGTAGCGGGTGAACACCACGCGGCGGATGCCACGCTGGCCGAGCGCGAGCAGCACGGCCGCCGTCTGCGGCGTCAGGCTGGTATAGAGGATGAGCGGCAGGGACGGAAACAGCACGCGCAACCGCTCGATCTCCCGCTCGCTCGCCGTTCCCGTCAACAAGGGATCCACCACTGCAAGCTCGACCGGCCGACTGCGGATCGTCGCGAGCACGGCATCCCAGGTCGTGGCGTGCACCACCGCGAAGCGCGTCGCGGCCGCGCGACGCAGCTTGTGAAACTGGATTGCGGAGACGGCGGCTAGAACGAGCATAAATGTCGCAAAAGCGCCCCATGATGCCGCGAAAACGCCCTAAAAAACCGGCGGCCGAGAGTCCAGTTTAACGTGTCGCTCGCGCTACGCACCGTCACCCAACTCCTGGAGGTTCTATGTTGCGCCCGACTCGCGCCCTACTCGCTCTGTTGGTCGTGTCTTTCGCGTTGGTCGCCTCGGCGTGTGCGGATGCCTCTGGTCCGCAGGCCGTCACGTGCGACGTGAACAACCCCAACGTGTGCCACTGAGGGTCTCAGTCTCCCAGCTGGGCGAGTGAAGCTGAGATCTCTCGCACCGAGGCGCAGGATTCAGCCGGCTCCGCGGCTGCCGTCAGGACCGAACACTGTCCCACTTGGCAGTCGCGGAGCCCGTCTCTAATCCGCTCGCTTCTGAAGACCAACTCGTGCATCCCGGCCTGCTGGGCAACCTCAACCGCTTTGTCCAACAAGGACGCCGCGCCGCGGAATCGCCCGAACCGCGCCTGGCCGATGCCAGCCTTGAGATAGAAGTCCGCCAAGATGTTTGGAGGCATGCTGGACCTCCGCGCCTCACATGCGGCGCGCCATCGCTCGAATCCCAAGCGATCACCCCGGAAGGAGGCGCAGTACATCAGTTCCACCGTCGCGTTGGAAACGACGTCCTGCATCCCAGAACCCTTCCTCACGACCTCGAGCAACGCGCGTTCCGCGCCAGTGACCTCCCCGACGGTCAGCAGCATCGCGCCCAAGTCGCCTAGCGCCCTAACACGCGAAGCGACGTCCTCATACAGCTCGAACGCACGCCACACATGGACGATGGCGTCGGCGATTAGCCCGCGCAGCAGGAGGGTGGTCCCGAGTGCGTGCTCTGCGTGAGCCTCGATCTCGCGCTCACCAGCCCCCCGCGCTTCCGCCGCGATCTCGTGGAAAGACTGCTCGGCCATCGCCAAATTGCCGCGCGCCTGGACCGAGAGTGCACGCCCCACACGGCTGAGGAAAACGGAGTGAACATCGCCCGCAGCCTCCGCCAGCAATCCCGCCAGCGCGTACGCCATGTCAGCTTCGTCGAATCGATTCAGCTTCCGGTTGACACGGCCGATCCGCAGCTGCGCAGCGATGGCGTCCGAGCATCCCAGCTGGTCAGCGCCGACGGCGACCAGGGTTTCCAATACATCCATAGTGGGCGTACGCAAGCAGCGCGGGCACTACCTGTCGAGGATTGCGGCTCCGGAACGCCTCCGCGGTACTGCGGACGAGTCCGTTAAGATGGCCGGTCTCGGTGCCGGCTGTGGGGAGCTCGCGGCACATCCGTTCCGTGGCCGCATGCTGATAGCGAAACGCGTCGGGATGAGCCGCCTCGCCGCCGGGACGCAGCAGATCCACCAGCCGGAGCGCGAGAAACGCTCCGTTGCCGAGCCGCGCGTCGAGCGAGGTCGCCGCGGGTGCCCCCGCGAGCCGCTGGAGGAACGCCGCGTGCGGCAAACTGTCCCGTTCCGAACATGCTTGGGTCATCATTGGCCTCTCTCTCTCCCACCGGGGGCGCTTCGCCCGGCGCATCTCCCTCGTGCCGCCCCGCCAGGCCCCCCTTCCCGCGACCAAGTTACCGCTTCCCGAAGCTCCCCGAAACACCCGGGACCCCGCGGCGCCTGTGCGCGGCGTCACCACGACTCGGTAGAGACGTCCGCCGCCGGTGCGAGCCCCTGCAAGTACGTCACGAGCCTCCAGATCGCCTCGGGCGGCAACACGCCGCCGAACGCCGGCATGCCGCGCGGCCGGCCATAATAGATGGAGTGGAAGATCGCGCCGTCGGCGCCGCCATAGCGCCAGCGCCCGTCCGCCAGGCTCGGCCCCTGCCCCCCGACCGCTCCCAGCGAGTGACAGCCGTCGCAGTTGAACGCACTGAACAGCTTCTCCCCGTCCGCCGCCGACCGTTTGTCGCCCTTGAGCGGGTTCTCGAGGCTCCCGGCCGGGGGTGGATTGCCGCCGGCGAAGACGTGCTGCTCGTAGCGCACGGAGGGCGGTACCGACTGCTGCGCCGACGTCACGAGCAGCGCGAGCAGCGGCGCGGCTGCTATAGCGCGAACAGCCATACAATACCTCCCAGGCTGGTGTGCCTCGCAATGTCCGGCATGAAACTCGCTGGTGGACGCACGTCCGCCGGATCGTCGGAGCGGACGTCACCCGCCAGCAGCGCCCAGTCACCGCCGATGCCCGCGTACACGGCCACGTATTGCTTGCCGTCGGGGCCGGTGAATGTGATCGGGTTGCCGACGACGCCGGACCCCACTTTGAATCTCCACAGCGCGCGGCCGCTGCTCGCATCGACGGCCTTGAACCAGCCGTCGAGCGTACCGTAGAACACAACGCCGCCGGCGGTGGCGAGGGCGCCGCTCCAGACGGGATACTTCTCCTTGATCTCCCAGATCTTTTTCCCAGCTCCCGCGTCCCACGCGATCAGCGCGCCCAGGTTCCCGCCCGGGCCCGGCTTGTAGGGGGCGTTCAAGCCGATGAACGGCGTCCCGGTGAGGTAGTTGACGGGCGTCGTCTGGTAGTCCATGCACATGTTGTTGGTGGGAACGTAGAACAGGCCGGTGCGCGGCGAATAGGCAGCGGGCTGCTGGTTCTTCCCGCCCTCGAGCGTGGGACAGATGTCCTTCACGCTGCCGTGTGACGCGCCGGTGAGCTTCGTGGGATCGACTTCGGGGCGGCCGGTCGTGAGGTCCACCCGTTTCGCCCAGTTCACGACGACGTACGGCTCTGCGACCAGCACTTCTCCCGTGGCGCGGTCGATCGTGTAGGCAAAGCCGTTCTTGTCGAAGTGCACGAGCACCTTGCGCCTCCGGCCCGTGACAGTCACGTCCGCGAGAATCATCTCCTGAACCGCGTCGTAGTCCCAGTTGTCGGCCGGCGTGAACTGATACGCCCACACGAGCGTCCCGTCACCGGGGCGGCGGGCCAGCACGCTCGTCGCCCACTTGTTGTCGCCGGGACGCTGGTCGGCGTTGTAGGGGGCTGGGTTGCCGGTGCCGTAGTAGAAGAGATCGAGCACGGGATCGTAGGAGAGCCAACCCCAGACCGGCGCCCCGCCGTGCTTCCACCCGTCGGGCGGCCAGGTTGTCTGTCCCAGGTCCGGACCCTTGTCGTAGAACGGCCGAAACGTACCCGGTCGCGCCAGCAGCTCGGCGTCGGGGCCGGCGTTGTACCCAGTCCAGAGGACCCGGCCGGTGGCGAGGTCGAGACCCTTCACCCAGCCGCGCACGCCGAACTCACCGCCCGCCGTCCCCACGATGACCCTGTCCCGGACGACGAGGGGAGCCATAGGAGTCGACTCCCCCTGCCGCACATCCGCGACTGGGGTGCTCCACACCTCTCTGCCCGTCGCCGCATCGATCGCCACGGTATGCCCATCGAGCAGGTTGTAGACGATCTTGCCGTCGGCGAAGAATGCCCCGCGGTTCACCACGTCACAGCACGCGATCCCCATGGCCGCCGCGTCCACGTTGGGGCGGTATTTCCACTTGAGGGGGTAGCCGTCCTGGGTGAGGTCGAAGGCGTACAGCACGTTCGGGTAGGGCGTGACCACGTACATCGTCTTGTTCACGACCAACGGCTGTCCCTCGTGCCCGGCGAGGACCCCGGTGGAGAAGCTCCACACCGCCCGCAGCCGCGGCACGTTCGCCGCACTGATCTGTGCCAGGCCGGAGAAGCGGGTGGCGGCGTAGTCCTTGGCGGGCATGGGCCATTGGTTGTCGGGCGCACCCGGCGCGGCGCCCTGCGCGAAGAGTAAGACGAGCATGGTCGGCACGGTCACAGGCAGCCCCTCCTTTACTTGCTGCGGCGCACCAGCACCTCGATCAGCGCCCGGATGGCGCGTCCCCGATGTGAGACGCGCTGCTTGGCCGGGAGCGCCGCTTCGGCGAAGGTCACGCCCAGCTCGGTCGACAGGAACAGTGGATCATAGCCGAACCCGCCGTTGCCGCGCGGCGCCGTGAGGATCCGGCCCTCGCACGTCGCCTCCACGAGCTCCGGCTTGGCGGTCGCCGACTCGATGTACGCCACGACGCAGCGATAGCGGGCGGTGCGGCCCTCGTCGGGGACGTCGGCGAGGCGCTCGAGCAGCAGCGCGTTGTTGGCCGCATCGATCCCCCCTTCCCGCTGTCCTCCCTCGGCCCCGTGCAGCAGCGACCACCGCGCCGAAAACACCCCTGGCGCTCCCTCGAGCGCGTCCACCTCGAGGCCCGAGTCCTCGGCGAGCGTCGGGAGCTGGCTGCGGCTCGCGAAGTAGCGCGCTTTGGAGACGGCGTTCTCCGCGAAGCTGGTGCCGCGCTCCAGGTCCTGCTCGTCGGGTAGTCGCTCGAGGAACTGGTCGGCTGGAAACACGAGCTGGAACGGAAGCCCGGCGAAGATATCGCGGATCTCCCGGGCCTTGCCGTCGTTGCGCGTCGCGATCAGCAGCTTCACGGGCGCGCGCGGCGCCGCAGCCGCTCCAGCAGGTCGCTGGTCGAGTAGCCCGGGACGAGCGCCACGCGCACCACGCGCCCGCCCCAGCTCTCCACCTGCTCGGCGCCCACGATCGCGTCGCGCGCGTAGTCCGCGCCCTTCACCAGCACGTCGGGCCGCAGCTGTGTGATGAGCGTCAGCGGCGTCTCGGCGTCGAACACGACGACACAATCCACGCAGGCGAGCGCCGCGAGCAGCCGGGCGCGCGCTCCCTCGGGGACGAGCGGGCGGTCGTCCCCCTTGCCCAGCCGGCGCACGGAAGCGTCGCTGTTCACCCCGACCACCAGCGCCGTGCCCTCGGCGCGCGCCGCCTCCAGCAGGCTCACGTGCCCGACGTGGAGCAGATCGAACACGCCGTTCGTGAAGACGACCGGACCGGACTGGCGCTGCCGCCAGGCGGCGGCTGCATCGGGCATGCGGAGCTTGGTGGCGGTGTTCAGGGGCGGGGCTACAGCGGCTGCGTCGCCTTGGGGTGGAAGGTGAAGGTATGGTTGAAGAGCGGGAGATGGACGGCCTCGCTGTACTCGCTCTCGATGATGATCTCACGGGGCGAGCCATGACGGATGATCTTGATGTTCTGCGCCTGGTCCGGCAGGCCGATGTCCTGCGCCGTCGCCTGGATACGCCGCCGAATCGTTCCGTCATCCAACGCGGCGGCCAGCTGCGCCTGGGTCTGCATCTCGTCCAGCAAGCGGTAATAGCGGAAGTACACCTCGCCGATATTGACACCGTAGTACAGCACCGCGACGAAGATCAGCAGCGAGAAGAGGCACCCTGTGGAACTCGCCCCGCGCCGGCCCAACGGCCGCGATCGCGCCAGGCGCCTCACCATTGGGATTGCGCGCCGTCGACCAGGTCGTTGACCAGTTTTTGCAGGGCGACCTTGCGGCCCGCCGCCTCCTGCGGTGGCGGGTATTCGCCCAGCACCGTCAGGCCCTGCTTCTGCCACAGCGTCTTCCCTTCGCGCTGATCGACGAGCTCGACGTCGACCGTGATTTGCACCTGCCGCCGGGTCACGTCCGTGCGTCCCTGGCCGGGCGTGAACGCGAGCGGCACGTCCGGATCGTAGCGCACCACGCGCCCGCGCACCACCGCGTCGGCGTTGGCTTCGGCGGCGGGGCGCAAGCCCAGCCGCCCCTGAAAGGCCTCGAGCACGGCGTCGTTGACCTCTTTGGTCAAGGCCGGCTCCGGCGTCTGGTTGTCGAACGGCAGGATGGCGACGGTCTTGATGTTGGGCAGGCCGCCGCCGGCGAAGCCGTAGAGGCAGGCTGCGAGCGCCAGGCTGCAGGCGCTAGCGGCGACGGCGCCACAGCGCCGGATCGATGACCGCCGCGGTGTCCACCGCCACCACCGAGAGCTCAAAACGAGCCGGGACCTCCGGGAAATCGATGCGCGCGCTGGCCGGCATCGCGTGAATGTCGAACTGCGTGCGGGAGCGCGCCACGACCTTGCCCTCGCGTCGCCATTCCGCCTCGAGCAGGCGATCCCCGCCGGCGTTGTCGGTCACGCGGTAATCGAACGTGTCCGGCGCGGCCACGAACCGCCAGATCGCGACCGGCGGCGCTTGCACCCCAAACACGCCCGCGTCCGCCGGCGGCGGCCGCACTATGCCGAGCCCCGCCCACAGCATGCGCGCCGCCGGAACGAGGGAGCGGAAGTTCCGCTCCGGGTCCGCCCAAATCGCCGAATCCCCCACCACCACCGCGGCTCCTGCGCCCAGCCCGAGCGGTCCCACGTAGTCGAACCGCAGCGAGTCGGGCGGCGCGATGCGCGCCTGGCCGCGGCCGCCCCAGCGCTTGTCCGAGTCCTGGTACTTCCAGTGGAACCGGATCGCAGTGCGGCGTGCTGGCAACGTAGCGCGCGCCCACGCCGTCGCCGCGGCGCCATCGGCGGGCGGGAGCGGCAGCGGGACGAGCGGCGCCGGCCGCCCGGGACATGCGGCGAGCAGCCAACAGGCGCCAATGTAGGAGAGCGTCACCCGCCGGTCAAGCAAAAAGCCTTGCCGGCTCAATAGTTAAACCCGAAGAAAAAGTCGACGAAGCGGGATCCTCGGCTGCCCGACGGGAGCGCATAGCCGTCGATGTTCCCAGAATGAAACCGGTACCCGAGGTCGAGCCGCAAGACGAGCGGCGGCCCGAGCGGCATCCGCAGGCCGAGCCCCGTGCTGCCGAGCGTCCCCCGGCTGAGCGACGTCGCCGTCGCGGCGTTCCCGAGGTCACAGAACAGCGCGCCCTGCACCCCTGGGAACCGCGCCACGCCGAATGGGAAGCCGATGGAGAGGAAGTCCGTGATCGGAAAACGCCACTCCGAGTTGAACAGCCAGGCGCGGGTGCCGGCCACATAGCCATAGCGCGGGTAGCCACGCAGGCCCCACGAGCCGCCGATGTTCACGCGGCGGGGGCGCTCCCCGCCCGCGTAATAACCGAGCAGGCGGACGGCGAACGCGCTGCGCAGCGACGTCCGGAAGTAGCGGCGGTAATCCGCCGCGACGACCCACGTGTCGAAGCGCCCGTGACTGATGTCGTTCACCAAACCGCCGGTCAGGTTCATGCGGCCGCCGTCGATCGGCCCGGTGGGGAGCCAGAGGGTGTTGTCGCGCACGTAGCTCAGGTAGTTCGACGCGAGCCAGCCGACGCGGTGGAACTCGGTCGGGCCGTTCTCGATCAAGTCCGGCCGGGTGACGTCGAACCGGTTGGAGTGCTCGACCCGATACTCCGCTTCGATGCGCGTGAACCGGGACAGCGGATAGCGGATTTCCCCGAAGACCCCGCCGGAGGTCTCGTCGTACAGGGTGCTGAAGTCGCCCTCGTAGAACAGGCCGCGCAACCGGAAGGCGCCGACGCCCCAGTTGACGCGGTGCGACTGGTTCAGATAGAAGGCAGTGCCGCTGAAGTTGTCGAGCAGGTTGCCGAAGCCCGAGCCGGAGAACGACGACACGAGCAGATACAGCTGGTGGTCGCTCAGCAGGTCGCTGAAGACGAAGACGGCGCCTTGCGCGGACCCGACCCCCGGCGCCACCACCGCGTCCCCCGCCGCGAAATCGAGTGAGAACTTGCGCTCGTACGGAGCCGCGCTGGCGCGAGCGTACTGCGGACTCGCCAGCTCGGGCCACGTCCACTCGGGCGCGCGCCGGTCGGCGGCCAGCGCCACGCGCCGCGCGGTGTCCTGCGGCACCGGCTGCGCGACATAAATGTTGTAGCTCAGGTCGGCGAACCCCCCGAACACGAGGCCGTGCTCCGCGTCCACCCACTCCGGATCGAACGCTCCGTTGAGGGTGTTGGTCTCCCGGCGGCCGGCGCCGGTGGCGTCCACGGAGTAGATCTGGTAGGTGCCGTCGCGGTCCGACGCGAAGAAGATGCGGCCGTCCGGGCCCGGGGCCCAGCGCGGCTGGTCGTCGCGCCAGTCGCCGTAGGTGAGGTAGGCGACCGAGCCCGTGGCGAGATCGAGGGTGAAGAGATTCCGGCCTCCCTGCGGCCCGAACGGCGTGCGGTCGGACGAGAACACCACGGTGCGCCCATCGGGGCTCACCGTGGGATCCAGGTCCTGATACCGGTCGGAGGTGAGGCGCTCGAGCCGGCCGTCGCCGAGCCAGAGGCGATACAGGTCCGAGTAGCCCGAGACCGCCAGCCCCGAAAACACCACGCTCTGGCGGTCCGGCACCCACGCGGGCGACAGGATCGAGACCAGTCCCGGGAACTGGTAGCGGCCGACGACCCGCCCTTTCTCGAGGCTCCAGAAGAACAGCGCGTCGCGGTCGAAGTACTTGCTCGAGAACGCCACGATGCCGTCGCTCGAGACGCCGATCCGCGACTCGAAGAAGTGGAACGATTCGAACTCCGCGCTGCGCTCGCCCTTGACGACGGCGCGCGGCCGGGCACCGGCGAACGACTGCGCGTAGATGTTCGTGTACCCGGTCGACGGCGAGAAGTACAGCACGCCGCGCGCGCTGTCGGCCCCATCGGGCGCGCCGTACAACGCCGGCTTGATCGCGAGCTTGGTCAGGACACGAGCGGTGATCGACAGCGGCTCCGCCGCCACGACGGCGGGGTAGTAGCGCTGCCGCATCCAGTACTGCCACTCGTCCGAGAGCTGCTCGAGCGTGCGGCCGTACACGGCGTGCACCTCGTCCTCGAACGCGCCGTACTTCCACACGTCGCGGTACACCTCATCGATGCGCCACTCGCCGTAGGTGGACGCGAGGAAGTGATGAATCGCCCCTCCCAGCGGATACACGATCCCGCCCGAGGCGTACGTGAGGTCCCGCAGCGCCGGCAGCCGCCCCGAGACCGTCAGGTCGCGGAGGATCATCTCGTCCCGCGAGTCCTCCCCGGCGGAGAAGTACTCCGCCAGGCCCTCGGTCCACCACAGCGGCGGGTCGACGTGGCGCACCCGGGGATAGCGCGCGAACGCCTGGTTCGTGAGGCTCAGCTGGAACACGTGCACCAGCTCGTGGCGCAGCGTGTGACGAAAATCGAAATAACTGCCGGTGAACGGCAGGGCCACGCGCTGCTTCAGGAACTCGGTGACACCGAGCAGCCCCTCGGGCGGCACGAACGGCAGGACGTTCGTCTGCTCGAAATCGGAGTGCGAGGCATAGATGATGAGCGGGATGCGGCGGTGCGGGTGATGATTGAAGCGCCGCTCCAGCGCGCCGTAGCTCTCCTCGGCGTACGTGAGCGCGACGCGCGCGAGCTCCTGCTCCTCGGGATAGTAGTAGAGGTCGACGTGCTCGCCGCGCAGCACGTGCCAGTCGAAGCCGCGGTACTGGATCTTGTTCTGACCGAAATAGCCGAACTGGGCGGCCGCCGAGCGAGCAAGGAGAGCGCACAGCGCCGTTCCGCAGGCTAAAGCCTGGGCTCGGCGCAACACTACCCTTAAGGGTAGTGCAGTGCCGAGCACACGCTTCAGCGTGTGAACTCGCGACCCCGTCATGCTGTCACCGATGAATGCTCCGGATGCGGTCGCCTTGCGCGATGACGCCGAGCACGTTGAGCCCGGAGACCAGCCGCCCGAACACCGTGTAGACGCCGTCGAGGTGCGGCTGCGCCGCGTGCGTGATGAAGAACTGGCTGCCGCCCGTGTCCGGCCCGGAAAGGGCCATCCCCATGGTACCCATGTCGTAACGGATGGGATTCACCTCGTCTCGCAACACGAAACCGGGCCCGCCCCAACCGTCGCCCCGGGGATCGCCGTCCTGCACGACGAAGTTGGGCACGACGCGGTGCCAGCGGGATCCGTCAAAGTAGCGCCGGTCGACCAGGGAGAGAAAGGCGGCGACGGTGAGCGGGGCCTCGGTCGCATACAGCTCCACCGCCATCGTGCCGCGGTCGGTCTCGATCGTCACGCGCGGGGGCTGGCCCCGGAGCGCTGCCAGCAGGTAGCGGCGCACGGCGTCGCGGTACGCCTCCGCGCTGCGGCCGGTGGCGACGGGCGTCCCGGGCCCCCACCGCTCGGCGGCGTCGGGGAGCCGCTCGGCGGCGAGCCGGCGCACGAGGTAGTCCTCGGCACGGGGCACGGCCGCGAGGAACCGGCTGGCGACGGCGAGTCGCCCTTCGGTGCTCGCGCGCGCGATCGTCCCGAGCGCGGCCACGGCCGAGAGGCGGGCGTCGTTGAAGGGATCGGCGGCCGCCCGGGTGTAGGCCTGGACCAAGCGATCCACGTCGGCCGTGGCCGGATGGCGCGCCAGGACATCGGCCGCGACGCTCCGCACCGCCGGATCCGCGTGGGCGAGCAGCTCCCGCGCGCGGGGGCCGAGAGTAGTGTCGCCCTCGGGCACGACGCGGGCGAGCGCCTGGAGCGCCTGCGCTACGACCCGCCCGTCGCGATCGGCGAGCTGCGTCTCGAGCCGGGGGCGGTCGTGCGCCGCGCCGAACGCTTCTGCGGCGACGCTGCGCCAGCGCCAGTCGGCGTCGCCGGTGAGCGCCGCGGCGGCCGTTCCCCCGGCGGCGCTGTCCGCCTGGGCGAGCGCGATCAGGGCCTGCCGCCGCAGCGCGAATACGGCGCTTGCGAGCCGCGCGGTGAGCGCCTCCACCGCGACGCGTCCTCCCAGCACGCCGAGCGTCGTCTCGGCCTGGACGGCGACGTTCACGTCCGCGTCGCCGGCGAGCGAGACGGCGAGACGCGACAGCGCACTGTCACGAAACGTGGCGAGAGCGCGCAAGGCGTTGATCCGCACCTGCGGATCGCGGTCGGTGAACAGCGGCCGCAGCCGTTCCACGACCGCCAGCGGGTCGAGCCGGGCGCTGTCGACGAGCGCCCGGCTCACCCCCCGAACGGCGACGGCGCGCACCAGGGCGCTGCTGTCGTCGAGCGCCCGGAGCAGGGCCGGCACGCCTCGCGCCGCTCGTAACCGTGCGAGCGCATACAGGGCGTGCCACCGCGCGGTCAGGTCCGGGTCTTCGGTGAATCCGAGGAGCGATGGCACGGGCGCCCGGGTCCCGAGGCGCCACGCCTCGAGCAGCGCCGTGCTCTGGGCCAGCGATGTCGGCACGCCCGCCGTCGAGCCGGTGCCCAGGATGGCGCGGAGCGCGTCGGCGCCCTGGTCGCCGCCGATCTTCGCGATGGCCGTCACGGCTTCGGCCTGGGGCGGGCCCTGCTCGCCGGCCGGCACCGAGCGTACCAGCGCCAGCAGCGGCTCGACCGCCCGCGCGTCCTTGAGCAGCCCGAGCCCGAACGCCGCCGCGGCTCGGACGGTCTGGTCCGAGTCCGACAGCGACTCGACCAGCAGATCGGTCCCCGCGGGGTCGCCGATCCGGCCGACGCCGAGGGCCGCCTGTCGCCGCACCACGGCGTCGGGAGCATGCAGTGCCTCGCGGAACAACGGCGCGTCGAACGCACGCGCGTCGGCGGCGGCGAGCAGGCGAGCGAGCTCGCCCACCAGCGCCTCATCCTGCTGCTGCGCGACCGCCCGGCGCCACGGCGCCGCGGCCGCCAGCAGCAGCAACAGTCCGGCGCTACACGCGGACCGGATCAGGCACCGGCTTGAGCAGCTCGAAGACATGGTCGGGGATCCGGGTGAGCGTGTGCTGGTGCGTGAGCGACACGAGCGCCGTTTCGCCGGTGGCGAGCAGCTCGGCCGTCGCGGCGCGCTCCACGGCGTACCCGAAGGTCACGCGCCGCGACGCGAGCTCGCGCACCCAGCAGCGCACGCGCACCAGGTCGTCATAACGCGCCGCGGCGCGGTAGCGGACCCGCACCTCCGAGACCGCGAGGTAGACGCCCTGCTGCTCCAGCTCCTTGTAGGTGACGCCGGTCTCGCGCATCAGCTCGGTGCGCGCGCGGTCGAACCAGATCAGATAGTTGGCGTGATAGACCACACCCATCTGATCGGTTTCGGAATAGTTGACGCGCAGCGTAATCGCGCTGATCACGCCGCGCAAAATACAGCATCGCGGCTTGCGGCGCTCCGGGGCCGCTCCTAGCTTGGGGCCGTGCCCTCCCGAGTGCTCGTCGTCGCCGACGCCCATCTGGGACAGGTCCCCGCCGCGATCGAGTCCGCCTTCCACCGCTTTCTCGAGGCCGTTCCCGATCTGGGCCAGGCGTTGCTGATCAACGGAGACCTGTTCGACTTCTGGTTCGAGTATCGGGCCGTGATTCCGCGACGCCATTTCAGTACGGTCGCGAAGCTGCAGGCACTGCGCGCGCGGGGCATCCCCATCACCTTCGTAGGCGGCAATCACGATCGCTGGGGCGGCGACTTCCTCACCCATGATCTGGGGATCGGGTTTTACGGCGGTGAGGCGGAGATCGACGTGGCGGGGCGGCGCGCCTTCGTGGCGCACGGCGACGGGCTGACCGAGCAGCACTGGAGCGCGAAGCTGATGCACCGCGTTACCCGCCATCCCGTCACCGTCCGCGTGTTCCGCGCGCTCCACCCGGACGTGGGCTTTTGGATCGCGCACAAGCTGTCGGGCACGCTCGCCGACAACACGCGCGACCCCGCGGTGCTCGACCGCGCCGCGCGCGCCCAAGCCCACTACGCGCAGGACATGCTCACGCGCCGCTCCGACCTCGGGCTCGTCATCCTCGCGCACACGCACCGCCCGGCGCTCGACGAGCACGGGAACGGGCGCGCCTATCTCAATCCGGGGGCGTTTCTCGACGGATATCGGTACGCCGTCGTTGCGAAAGACGGCATCGAGCTGAAGACGTTTCAGTAAGACGTCACGGAACGACGTCACGGAAGGACGTCACGAAAGGACGTCACGAGACAACGCTTTCTCGTGACGCATCAGTCGAGACGCCTTCTCGCGACGCCTCTCGATTATCCCAGCGGAACCACCTCGACCTTCCGGAGTCTCTCGCCAAGAAACCGCGCCCCCACCTTCCGAAAATGCGGCTCGTCGTCCGACACCACGAAGATGTGCTCATGGCTTCCGTCCCCCGCGAGCAGCCCGTGTGCCTCGAGCTCCAGCGCCACGACGCGCGCGGTCTCCTCGGCTGAATCCACCAGCGTCACGCCCGGCCCCATGACGCGCGCGAGCAGGGGCTTGAGGAGCGGGTAATGGGTGCAGCCGAGCACCAACGACTCCACGGCGGCCCGCTGGAGCGGCTTCAGATACTCGCGGGCGATGAGCTCGGTCGCCGGGTGATCGAACCAGCCTTCTTCCACGAGCGGCACGAACAGCGGGCAGGCTCGCGCGTACACAGTCGCGTCCGGCCGGACCGCGGTGATGGCCCGCTCGTATGCGCCGCTCGCGATCGTGCCCGCTGTCCCGATCACGCCGATCTTCCCCGTCTTGGTCGCCTGCACGGCGGCGCGCGCGCCCGGCTCGATGACGCCGACCAGCGGCACGGGCGAGCGCTCTCGCAAGTAATCGAGCGCCTGCGCGGTGATCGTGTTGCACGCGACGACCAGCGCCTTCACACCGCGTTGCAGCAGATACGCGAGAATCTCCGCCGCGTAGCGACGTACCGTGTCCGGCGACTTCGGACCGTAGGGAACGCGCGCCGTGTCGCCGAAGTAGATCACCGCTTCCCGCGGCAGGCGCTCGAACAGCGCGCGGGCGACGGTGAGCCCTCCGATGCCGGAGTCGAACACGCCGAGCGGAGCCGGGTTCACGGACTAGGGCACCGGCATACTGATCCCGACGCCGTTGGGGATGGCGCGGACTTTCAGCTCCCGGGGGAAGTCCTGCAGGTGCGCCGAAACGTACGCTTCGGCCCCGGAGAAGAGATGGTTGAAGATCCAGAGCACGAGCCAGTCCTGCACTTCCTGGCGTTTGGCGCCGAGGTTGTCCGAGCCCGATTCCTTGAGGTAATGCGTTTCCTGCTGCGCCTTCAGCGTCATCATCGCCGCGACGCCCTCCCAGGTCACGAACAGCGCGCCCGTCACGGGCCGGCCGGTCTTCGCTTGTCCCCACCCGGGAAGGAGGAGCGAGCGCCAGAAGGCGCCCATCGGCCCGATGCGGTGCGCCGTGTCGGACGCAACGACGGTCGCCCCGGTGGTGACGACGGGGGTGCGTGTGGTGTCGCGAACCTGGGCGGCTAGACGGACGGCTGGACGAGCGGACATCAGACAGGCCACGATGAGCACACGCAAGCCACGCGCTGATTCGGAGACCGTGTTCACAGGCTGAAGCCTGTGCTCGGCACAACGCAGTGCTGAAGCACACCACGCTGCAGCGTTGTGCTGGCCGAGCCCACCCTTGAGAGTGGGAACACCGGGGATCTGGGTACGGCCTGGCTCACCTCGCCACCAGCACGTTCAGTCGCCGCGCCGCCAGCCGCACCGTGCAGTGGTGCACCCCCGGATCGCGTAGCTCGCCGTCGAGGTGCAGCAGCAGCGGCTGCTCTGGGCAGCGGATCGTCAGCTCCGTCGTCCGGAACATGGTCACCTCGCGCATGCGGGTGTGAGTACCGCGCATCACGCGCGGCACGGCGATGAGGAACCGCGGCAGCGACACGCGGCGGACGAGGCAGATGTCGAGCTGGCCGTCCGACGGGTCGGCGTCTGGAGCAAACCGGTAGCTGCCGCCGGCGGTCGTGCCATTGCACACCTCCACCATCATCATGTACCCCGCCGCCGCGAACCCGGACGAGCGCACTTCGAGGCGCGGCGCCCGAAACGTGACGAACGCGCGGTACACGGGAACCAGGTACGAGAGGAAGCCGGTGAGGCCGGGCATGCTGTTGCGGACGCGGACCACTGCAGGGCCGAAGCCGAGCCCCATGCTGTTGACGAACCACTCGCCCAGCACCTGCCCGACGTCGAAGCGTCGCACCTCGGCCGTCACGAGCCGCTGGACCGCGCGCACGGCGTTGTGGCGGTAGACGCCGGCGAGCTTCGCGAAGTCGTTTCCCGTGCCGATCGGGACGACGCCGAGCGTGACATCGGACTCGTGCCGGAGCAACCCGTTCGCCACGTCGTGGACCGTGCCGTCGCCGCCCACGGCCACGACCCGAGCGACGCCGTCACGGGCGGCCCGGGCCGCGAGCTCGGTCCCGTGGCCTGGGCCCTCCGTCCGGACGACGTCCACGGCCCAGCCCTGGCGCTGGAACTCGCGCGCCACGGGATCGAGCGCCCGAGCGCCGGCGCCGCCGCCCGCGGCGGGGTTGAGGATGATCTGGGCGTGGACCAGAGAGCTGCAAGATAGGAGCTATGGCGCCCGCGCGATCGCGCCGTCCGGGCGCGTCAGAACGGCTCGTCCCCCCAGCCGATCTCAAACACTCCGTTGCAACGCAGGCAGCGCATGCTCGCCGCCGGCTTGCCGAGTGGCGCTCGCTCGCAGCAATTCGGGCAGACGACGTAGCGCGCTCCCCAGCTCGCGGGTAGCCGCCCCGCGTTGCGGGGCCGCGGCACGACGGTCCAGTGCTGGTAAGGTCGCGACTGGATTTGCAGCGACGAGCGGGGGACACTCATGACCTTGTGATTGACGTCGACGACGGCTTCATTGGAGGTCAGACGCGTCACGCGGTACCAGGCGCCGCGGCGCAGCGGGCAATCGGCGTCGATGCGCACGCGCCCCCACTGTTGTTCGGTCATCGCCCCTCCGGAATCCGAATCCCGCTCCTAGGGTGGGACCGGGCGCGGGTTCCGTCAAGGGCCAGCGTCTAGTCAGCCCGCGAGATACGCCTCGTCCCAAGCGATCTCAAACCGCCCGTGGCAGCGCCGGCAGTCCATCTTCTGGGGGCGCCCGCGTAGCTCCGCGCGCTCGCGGCAGCTGGGGCAGACGGCATACGCCGCACCCCATTTCTGCGGGAGCACACGAGCGTTCCGCGGGCGCGGCACCACGGTCCAGCGCCGGGGCGGCGCGGAGACGACTTCGAGAAGAAAGTGCGGGACGGCGAGCAACTGGCGGTTGACGTCGAGGACGGCTTTGAGCGATGCCAGCTCGGTCACGCGGTACCAGGCACCGCGCCGGAGCCGGCAGTTCACGTCCACCTGGAGGCGACCCCACTGCATTCCTGACATGGTTCCTTTGCTCCATCGCTGGGGTGAGGCTGGTCGGAGAAGCTGCGGCACCCAAGCTAACCGCCCCCGGGGGGCCCGAAACGTGACTCAGGGCACAGGGCCCGGGGTAACTGGTCCGGGCCGCGCGCCACCCACGCCGACGCGGCATCTTTTTTGTTGAGCCGGAGCGTGTTTGCCAGCTGGCGGGAGCGTGTAGGAATCGAACCTACCAAGGTCCTAACGGACCCCAGCTGGTTTTGAAGACCAGTCGGACCACCAGGCCCGATCCGCCCCCGTGCTAGCCTGTCCTCGCGATCGCGTCGATCTCGACGCGCACCCCCTTCGGCAACCCCGCCGCCTGCACGGTCGAGCGGGCTGGCTTGTGGTTCCCGAAGTGCTTGGCGTACACCTCGTTCATCGCGGGAAAATCAGCCATGTCGGCGAGGTAAACCGTGGTCTTCACGACCATGCCGAGCCCCGACCCGGCGGCTTCGAGCACCGCCGTGAGGTTCTGCAAGACCCGCTCGGTCTGCTCGGCGGCGGTCTTCCCCACCACCTCGCCGGTCTGCGGGTCGAGGGCGATCTGCCCCGCCGTGTAGACCGTCCCGTCGACGACGACCGCCTGGCTGTAGGGTCCGATCGCCTGCGGCGCCGCCTGCGTGGTCACGATTCCCAGTCCTTTCGGCCTCATTAGAAGAGCCCCTCGATCGTCCCGTCCGGGTGCACGCGGATCCGCTCCGCGGCGGGCGACTTGGACAACCCCGGCATCGTCATGATGTCCCCAGCGAGTGCCACGACGAATCCGGCGCCGGCGGAAGGGAGAATATCCCGCACCTGCAACGTGAAGCCCGTGGGCGCGCCGAGCTTGGCAGGATCGTCGCTGAACGAGTATTGCGTCTTTGCCATGCACACGGGCGTCTCGCCCAACCCCAGCGCCGGGAGCTGCTCCAGCGCGCGCTCGGCCGTGGGCGCGAAGGCGACCCCGCCCGCGCCGTAGATCTCCTTGGCGATGGTCTCGATCTTCTCGCGCAGCGGCCGCTTCTCGTCGTACAGCGGCTTGAACTTGGCGCCCTTGCCGTCCAGCAGCTTGAGCACCGCTGCGGCGATGCCGATGCCACCCTCCCCCCCCTTTTCCCACACCTCGCACAGCTCTACGCTCACGCCCTCCGCGCCGCACTCCTCGCGAACGGCGTCCAGCTCAGCGTCGGTGTCGGTGAGGAACCGGTTCAGGGCCACGACCACCGGGACGCCGAACTTCTTGACGTTGCGGATGTGGCGTCGGAGGTTGGCCGCACCCCGCTGCACCGCAGCGGGGTCAGCCGCGCCGAGGCGGTCCTTCGGGACGCCGCCGTGCAGCTTGAGCGCCCGCACCGTCGCCACGACGATCGCCGCCTCGGGGTTCAATCCCCCGGCCCGGCACTTGATGTCGAAGAACTTCTCGGCGCCCAAGTCCGCACCGAACCCGGCCTCGGAGAGCACGACGTCGCACAGGCTGAGCGCGAGCTGCGTCGCGACAATGGAGTTGCAGCCGTGGGCGATGTTGCCGAACGGCCCGCAGTGAATGAACGCCGGCCCGCCCTCGAGCGTCTGCACCAGGTTGGGATTGAGCGCGTCCTTGAGCAGCAGGGTCATCGCACCGTACGCCTTCAGGTCGCTCGCCCGCACGGGCGTCTTGTCGGAGGTGAGTCCCACGATGATGCGCGCGAGCCGCCGCTCCAGGTCCTCCAGCCCCGTGGCGAGCGCCATGATCGCCATGATCTCCGAGCCCGGAATGATCACGAAGCGATCTTCCCGCGTGGGGCCACCGTTCATGCCCCCGAGCCCGATGATGATACTGCGCAGCGCGCGATCGTTCATGTCGATGGTGCGCGGCCAGGTGATGCGCCGGGTGTCGAGCCGGAGCGCGTTGCCGTGGTGCAAATGGGCGTCCAGCATCGCCGAGAGGAGATTGTGCGCGCTCGCGATCGCGTGGAAGTCACCGGTGAAATGGAGGTTGATGTCCTCCATCGGCACGACCTGGGCGTACCCGCCGCCGCAGGCCCCCCCCTTCACGCCGAACACGGGGCCGAGCGACGGCTCGCGGATGCAGAGCGCGGCGTTCTTCCCGAGCTTCCGGAGGGCCTGGGTCACGCCGACCGTCACCGTGGACTTCCCCTCGCCGGCGGGGGTCGGGTTGATGCCGGTGACGAGCACCAGCCGGCCGTGCGGCGTGCGACGCGCCAGGGCCTGCAGCCGGATCTTCGCCTTGTACTTCCCGTACAGCTCGACCTCGTCGTCGGCCAGCCCGAGCTCGGCGGCGATCTCGGCGACCGGACGGAGCTTCGCGGCCTGGGCGATCGCGATGTCGGTGGGGACCTTGGCCGTGGTGGTCACGGGCCTCTCGGGCTAGAGCGTGGACGCGAGCCGCGGGCCGAACAGCCGCCGCGCGTTCTCGGTCGTGCGTTGTCCGACCGCCTCGAGCGGCTCCCCCCGGGCCCGGGCGAGCGCCTCGGCCACCTCGCGCACGAATCCCGGCTCGTTCCGCTTGCCGCGATGCGGCACGGGAGCGAGGTAGGGCGCGTCCGTCTCGATCAAGAGGCGGTCGGGTGGAACGTCGGACAGATGGAAGGTGCTCACCCAGTTCTTGAACGTGATCATACCGGAAAACGAAAAGTACGCCCCGATCTCGATTCCCGCCGCCAACACGTTGTCGCCTGAGCTGAAGGAGTGGAGCACGACGGGACTCTCCGCCGTCCGCAGCATCGCCGCCAGGTCATCGTCCGCCTCGCGCGCGTGCACGACGACCGGCTTGTCCAGCTCCGCCGCGAGCGCGAGCTGGGCCGCGAAGGCCCGCCGTTGTACGTCGCGCGGCGCGTGGTCGTAATGGTAATCGAGGCCGGTCTCACCGACCGCCACCACTTCGGGTAGGGCGAGCAACGCCTTCAGGCGGGCCGCCGCTTCCGGCGACCACGCCGTCGCCTCGTGGG
>WNGR01006772.1_pt1 | contig 20800 bp, 22 predicted proteins | sample 5407581 | NCBI WGS metagenome assembly WNGR01 (sample SAMN13153383, study PRJNA577476) | soil metagenome | isolation source: 80 cm soil or saprolite under Garry oak tree replicate 2 | place: USA:California | collected 2016-06-15
GAGGTTATGGCTGCTTCAGAGTGGGTAGTAATCTGCCCATAAAGGAGGGCCATCTTTCCCCCAAGACCAAAAGTGCCTCTTGTCTGTCGGAGTTTGTACTTCGACCCATAGAGGACCTGACCAAAAGCAGATGGAATGACGTTTGCTGGTATACCTATGCCGTTGTCTTCGACCCTCACAATGTAGGTTCCTGGTCCATCGAGAGGTCCGGATTCATGGGACAGTCGGACATAGATGTCAGGGGGGATTCCGCCTGTCTCGCAGGCGTCGAGAGAATTTTCTACAAGCTCACGGATCGTGGAGTATATTGATCTTGATGGGCTTGTGAATCCTGCGATGTCTCGGTTGCGATAGAAGAAGTCGGCGGCGCTTATTTCTTGGAAGACCTCGGCCACGGCCTTCCCACAGTCCTAAAGCTTTCTCCTTCTTTAGTTCCTGTCGTCTTCTTCTTAGGAACTTGTAAACGGTCCCGTGTTGTCGGCCCTTGATCAGTTTGTCTAGCGCATCTTTCGCCATCGAAACTGCTTCATAGCCACCGATTATCGATACTGTGTGCCCGCTGACGGAGATTGCAGCTCCCGTTAATTCTTCGAGAATTCTCCTAGTTTTTCCTTCTTTACCAATGATTCGGCCATCAACCCTTCGAATCTCGGTTTCATTCTTGCCGAAAAAGTCGTGAAGATCGATAATGTCCAACGCGGTGTCCTCGTTGAAGAGTCTGAAGGCTCGTTCGGGAGAAAAACCTCTTCCAATCGCGAGAACGATATCTTTTGCTTGAAGCGCTCCTGAGGGACCGGGCGCGGTGGGCTTTACTCCAATCTCGACAGCGCCGGAAGGGCTGTCAATCTTAAGATCCACGAACAGTCTCTCTTCGATGGTTGACTTCACGGTTCCGCCGAGACCAACAAGTACTCCTACCCTGTCCTTCGGAATCATCGCCGTCATTCTCGTCTCAGCCAATTGTTATCGACCTCCTATGACTCTCGCAGGAGATTGAGTCCTGACGTTGAGGCCGGCAAAATAATGATTGATGTTTTCGATGTCCCTTCTCAGGAAGGCTCGGGCTTCAGGGTGCTCCGTGGTTACTGCTTGCCCGAAGTCGATTAAGACTGGGTATCCGTCTGGGATCATGATATTGTACTCGCTAAGGTCGCCGTGGACGAGTTTCGCTTTGTCGTATAGTTGCTTGATTAACTCGATGATTTTCTTGTACCAATCCGCTGCTGCCTGAAGCCGCACTTCTCTAAGGACTGGAGCCGGGATTCCGTCTTTCCCGATAAATCCGAGAATCAGAACGTTCTTCTCCACATGGATTGGTTTCGGAACTGATATTCCTGCCTTGTCTGCCAGCTCGAGATTCTTGAACTCCTTTGATGCCCATTGGTCTACAAGGGACGATGTATCATGCGGAATATCCTTGAATCGAGGATCTCCCTGGATGTACTTTAGTCGGCCGTGTCGGAATATGTTGGATGTGGTGAGGAAGATCTTTACAGCTACTTCTTTGCCCTTCGGATCTATCCCATGGTAGATTTTGCTCTCCTTTCCCGACTTCATAGCACCATGAAGTTCTTTCAAGATACCAGTGTTCAGCATCTTGAGAACCGTCATTATTGTTCGTCGGTCGAAGACCTCTTCGAGCGATTCGGTGTCCTCGCTCCACTTTATCCTCACTCTGCGTTCTCTATCGTACCTGACCTCTCGCCTTCGAACATTTTCGTCGACCTTGTCGCTCAACGAGACCCAGCGTTTTCCCGAGAGAAGGCTAAGAGGATATCTACTGCACCGCAAATCGATTGTCTTATAGTGGGGAGCAGGGCGGATAGTGTTTCAAACCGGACTTCTCCCGCTTCGTTTCGCACAATTGACAAGACCACTTTGGCGTGGGTTGCGGCCCTCGCATAGTTACGTCCCCATGCTGTCAAGGTCTTGATCATAACATGATAGTGTCATATTCCTCCCCAGAAGCCATTTTCGAAGCTATTGCAAAGTCTTAAATTGACACGGGGCGCAAATTAGCCCTTCTAACGAGACACCTTGGCAGAAGAGAAGTTATTCGTTCGAAAGGCAACTGGCCTCGTTAGAGAAATCGGTGCCATCACGGCGATCATAATTGTGATGGCTAACACTATCGGCTTAGGATGGCAGAAGAGAATCTTTCAATATACTGGCTACGCTCCTCTCCCCGAGAACCTGTACCTGGGAGGAATCCCGCCCATGACTATGGCTTTCATAATTGGAGGCATAGCAATACTGCTTTCAGTCCTCGCAGTATCGGTGCTCTCGGCGGCAATGCCGAGGTCCGGGGGCGGTTATGTCGTGATCTCCAGGATTCTAAGTCCCGGTTGGGGCTTTCTCGGTGCCTGGTTGGAGTTTCTCAGTATTGCCTGGTCCTTCGGCATTATCGCAGTCGCCGTATTCGAAGGGCTTTACTTCATAATGGGACCCATTGCGTTCGGGCTCAATTTCGGCGGTGGTGTGAACGATGTCACGCTGTTTTCAGCGGGGCTCATACTCGTTTTAGTGTTCACAGTAATTGGCGTTTTTGGAATAAAGATGACGGGACGCCTGCTACAGGCAATGTTCTGGATTCCAGCAGTCCTGACGTTCTACGTTTTTGGTCTTTTGAGCCAGGCGAACTCGACCACACTTGTTCAGGGCATGAGTAGCGTCTTGGGGAATGCTCCGTCCGCATACGTGACGGCGGCAGTGAACCAGGGGCTCGATGGTGCGGCCGCTGGTGTTGGAGGGTATTGGGGGGCCGTTTCAACCGCGCTCGTCGGAGCGTACTTTGCTTACATTGGATATGCTGCCTCTACGTTCGTGGCAGGCGAGATCAAGGAGGCAAACAAAGCTCTTCCCAGAACCCTTGTGCTCGCCTCTCTCCTGATCATTGCATTATACGTCAGCATTTCGATAGTTGCATCGAGTGCGGTCAAAGGTGTCGCATCCGTGACCCTGCCCAATGGTAACACCTATTCTCTGCTCACTGCGTGGAGCTGGCTCTCATACGGTTGCAGTTCCCCTGCTTCGTCTACGGCGAGCAACTGCTTGGTTTACGCTGGTTTGCCCAATGTGAAGCTGTGGACAACGACAGTTGCTGGATTGACTGGCAACGGGATAGGTTTGGGCGGGCTCAACGTGCTTCTCGTTGTGTTCGGAGTCTTCTGGATTGCAAACGATATTCCGCCATTTATCCTAACCGGTTCCCGAATACTCTTCGCGATGTCTTTCGACCGGGTCCTTCCTAGTAAACTTTCTAACATTAACGATAGATTCCATTCACCGGTTATTGCGGTAATTGCAACCGGAATCGTAGGGATTCTGGGATGCTTTTCTGAGTCTGGGATAGTGGACGCTGGGGGCACTTTGAACAAGGCGGGCAACACTGTACTAAGCCAGATACTGGGGAGTGGTGGAGGAGTACAGATTACAGACTTTTACGATTCATTCTTCTTCACACTGTTCACCCTATCTTTAGTCATACTTCCGCTAAGAGCTAGCAGGCGGCAGATCTTCGAGACTGCTCCATACAAGCCTGGTGGAAAGTGGGGAATGGTCCTGCTGGGGTTGGCCGGTTTCGGTGCCAATTTGTTCGTCGACTATGAGTTCGGAGTTGCCCCAGGAGGAGACTTTGCGATTGCTAGCTCTAGCCCCGTTACCTATGCGATCATCTTCGCCCTGGCTGTCGCTATACTAGGAGTTGTCATCTTCTATGTTCACAGAATGAGGAAGGGAATAGCGTACTCCACAATCTTTGCTCAAATACCGCCAGAATAGGCCCCGAGCCGGCTGACCTCTCGTCGATCGTAGACACGGCCTAGGCTTCCGAGCTGAGGGTCGCCTCTCCAGGCGATTATCTTATTTGTCCCACGGCAAAGTTACGAGCGTGGACCTTCAACCGGCAGTTTCCCCAGTTGATCTCTTTGAACGACGTCTGCTCCACGGGGGCAGTCGATGGATAGCAGACCTGACTGAGTTCTTCAGAAACTATCGCGTTGACGACACCGAATTCGCACTGTATGCCAAGGGCAAAACGAGAACCTCCGGATTTCTCATGTCTAGATTCATCGCTTGGACTGTCCTCCCGAACTACGCAGTTGGTTTGTTCTGTGTCGACGAGGCGGATAGCTCGCTCACCATGGAAAAGCTTCGCAAGCGGATGGATACGGTTACTAAAATATCCGAGCGGGAAGAGTTTCACTGGGCCTGGCTAATTGTCTTCTCTGACAAGAACATTGGATCAGGACTTGTCTCCTTCGTCACTCGCTACGATAAGAAGGAGCTAGGACTGGCCATAGCGAGCACATTATCCGGCCAGATTGTGCTGAGCGACAGTCAGGTGGGAAGGGCTATCGGGACACAATTGGGGCTGAGCAAAGCCCTAGAGGGGCATCAGACTCGGAGAGATTGACGAAGACCCAAGTCTCAGTGCTCGCGGCATATAGTATGCCATTCGTATTAATCATTGCACTGATGATCAATGCATTTCTGCAAGCCTATGGCTTTTCTGGGACGTTGGCTAGACTCGTATTCCTAAGCGCGTCATTTCCCATTGGATTTTCTATAGGTCGAGCGATCTACCTGAGAAGGGCACATGTAGAAATTTTATTCGATAACATGATGTTCCGGTTACTCAAGGGTTCGAGAGAAGTTGCAACCGGCCTCTGGAGGAGCTACAAGTACGTCTCGATCGTACTGGACCAGTACGGAAGACCAGACCTTAGGCTCTACAAAGCGATGGGCGGAGAACACGTTGATCTACCGATCTCTCGTACGAACGCAGACCCTCAAGGCTTTCGAGACTACGTCCAGCGCCAACTCTCGACACAAGGCACCCAGCGAGTTAGCCCTCAAGTCGTTGAAGCCGCTTGACCTTCCCATCCTCGAGTTCTACGATGTAGGCGCGCAGGATTCCTTCCGAATATTCGCTGCCAGGGTTGATGCATTGTGTCTTGCCAATCTTCACTAGACCTGGGCTTTCGTGAATGTGCCCATGAAGGCCCAAGAGAGGTTGGTATTTTTCGATCATTTGTCTCACTGATGTCGAGCCTACGGGAATGAAAGTAGGTCTGCCTCCTTCATAGACAGGTCTCAGATTCTGGTCCAGCTTCGGAGCCATATCGATCGTGGAATTGAAGGGAGGAACGTGGAAACAGAAGCATGAGGTCTTCACAGACTTGACCTGTGCAATTGTCCCTTCGAGCTTGTCCATCAACTCCTCCTCAGTGCATTCTCTTGGACTATGCCAGGGAGTAGGATTTGACCAACCACAGCATGCTGCCTCATGGATATTGTCGAAATTTACAACTGATTCTTCGGCGAAAGTTACGTTCGGATCGTTCTTCAGCACGCCGTCAAGGGCAAACTTATCATCGTTTCCCGGGTGAAAGATCACTTTCACGCCGGGAGCCTTCTGAGGGATTAGGCGGAGCCAATCCTTTAGCATCTCGATCTCAAGCTCTTCGAATACCTTCTCGACGCGTTCTTGGCTTCGGCTTAGTTCTTCCACTTCAGACTTGGAACAGACGTACGGGAGGTAGGTGTGTTTGCGGATGTCCTTCTTCAAGTCCGGTAGTCCTTCCTCAGAAACTCGCGTTTCTTTACCGAGGAAAGTAGAGGTGTATTCTCCGTTCTCCCGAATGATTGGAACCATCACTTTGCTAGTCATATCTCCTCCCATCAGCAACACGTTCGCCTTGAACATAGAGGCCGAGTTCAGAAATTTCCGCCAGACAACATCCGCCCCGTGAAAGTCCGACGAGAAGATAATGCGAGTCCGTGGCATCGCAGCACCCTCGTCAGCATTTGCGCTTTTAAGTTCGCCTTGAATAGATGCGGGAAACCGTTGCGAGATTTCCCTTGGTTAGACCACGCTTAAGTATGCTCGGCCCGGGTTATTTAGAGGATCGACAAGCCGTACGACCTTGCTATCAATTATCTCGGATGAAGCGAAGAGGATACTCGACGAGGCAAAGAATCGGGGACTGATTCTGCGCCTCTTTGGCGGCGTAGCGGTCAAGTATCACTGTCCTAGCGCCTCACATCGTGCGCTCCAACGTTCTTATCCAGACTTGGACTTCTTCGGCCATAAGAAACAGAGCCGTGACATCCGGAGGTTATTCACCGACTTGGGCTATGAACCGAATCAGAGATTCAACGCTTTGCATGGAGATACGAGGCTGATCTTCGAAGACTCAAAGAATCAAAGGGTCGTAGACATTTTCTTGGATGTCTTCAGAATGTGTCATACTCTCTATCTCGGGGACAGGCTTACCATTGACGACTACACAATACCAATCTCCGATCTACTGCTAACGAAACTCCAAGTCGTTGAAATAAATGAGAAGGATATCCGGGACCTGATCGCAATTCTTCGAGACCACGAAGTGGTAGATCACATATCATCCGGAGAGAAAGAAGCAATCGATTCTGCTTACGTATCGGCCTTGTGCGGAGACGACTGGGGATTATGCAAGACAGTCTCTCTAACATTGGGAAAGACACTGGCTTTCCTGCCGAAATACGAACTAGAACCTGAGACCAAGCAGATCCTCGAAAACCGAATCAACAAGCTGCTTCAATCAATCGAGACCGTCTCAAAGTCGTTCAAATGGAGATTGCGCGACAAGGTTGGAGAGAAGAAACGTTGGTACGATCTTCCCGAGATCCCGATACGAACCCAATCCGTCTAGTCACCGTGACAATTGAAGGTTGAAGGGTCTACCCTCCCTCAACACTTGAGGCGGCGCGTTCTCTTTCCACTTGCTCAGCCAAGACAGTTCATCTCTCTGCTCCCGCAAATCGTCGGGAAGCAGCTGGGGTATCTCGTCCATGATTGGATACCAACGGCCGCACTCTGAACACACAAGTAATCCTTCGACGATCTCGTCCTTCTCTTCGAAGACGTGTAGATCAAGCGGGTGATGCTTGTCGATGGGACAAGCGAGAATATCCATCAGTCGTCTCTTCAACCCGATTCCCTGGACATTTTAGGTCTGGGCATTCCCGGATAAGGGTAACTAAGAGGGTAAGCTGAGTTCTTCTGAATCAAGTATTGACTGATTTCCTCCTTCTAAGGAGAGAGGATGCTATGGTCGTCCTGTTGCAAGGTAAGTGAACCCGGCCTCCTCGCTTTCGCTCCTAGTTCGGAGATTTCTTGTATCGAATAGGATGGGACTATCACGCATGAGGCTCTTTATCTCCGAAAGGTCGATACTTCGAAACGCGTTATGTGCTGTTGCTATGATTAATGCGTCCGCGTCGCGGACGGATTCCATTTCGGAGCTGTTGGACTCGTATTCTTTGCCTCCCACCGTCACGCGGGGGACGTAAGGGTCAAAGACACGAATCTTCGCTCTGGATTGCATGAGGAGTTTTAGAAGCTCTAAGCTCGGGCTCCTTCGAGTATCCTTGACCTCGCCTTTGTATGCTAGACCCCATACAACCACGGTTGCGTTTGGTAGACTCTTCTTGACGGCTTTTAGTGCCATAGCCAACCGTTCAATCGTATGAACGGGCATCATCTTGTTAACAGCTTTGGACGCAGACACGAGGCGCAGAGGAAATCCGGCCTGTTTTGCTTTGTAGACGAGATAAAACGGGTCCTTCGGAATGCAGTGACCCCCGACCCCAGGACCTGGATAGTGTGGCATGAATCCGAATGGCTTTGTGGCTGCTGCATTGATCGCCTCGACAAAGTCAACGCCTAAGGTTTCATGGAGGACCGCTAATTCGTTTACTAGTGCAATGTTCACGTAGCGGAATATGTTCTCGAGCATTTTTGTTGCTTCTGCGACTGAAGGGCTGCCGACCGTGACGACGGGGGCATCCAAGATTGATTTGTAGAATTCAGCACCTAGTCGAGTCGATTCATCGTTGATCCCTCCTACCACCTTTGGAATGTTTCTGACGCCGAATTTTGCATTGCCATAGTCAATTCGCTCGGGGGAGTAGACGAGAGCGAAATCTCTCTCTGGTTTCTTACCACTTCGCTCCAGTAGAGGTTGGAAAATGTCTGTCGTGGTCCCTGGAAAACTTGTGCTTTCAACGATAACTAGCTTGAATCCGGAGAGGTTCTCCGACAAGTCCCTTGCGACCGATTTGAGGAACGAGAGGTCTGGTTCCCCTTTGGCGTCGAGAGGAGTTGGTACACATACAATTACTATGTTGGAAGATGTAGCCCCCTCGGATAGATTCTTTGTGGCGCTGATTGATCCAGCTCTCACAAGCTCAGGTAGATGTCTTTCGCTGTAAGCGTCTTCGACATAGCAGATGCCCTTGTTGATCATGGAAACTTTCTCTTTTTCCACATCGACACCGATTACGCCAAAGCCAGCTTGGGCAGAAGCGACAGCGAGTGGGACTCCGACATAACCTAGGCCTACAACGCATACCCTAGCCTTCTTTGACTTTATCTTATCCAACAAGGCAACTGCATCGGCGCTCAATGTCCTCTCTCCTTCCCTGCGAGTTCTACCGCGCTAAGAATCTTAGCAACTGGATCTTCCATTTTCGCTAGAAGGTGTTTTCCTTTTTTCTTCTGGGTTTCAAAGGCTTCCGGGTTGTTTAGAATTCCTCGAACATTAGTTGCGATCTCTCGAGGGGACTTAATCGTCTTGACTATGCCGAGTCGCTCCAAATATTGGATGTACAAGGGTTTCGGCCCGGGAAAGCACGAAATCGATGGAATCCCCAAGAGTGCAGCCTCCACAGTCATCGTGCCACCCGATCCGACGAAAGCCGACGAATACGAAAGCAGGCTGGTAGCATCAACTATCCTGTCAACCACAGTGACCTTTTCGCCAACAACAACTCGTCAATAATAGGCCCCACGACAGGCTCCTTGTCGCTAGCTTTCCCCATGAGATATGATGCGAATGCTTCCTCAGTTCTGAAAACAACAATCGGCCGGTCCTTCTTCAAGCCTAATTGTCCTAAGACCCTATCATTGGGATGATGACGTTTGAGCCAAGCAGCTGGGTCCAGAGCCCTGTAAAGGATGACTTTTCTCATAGGTCCGCCGAACTCTTCCCAGACTGATCGACCGATGATCCATGGACAGCAAAGGAAATTCGTCAAAGGTATTGTCAGCCGGGCTACCATCCAAGAGTGCGGTGAGTCATTAGCCGCGACATGGGGAATGCCCAGGCCGAACGCCACCCGAGATGCCTCGACTGAGGAGAAGGAGACCGCTACGCTCGGCTTCCACTTCTGAATCAGATTTGCGAGTTTTGTGATTCTTTCAGCGCTAGCTATGAGTTTTCCAAAGGCCGTTCCCCCGCCGTGGCTTCCTACTACCGAAAATCGCAGCTTCTTCAACCCGAGGGTTTGTTCGGCTTCGCGATAGACACGGGTCGTGATCAATGCCTCATGTCCCCGCCCTTTCAAAGCGCGATACAGCGGCTCGAAGAAGAGTGCCTGTTTGGGGGTGAGGACTTCAATCCAGACTCTCATTAGCTATTTTCCAGGCGCCAAACGAAGGCTAACGACAAGTAGATAAAAGATGCAAAGAATTAGGGCCTCCAATTCTTTCCATGAGGAATGCTTTCGCTATTCGTGTTAACTGGCTACTGACGCCCTCTCGTAGCGACGGCAACTTCTCTTTGTCGGCCTGCTGAGATTGTAACAGATTGGTATCAATTCGTTAACCCGCTGAACCGACTATCAGCCGATCCCCGCAAGATTACGGGTGGTTTCGAACGAACAATCAACATTCCGAATCCAAGATTGCTATCATCGGAAACCAACCAGAAGCACTCTTGCTTTCAACCCTGTTCGCTGAAGCAGGACAACCGAACTACCTCGTAGGGCATTTTGATGAAGCCAAGACCAAAAAAACGGAAACTGGTGGACTCAGCGAGGCAAGATGGTTGCTTGGGGTTCACCAAAAAGCAGGAACTACAACAGTCTTATCGAGCGTAGAAGAGCTTTCGGCAATTCCTCCTTCAATCATTATCCTGACTGGACACGCAGTGAATCAGAGGGAGCTTAGCGAGCTCGAGAGCACCACTCGGGCCGTGTGCAAGTTTCTCCCTCATGGAGCGAGCCTAACCTTCACCGGGTTATGCCGGCCGAACTTCACCGGTACGATTCTTCGAGAGATGATCGAAAAACACAGCGGCCACACAATTGGCAGAGATATTCAGCTGAGCTACGTCCCATTGTTTTGGGGGGGTGAAACTCTTCAGAAATTCAGAGAGAAGCCGAAACTTGTCGCAGGAATCGGGGCAGGGGCACCGTCGTCAGCTCAGGAAATATTTCTCTCGATATTCCCTTCTATTAGCACTAGCGCAAAGCTCGGCGCCGCCGAGGCAGCCGGGCTCTTCGGCCCAATATATCGAGACGTCCTGCGAGCTTTGGAATTCGAACTAGCGAGCCTGTGTGAAGCTGACGACGTGGACTACTCCGAGGCACTCGATCTATGCCGACAATCCGGAACCGACAACCTGGGAATACCCAGCATCTTCGTGGCTAGAGATGCGATTGCAAGCAACATCGCGATCAGCGGCACAGGTGGACGAGGAAGCATGAGCGTAGTCAGAGCAGCGCGACGGATCAACGAGGCCGGAGAACAAAAAGTACTCGATTTGGTCAAGAATGCCCTGTCTCTTTGCGGAAAACGCTTTCGCCATTCTAGAATCGCCATCTTAGGGTTCAATGGGCTGGACTCTCCTCGAGATTCAAAACCTAGTCCACCGCCAATCATCCAAACGCTTGAGAGGAGAGGTGCAATACTTTCGGTCTATCCAGGTCGGGACAATAGGTGGTTCGAGGCCGGGGTCCTAAGCGACGGCGTTAGAGTCGAGAACACGCCGTTGAGAGCTGCTTCGAAGTCGAGTTGCGCTTTGGTAGCTTTGGACAGGTCAGATTTTGGCGAGATTAGTCCGCAGAAGTTGGCCTCGGAAATGAGCCGCCCAGGGGCAATTTGCGATCTGTCAAGGGTTCTGGAAGCTTCAAATGTGGAGCGAGCGGGCCTCTTCTATACTTCGATTGGAAGAGGCAACTCGGGGACATGAAACGTGTCGGCGCTGGCGTTGTAGGAACCGGATTCTGGGGCGAGAACCAAGTACGGGTTCTTCGCCAAAGTCCGAAGTGCAATCTTATCGGAATTTGCGACTCTAATCGCGAACGCGCAAGACAGGTCGGGTCGAAATATTCTGTTCCATGGTATACGGACCTAAGAGAGTTTCTGCGGATTCCCGAAATAGAAGCCGTAACTGTTGCAACCCCTACTCATACACACTTCAGAGTTGGAATGCAAATCCTAGAAGCAGGAAAGAATCTCTTGGTGGAAAAACCAATGACTGGCAACCAGGAACAAGCCGGAAAACTCCTCACCGCCGCTTCAAAAACAGGAGTGAAGCTAATGGTCGGGTTCATAGAGCGTTTTAATCCAGGTGTTCGATATGTCAAAAAGCTGCTGGACCAGAAAGCAGCTGGAGAAGTGATCATTGCTACCGGCCGCAGGGTAGCGCGTTGGCCAGTTAGAATCGGTGACGTGGGAGTGATCAAAGATACCGCAATCCATGATATTGACATTATGCGGTTCCTCCTCGAAGACAAGGTCTCCGTAGTCTACGCTCAGACCGGATCTTTGAAACATTCCTTTGAGGACTACGCAGAAATCATGCTACGGTTCAGTCGAGGTGTTACAGGTTTCCTAGACGCAAACTGGTTGACTCCTCGCAAAGTTCGCACTCTCATAATTACCGGTAGCGAGGCGACAGTAAACCTTGATTACATAACTCAAGAAATAACAATTGAAAATTCGAAAACAATGACCAAACCCTACATTCGGTGGGATGAACCGTTACGCTTGGAACTTGAATACTTCATGAAGTCCGTGAGTGACGACCTGGACCCTGTCCCGTCGGGGAAGGATGCGATAGAAGCAATCCGGGTATGTGATACTGCCCTGAAATCGGGCAAGGCAAGAACCGCCTGCAGGAACTGAATGGATTGTCCCCGGGGGGGCAACCGCCTAAACTCTCGGCGTCGAAATCTTCGACGATTCCTCTAATCCCAATACTAGTCCGGTCAAAAACCCGTTGATAGGGGTCTTGATCCGCGTTTTTCTTCCATAAGAGAGGATTGCACCGTTTAGTTGTCTAATCTCGGTCATTTTGCCTCTTTCTATGTCTTGGAGCATTGAAGACTTGTTGGCCCCCGTTGATAGCAGGATCGTCCCCCAGAGTTTTCTAGGGTCTCCTACTAGGCTGATGCGCGCGGCGTGACCAACCGATATCCCCTCGTTCATCACTCTAAAAGCGATCTCTCGGATCGCTGCGTTCTTAGCAAGTGCACCGTTGGGTAGTCTAGTTAGAGCTGAGAGCGGATTTATTGCAGCGTTGACTATGGCTTTTGTCCACAGTACTCCTCGAATGTTCGAACTGATCTTCGTCCGGAACCCCGCGTCGTTGAATGCAATCTTGTTGCGGGGGCCGCTTCCTGAGTTTCCTCCATGAAGGTCTCCAATAACGGTCAATCCTTTTCCTGAATGTATCACAGAGCCTGGGCCCCTTAACAACGCCCCTTCCGTAGTCGATCCTGCAAGAATGTGGTTTCTGAAAATAGATTGTAGCGTCTCAACATTGCCCAACCCGTTTTGAAGGCTCAAGATCGTCGTTTCAGGGGATAATATCCCGCGATAGCTTAGCGCCACCGCCTTTGTGTCGTAGGCTTTCACAGTCACGATGAGAATCTGGATTCCAGGCAGCGGGACTGGGCCCCTTCGAACGCGTACATGAACCCTTCTGAATTCTCCATCTATCTCATGAAGGCCTACGCCGTTCTTCTGGATTGCTCGGACAATAGACGGGTCTCGATGTATCAGTGTGACATCGTGGCCAGCTAGCCTCAGTCTTGCACCGAATAGACAGCCAATTGCCCCTGCACCCACAATGCCGAAGTGCAAGTTTCAGGACTTCTGGCGCAAATCCAGCTTATCTCGCTCAGCATCGTCCATTTTGGAAACGTTTTTTTCTTCTGGAAAAGCGCCCCGACGGACTTCTGATGCATATTCCGTAACAGCTTCTTTTATCGTCGAGGTAAGGTCCGTGTATCGCTTCGCGAATTTTGGCACGAACCTTGGATAGAGCCCCAGAATGTCGTGCAAGACCAAAACCTGACCATCGCAGTATCTCCCTGACCCAATGCCAATGGTTGGAACCGAGACTGTATTCGTGATCATTCGGGCCACTTCCTCTGTTATCATCTCAAGAACGATCCCGAACACTCCCGCCTCCTCTAACGACTTGGCGTCTTCGACGAGCTGTTCGCCAGAATCAGCGTTCTTGCCTTGAATTCTATAGCCTCCGTGAAGGGTGGCCGTCTGTGGAGTTATGCCAATATGGCCGAGCACGGGAATACCTGCATTCGAGACCGCCTTGGCCATGTGTGCCATTTCTCTTCCTCCTTCGATCTTGACGGCCTCCATTCTTCCTTCTTTGACGAAACGCCCCGCGTTTCTTATCGCATCTTCTTCCGAGACTTGGAAGCTTAGGAACGGCATATCGCCGATCAGTAGTGAATGGCTCGCGCCTCTTTTGACAGCCTGGCATACTGGAAGAAGTTCTTCTATCGTTACGGGAATAGTCGTGTCGTATCCAAGAACCACCATGCCATAAGAGTCTCCGACAAGGATCGAGTCAACGCCAACTTCATCCGCGATAATTGATGTCGGGTAGTCATATGATGTTACCATCACGATACGCTGATTGTGGCTTTTCATTTTCGAAAAGTCAGCGACGGTTACCTTCTTTCTCTCCCCGCTGGAGGTTCCGCTCAACTCTGTGCCCATCCTTGCATGTAACGGATCATATCCTTCATCACTCTTCTAAGATTCCTCTCATTGTCAAATTTAGCTACTGTTGCACTCAGTCTGGATCTTGAAAGGGATTTCATTTTCATAGTGACCCGGACCAATTCCGGAACAGCCCTGATTATATTGTCGACAATGGTTATAGTCGCAGCCCGAGCTGTACGCGACATCGGATTGAGGTCTATCGCTATCACCATCTTGCCGGCTCTTCTAAGTGCTTCCGCTCGGTCACCGTCTTCCAACGGGACCAACACGACATCAGCATCCCCAATTCCCCTGGCATCGACAATACGCCTTGCGCTTGCAACCCCTGGTATGCTAAATCTGGTGCTTGGGTTCACCCCAAACACATGGCTTGCGCCGTTCCGCTTGAGCAAAGACGCGATTCCTCGCTCTCGTACTACACTTCCATGAAACAGGTTCACCTCGAGCCCCGCATGGACTGAATGCGCGAGCCTGACCATATCTCGAGGCACAAGGGCAGCAGTGTTGCCGTTAATGGATATGACCGGGTTTCTCGCGCTTAACAGAAGCGCTGCGGCAGCTTTTGCTGCCGCCTGAGAGGATTTCGGAGTGATCTCACCAAACAAGTAATCGAACGCCTCTCCACGCCCGTGGGCGATCAACCCTTGAGGGGCCACGATTCCGGCCTGAAATCCTCGGACCAGGCGTTGTCTGGTCTCAAGCGATCTGAACCGCGGGTGATTGGGTGATATTCTCATAATAGCACAGCGCCATGTTCAGCGATTTTGCTGACAATCGGAGCGAGACCTGCTAGCTTGATAGTCGACTTTGCTTCCGGGACTAGCTCTTTACGAACTACTGTGAAGAGCGATTCTCCAATCATCATCATACTGGACTTGATCCGTCTTCGTTGCATTCTTGAAATGGCTTCACGCAGGCGCGGAGAGATAAGTCCGAGGCAATCTGCGAACCTTCGCGATAATCTGACGAAGGTGTCCGTCTCGGGACTCTTGACCTGAAGAGAGACGAGGCCCTTTGAGCATAGGTTGATTCGTTTTTTCAAGCCAATGTCGGATAGAACGCCCGCTGTTGATATCGGTCCGAACGCTCCCGAAACAACTCTCATCGAAGACGAGGGAATGATCCTTTTGACCTGTGCGAATCCAGGTGCTCCTGGCCGTGTCCGGATCACGAGTCCTCCATAGAAGCCGGACGTAACGGTTCCGAGGCCGGTCCTGTGTTTTACTTCAGCTCTGTGAGCGATCTGTGCAGCCTCGACATTGCTTAGGTTGGAACCGAGCGCCTCGTCGAGAGCGAGTGACAGGCTTAGCGCTCCCGCCCCGCTGGTCCCATAACCGCAACCCATGGGCAGAATGCTTCTGTGAGAGACGGTCACTCGTAATATTTCTGACGATCTTCCCAGGTGCTCAGTAACAACCTCCCGAGATACCACTGGTCGAGCTAGCGGCTTACCATTGAACGAGATCGCAACTTTTGTTCGCGAGGCGGGGCTGATCCTGACCGAAGTCGTTACTCCCTGTTGAAGGTTCACTCCAGCCCCGGTCGATCCGATTTTCAACGGATCTCGAGTGGCGTCGCGTATTCGAAAGAATCCAGTAATCTGGCAGGGAGAGAACGCGTTTCCGGTCCTGACCATCCCAATCGACCTTCCAACTTAACGATCGACTGCTTCACTTGAACATCGGTAGTTCCAAACTATTCTGTGTCCGGCTCTAAAGACAATATAGGGGACTAACCAAGTGAAAGCTCAACGGGTTGTAGCGGATATAGTTGAGAGGTTTGATACTTGCAGGAGGTTTCGCGACAAGGTTGCGGCCTCTCAGTTGCTCTAAACCTAAGTTGTTATTTCCTATTGTTGGGGTATCCCTCGTTGAATGGATGGCTCGCTGGCTCAGCTCAGGTGGAGTCAACGAGATCATCTTGGCAGTCAATCATCTGTCAGACAAGTTGAAGGTAGAGGTCGGTCACAGTCTAGGAGATGTGACCGTGGCGTTTTCCGTCGAGGAGAAGCCCTTGGGAACTGCAGGTCCCATTCGGCTCGCGGCAAATCTTCTGAGTAAGGACGACCCTTTCTTCGTGATAAACGGTGACATTGTAAGCGATATCGACATTAGAAGCATGTTAGAGGTGCACAAAGAGAAGAAGGCGGCCGCGACAATCGCTTTGGTCTCTGTTCCTGACCCTTCTCCCTATGGCTCGGTCTTGACCGATTCCGACGGAGTGGTGAGGAAGTTCGCGGAAAAATCTGGAACTATCTCATCTACGAATCTAGTAAACGCAGGCGTCTACGTGATTAGTCCGAGTGTTGTTGGTCATATCCCAATAGGCCGCCCCGCCAGCCTGGAGAGGGACGTTTTCCCTAGGTTGGCTGAGAATGGAGGGATGCAAGCATGGATCCATAATGGATTCTGGTACGACATTGGGAGAGTTTCAGAATTTGTACGGACCAACAAAGAGCTCTTGGAGAAAGAAGCGCCTGAGGGTGGTCCTACCGTACCTGGTGAGCAGGTCGGGGTGCACATTCTCCGTCCGGCATATGTGGGAGCAAAGTCGCGCCTAGGAGTCGGTGCGAAGGTGGGCCCTTTCACAATTCTAAGCCACAATGTGACTGTCGGAGATGAAGCCATCGTACGGAACTCGATAGTCTTTGAAGAGACCGCAATTGGTGAGAAAACGATTGTCGAAGACGCCGTGATCGGTGAAAGGGTGGTGATCGGTCGAGGGTCGAGAATCGGGCGAGGATCAATAATTGCTGGGCAGTTAAGTATCCCGGAAGGATCGATTGTGCCTCCGGACTCGGTTATCCTGTGCTAGGACTGCAAAGAATGGTGGTTGGCAAATGTTGATGGTACCAAGGCTTTTCGGAACCAACGGGATTAGGGGAATAGCTGGCACAGAGATAAATTCTGACCTTGCCTTCCGTGTCGGTTCAGCCCTTGGAACCCTCTTTCCTAAACAGAAAGTGCTGATAGGTAGAGATGGTCGCCTTTCTAGTCCGATGCTTCTCGAAGGAGTAGCGGCAGGCCTGCTCGCCCGAGGAAACGATGTCGATGATCGTGGTTTGATCACGACCCCCGCATTGGAATTCACGGTGAAAGATACCCCACATTCCGCCGGGATAATGATAACCGCGAGTCACAACCCGCCCGAATATAACGGATTCAAAGTCGTCGATTCTGACGGGATCGAGATCGATCGAGCGAAAGAAGAGGAAATTGAACTGCTAATCCATCGCGACAGATGGCGGGCAAGTTACCCGCCTGGTCGGCGGATTATCAACGAGGGACGAATAGAGTCATATTTCGAGAAACTAGAGGGTCAAGTCCTTGCGAGAGATGCCATCCAGAGTCTGAAGATAGTCATCGATACAGGAAACGGCGTCGCCGCACTCACGACTCCCGCGTTGCTCAGAAAGCTAGGAGCGCGCGTAATTGGTATTAATGATGCGATTGATGGCGACTTCCCGGGTCGAAATTCGGAGCCCCGGCCCGAAAACTTAGGCGCCCTCTCGAAGATCGTGAGAGAGGAAGCGGCCGATTTAGGAATCGCTCACGATGGGGATGGCGACAGAGCGATCTTTGTCGACGAGACAGGTATCGTCCAGCCTGGGGATCGGACTCTCGCACTCGTTGAGGACGAATTGCTAAGAAATCATCCTGGCGCAAAGATTGTAACGCCCATCAACACTTCGATGGTAGTATCGGAGATAGCTAAGAAAAGAAAGGGCAAACTGATCCTCACTAAGGTGGGCAGTATAGAAGTTTCAAGAACGGTCGTAAAGGTGGGGGCATTACTGGGAGGAGAGGAGAACGGTGGGATCTTCTATGCCCCTCATCATCCGGTCAGGGACGGAACGATGGCAGCGGTCCTTGTTGTGAACGCTATCATTAGGAATGGCAGACCATTTTCCAAGTTATTGGATAAGCTTCCAAGGTTTCACATGGCCAAAGAGAAAATCCCGTGCAAGGAAGAAGCAAAGGATCATGCGATCAACATGCTCAAAGCTAGCCTCAAAGGCAGAATATCCAACACTCTTGATGGCATTCGGGTAGATGTTGAGGGACGCGGATGGATTCTAGTTCGGGCCAGCGGCACCGAGCCTTTGCTCAGGCTCTACGCTGAAGCGACAACGGAGGATCAGCTTCGAGAGATACTGGACGAGTTTCGACCGCTAGTCCTGAACGCGGTTAAATGATCAAAATCGCTCATTTTCCGCCCTGAATTCGATTCTGAACCAGCCACAAAATCTCGCCTGAGAATCGTTCGGGAATCGCCGGATAAAGCAAGATAACGACTGTACCATGGAAGCCCAAACCATGCCCTGATTAGCCTGTCTCGCCCATTATCGCTGCCAGACAGAAAATGCCCAGGGAAAAAAGGGGGGTATGTTTCAGCGGTTTTGCATGGCACGAGCGGTCTCCGCGGACTCCTCTGAAAGTACTCCCACGTAAGAGGCCGATGCTCTCTTTCGAACCAAGAGACCGTTCCGACTCAACGCCGGGCAGCGGGTAGTTCGTGCAGAAAACGTGCACCTGACGAGGGCCAGTCGGAGAATTCTATATTGGGCTTGCGTCAGACCAGCGTTTGTCAAACGCGTCGGCAAAGACCCGTATCATCCCATTGTTCTTGGTAAAATGCGGCCTGAAGAACTTTGGGCGTCGACCGTCTCTCTCGTTTGTCGCCCATATGAGGAACACGAGTTCTTTATCGTCTGACAAGGTGCCTCTGACAGGGTACCAGTCTTCCTTGGGTTGTCGAACCTGTATGCCCAACCCCTTTGCTTCCCGGGCTCGAGAGACTGCGTCGGGATCCTTGGCTGTCATAAGAAGCCTGAATTTTACTCCTCTTTCAATCGCTCGGTAGATCTCTTCCTTGACTTTGCCGAACCAGCTGAAAGTCTCCGCCGAGATTGATACGTTTCTTGAGGCGTAGGCGATTACTTTTACTGTCCGAACCTCCATTTCTTCAAGCGTAGGTAAGGGTTCCAGAAGGTCTTCTGGTTTGACCCCGAGTCGCAACTCCCAATACTGCGGTTCCAGCAGCGATAGTAATCGTGTGCTCTTCGCGTTAAGAGCGTCAAGATCCCTAGACATCTCGGTCCTCCTCATGTCCTGAATTCTCGCCACGAACTGTTTCGGCTCCGCCGCCTCGAGCTTGTTACTGCTGAGACGGACAATCCCCTTCTCAACAAGCTCTTTCACTGCTCTTTCAGCCTCTCGCGATGAAAAGCTCGAGTGAGCCAGAATCTGTTCGATGGTCTCGCCCGAGGGCTTTTCTAAAAGGGAGAAGTAGATTGAGCATCCTTCTCTGGAGAACCCGAGCTCTTCCATCAGTTTCTGGGCTTCAGCGTTCAATCAGCGAAACCCCTCCGCTTGCGTCCACAACTCTTAGGCGGAAGCGGGCAGAGGAAAACCTCTACAATCCACCTTTCCCTTCACGCGCCGAATAAAGTTGGGACACGCGAAGCACTGTGCGAAAGAGACGGTCTTCGCGAGTACTGGACAGTCGACCGCTTCCTTCTTCATCCTAGCCAACTGTTTGCCACCAACAACCCCCTTCAAATCCTGAACGTATTGCTTCGGCGTCGTGGGGCTTTTTTCGGGTACAGTGACTTCCACAACGTATTTCGTTTGAGGAAGGTCTTCGCTCATCTGCTTCCAGTCGGCCGTCCCGCCCAGACTGCTAATTATCCCTTTGTTACTGGAGAACGTCTGCTTCGACAGTGCTGTCGGCTATTTCCGAACTCATAGTCGATCCATCATAGCAGAACCGAGGTCCTAATTCCTTGACTTATCTTTCGGTAGACCAACCGAGGCGCCTTCCAACAACGTGTTTGCCTTACCAAGAACGATCTGGAATTCTCTCTGCTCCTCCGAGGTCAATGTATTCTGCTGCTCCATCACTTTTGCGAGCCCCTTTGCCGTTAGCACCATCAATGGGAGGAAAACCTCACGCTCCTTGCCTGGAATCGCCTTGTAAACGTAGGGATTGGATTCGGTAAGAACCGAGGCCTCCGCGGAGTACGCGCCTGTACGCTTAATGTGGTAGAGTCCGGCGTAGATGCTTATTGGACCTATGATGAGAAGACCGACAATTCCAAATATGTAGAGGTGGGAAAAGATGTCGTGGAGGAAAGGCACGGGGACGATGGCGAGTGCATAGATAACTATCATCGTGCTCGCAAACCCGAGCGGGAAAGCGACGTAAGTTCCGTACCCTATTCGGAAGTAGTACCAGCTTCGAAAGATCAATTTGCTGAATTTCATCGTTCGTTCGACTACATGTTCCTCCTAACGTTTATATGAAATATCGGTCGGCAGAGAGTTCGAGAGAACTCTTGGAGAAACGGCTCTTTCTACTTCCCTTAGCCTGGGTTGTTTTCGGCCTCGGAGAGGTTTACGGTCTCCGTTTCTTGCTCGGACCTATAGTGAACATCACTCCCACCATCTCCAACGACAAGCCTATTGGCGGCTCGATTTTTCCCGTACTCTTCTTCAACGTTGCGGCCGTGTTAGCTGTCCTAGCTGTGAGCCTCTATTCTCTCGGAGTATGGAACATAGACCTGTCCAGAAGAAAGGACAAGGCCGATCTCGGAGCACTTCTCGTATTGGTGATAGGAGGCCTCCTGCTTTGGTACGTGCCCCTTTCCTTCTTCTTCGTTGTTGCCGCCATAGTGTATTTGCTTGCGGTGAACATCGAGTAGTTTCCTTTTGCCCGTCGACGTGACGGTACTGATCTGCGCCCACAACGAGGAGGCCTATATTCGAAGATCGCTCGAAGGAATTCTACGACAATCCATTCCACCTGCACGAATCATCCTTGTCGCAGATAGATGCACTGACGATACCGTTGCCGTGTCCAAGGGCATGCTTCCAAAGAATTCGATTGTCATAGAGAAACGGAAAACGCCATGGAAAAATAGCTATGCTGAGAATCTGGAAATTGGAAGAAAGAATGCTGTCGGCGAGGTTCTTGCGATTGTTGACGCAGACA
>WNGR01004675.1_pt1 | contig 20795 bp, 25 predicted proteins | sample 5407581 | NCBI WGS metagenome assembly WNGR01 (sample SAMN13153383, study PRJNA577476) | soil metagenome | isolation source: 80 cm soil or saprolite under Garry oak tree replicate 2 | place: USA:California | collected 2016-06-15
CGGCGCGCGTGCTCGCCGCGGTCGCGGCCGCCATCGATCATGTGCTCGGCGAGCGAAAGCGCCGCATTTCCGGTCAGCGGCCGGGAGCCGCGGTGACGCGGGAACAACGGCGAGCCGTGCGGCTCGGAGAAAGCGAGATCGCGCTCGACATCACGCGTGAGGGCGACGCGCTCGTGGTGCGTTTCGAAGCCACCGGCAAGGCGCGCCGATCGGCGCACGTGCTGGCATCGGCCTGGAAGCCGGGCGATCCGGTATGGTTGGGCACCATCGACGATCGGCCGATCTCGGTGCAGGTGCGGCCGGTGCTCAACGGCTTCGATCTCTCCCACCGCGGGGTCGAGACGCGCGCCTACGTCTACACCGAGCGCGAGGCGGCGGCGGCGCGGCTGATGCCGCCGAAGAAGGCCGCCGACTCCGGCAAGGCCGTGCGCTGCCCGATGCCCGGTCTGGTGGTCTCGATCGCGGTCAGCGAGGGGCAGGAGGTCAAGGCGGGCGAGACGCTTGCCGTGGTCGAAGCCATGAAGATGGAGAACGTCTTGCGCGCCGAGCGCGACGGCGTGGTGAAGGCGATCAGGGCCAAGCCCGGCGACAGCCTTGCCGTCGACGCGGTGATCATGGAGTTCGCGTGACGCACGCTCCGGCGGGGGCCGTCATGGCATGCGTTGCTGCGCAGCCGGCCGTGGCGGGGTGAATTCGCCATCGCGCCGTGCCACGATCGGGCGGGATGGAATCGCTCGCCTTGTTCTTCTCCGCACGCGGCCGCGTTTCGCCGCGCGCCTTCGCCGCCGCTGTGGTGGCAGTTTATGGCACGGCCTTTCTCTCGCAGCTCTTGATTTCTGCGCCCGTCATGCTGCATGCCGGGCTCGCGCCGTTCGCACTCGTGCAAGCGATCGCGATCTGGGCCTGGTTTTGCCTTCACGCCAAGCGGCTGCGGGATGCCGATCGCGGAATTGGCGGCGCGGTCGCGATCGCCGTGCTCTATGTGCTGGCGGTGATCCTCTTTCTCCTCCTCGTCGCCTTGATCATGCCGCTCGGCGATGCCGCGCAGCCGGCAAGCGCCGGCAATGTCCTCGCCCTGTTTTTCCTGGTTACGACGCTGATGGCCGATCGCGGGCTCTTCGCCTATGTGGCCGCGGGGATTTTCGCGCTCGTTCTCGCGCCGGTGCCGATGGCCATCGCTTTCTCGATCTGGGCCGCGACGCGCCCCGCCGTGACGAACGCGCAGCCGTCGCCCGCGCGTGAGGCCGCGCGCTGCGTTGCGCCGGATCGCAGTTCTGCTAATCGAACGGGATGACGCTGCATTTCGCCTACGGATCGAACATGAGCCGCGCGCTCATGGGCGCGCGCTGTCGGGGCGCCGAGGCGATCGGCACCGCGACGCTTTCGGGCTGGCGCTTCGTCATCAATCCCGAGGGCTTCGGCTCGATCGCGCCGCGGCCGGGTGGGCGCGTCCATGGCGTGCTATGGCGGCTGAGCGCGCGCGACCTTGCCGCTATCAACGCCTACGAAAGCGTCGACTCCGGCCTCTATGTGCGCCGCCGATTGCCGGTGCGGTGCGGCGGCGTGCAGGCGATGGCGCTGGTTTATGTCGCGCGGCGGCAAGGGGAGGGGACGCCGAGGCCGGGCTACATCTCGCTGGTGGTCGAAGCCGCGCGCGAGTGGCAGCTGCCCGACATCTACGTCCGCTCGCTGGCGCGCTGGGCGCCCTCACGGTGGCGCGGCGCGCGCGCCAAGGACACCGGGGAAGTGGGATGAGCGCTCGCGTGATCCGTCACGTCGTCATCCGCGGGCGCGTGCAGGGCGTGGGTTACCGCGCCTTCGCGGAATATACCGCGCTCGATCATGGGCTCGCTGGCTGGGTGCGCAACCGGCGGGATGGCGGCGTCGAGGCGGTGCTGGCGGGGCCGGTGGCGGCGGTGGCGCAGGTGGTCGAGGCCTATCGCCGCGGTCCGCCGGGCGCGCGCGTCGACAGCATCGACGAGCGTGACGGCACCCCCGACGAGCTTGCGCTGTGCGGCGGCGCGGGGTTCGCGGTGTTGCCGACGGTTTAGCGTCACCCTGCCGCCATGCTGCGGAAGGCGGCGGCGAGCGTTCGCAAGGCCGCCCGCGCATGGGCATCCGAGATGCGCGAATGCAGCGCGACCTTCGAGCGGCCAAGCGGCGGCAGCGCCAAGCTGGAACCGACGTCGAGCATGCCGGGAGGCGCAAGGCGGCGCGCGAGCGGGGCGACCGCAAGGCCGCAATTGACCGCCGCGATCACCGCGGTCACGCCGCCGCCGGTGAAGGCCTCAACCCATTTGATTTTCGCCTTATCGAGCGTGCGGATCGCGTGCGCCCGCACGCCGCAAGGCGCTGCCAGCATGGCCAGGCGCAGTCTCTCTCCGGGTTTATGATGGAAATTTGTGGCGGCGAGCCAGGCAAATTCGTCTTCCAGCAGGTATTCACCACCGCGCCGATTTCCCTCTCGCCGCACGATCACCGCATCGAGCTCTCCGCCGTCGAATTTCTCAAGCAGCGCATGGGAGAAGTCGATGCGCACGTCGAGGCGCAGCAGGGGATCGAAGGCGTTCATGCGCGTGATCAGGCTCGCGAGGCCGGGGCCCGCGACGTGGTCGCTGATGCCGATTGTGAGCCGCCGTTCGATGGGCTCGACGCGGGCGAGCGCGCGATCGTGCGCCGCAAGCAGATCGCGCGCGCGCTCGAGGAAGCTTGCGCCGGCGGCGGTCAGCCGCACGGATCGGGGCGTTCGCTCGACCAGCCTGGCGCTCAGCCGGTCTTCCAGCCGCTTGAGTTTCAGGCTGACGGCGGATTGCGTGGTCGCGGTCGCCTGCGCCGCACGCGTAAAACTCTGCAGCTCGGCAACCAGCGTGAAGGCGCGCACGGCGTCGATATCGAGGGTGCGCCCGGTCGCATGATTTCGTCTCATTATCATTGATATCATCAATCATGACGTTTCGCTATGATAGCCGAACGCTTAGGTTTGCGCCATCGAACGAAGGAGATCGTCATGCCCATGATCACTGTCGCCTATGCAACCAGCCGGTCCGAGGCCGGCCTCAAAGCGGCCGTTGCCCAGGCCGCGAGCGATCTGGCCGCCCAGGTCCTGCACAAGGATCCGAAGGTCACCGCCGTGCAAGTGCAGGCGGTCGATCCGGCCGACTGGTTCTGCGCCGGCCATTCGCTCGCGCAAACCGGCCTTGCCGGCGTCTGGCTCGAGATCCGGATCACCGAAGGGACCAACACCAAGGACGAGAAGGCCGCGTTCATCGCCGCGGTGTTCAAGCGCATGGGCGAACTCCTCGGCCCCTTGCACGAGAATAGCTATGTGTATGCCCACGACGCGCGTGCGGACGGCTACGGCTTCAGCGGAGTGACGCAGGAACTCCGCTATATCGCGGGAAAGCTTGGAACCAAGCTATCGGTCGCAGCCTGACAGCGGGCAACCGGCCCGAACAGGTGCTCGAATTCGCGCCGCAGCGCCACGTCGATCTCGGTGAGCGTCACGGCGCGGCCGAGATCGGCGAGGCTGGCGAGGCCGTAACGCGGGTCGCAGACCCCGCAGGGCACGATGCCCGCGTAATGCGAGAGATCGCAGTCGATATTGAGCGCCACTCCGTGTAGCGTGACCCAGCGCTTGATCCTGATGCCGATGGCCGCGATCTTGTCTTCGCAGGCGGCGCCCTTGTCCGGCCGCCGCACCCACACTCCGATGCGGTCCGTGCGCCGCTCGCCTGCAACGTCGAAGCTCGCCAAGGTGCGGATGATCCATTCCTCCAGCGTGGCCACGAAGCGGCGCACGTCCGGACCGCGGCGCTTGAGATCGAGCATCACGTAGACGACCCGCTGTCCGGGGCCGTGATAGGTGAACTGCCCGCCGCGTCCGGCCGAATGGACCGGAAAGCGCGCCGCGATCAACTCGTTCGCTTTGGCGCTGGTCCCGGCGGTGTAGAGCGGCGGATGTTCGAGCAGCCAGATGAACTCGCTCGCGCTGCCGTCGGCGATCGCCGCGGCGCGCGCGTCCATGACTGCGAGCGCGGCCTCGTAGGCCACAAGGCCCTCGCTGATCCGCCACTCCACCGGGGTCGAACCCGGATCGAGCCCGACCATCACATCGTTGCGCGCGCCGATCACCGCGGAACCATATCGTGACGGCTTGGAAGCGCTCCAGCCGTGCGCCGCAAGGAACATCCCGCATTGCGGTAGAAGTCAAGGACGTTTGCTCGCCGGTGCGCCGGCAGAGGCTGTGCAGCACGCGCACGCGTCCGCGGCCGAGCGGGGGCGGAGCACCGCGCGCGGGCCTTGTTCGCTCGGGGTTGATTTGTTACATCGAGCGCCGTCGCTTCGGCGCGCGGCCCCGCGGCCCGCGTTCATTTGCGGTCGTGGCGGAATTGGTAGACGCACTAGCTTGAGGTGCTAGCGGGGCAACCCGTGGAGGTTCGAGTCCTCTCGACCGCACCAGTCTAGGTCAGCTGGCGTAGGAACTGCGCGCGAAATGCTCGCGCGCAGCGCGCGCTTACTCAGTCGCAGACCTGCACGCGGGTGCGAACCCAGCGATAGCCGTCCCACACGGGTCTGCCGCGCGTCCAATAGCACTGCGGTTCCACCACGTAGACCGGCGCCGGCGCCACATAGACCGGAGCAGGCCGCGGCGCTAGCGCCGTACCCACGATCGCCCCCGCCGCAAATCCGCCGATCAGTCCGGCGGCGACGTCGCCGCTTCCGGCATGCGCGGGGTGTGCTGCTGCGAGCGCCGAGATGCTGATGGCCGTGACGAGGCCGGCAATGGCATTCTTCATCGTTGCTCTCCTGAAAAGCCGCGAGCCGATGCGTGTTGCGCGGCCGCTTCTCGTCGTAGAGTTATGGCCCAACTCGTTAACAGAGTACTTAGGATTGCAAATTTGGCGCGCGGCCGGCGAAGATGCTGCCCGATGCCAGCGTGCCGTCGCGCTCCCGACGACAATTCACCACCAGCCGGAAGCTGGTTTATTAATTCCCGTTAACCAGTTAAGGTTCGCTTGGTGGGTGAGGCAAGGAGGACGCAATGCGTTCAATCGTGATTGGAGCTGTTGTTGCGGCTGGGCTTTCGCTCGTAACCACGGTACCGACCCTATCGGCGCCGGCGAACGTCGCAGCCATCGGTCAAGCCGCGGCCGAAATGGGTACCGTGACCCAGGTGCGCTGCTGGTGCACGTGGCGCGGTTGGCGCGGTTATTGCCGGCGCTGGCGGTGCTGGTGAGGGGGCTCAGACTTCGATATGACGCGCTGAGCGGCCACGCTCAACTGGTGACCGGCCGCGCGCGAGGGCCTCGCCGGCGCCGGCCACGCCCCGAACCAACCGCCCGATGCCGGCGCTGAATCTCTGGCCCTGGCCGTGCGGACGGGCTTCTTGGCCGCCGGCTTGGGATTGGCCTTCTCCGCGCTTCCCAATCGGAATACGCGGGAATACCTGAAATTGTGTGCGCCCGGTATCGGTAACACTTCGGCATCGACCGGCACCGCGTAGGCGACCGACGCCGGCCACACCGGCGCGGCGTCGCTCTGCCGTTCGAAGGTCTGCGCCATCGCCACCTTGGTCACCGGCCCGAACGTCTCGATGCCGAAGCTCGCCAGGTTCGGCGCCGCGAGCGCCGGCTCGGGACTTTCGCCCACGACCAGCGTGCGCGGCCAGATCTTCTGCTCGGGGGTGGTGTGGCGCACGGCCCATAGCTCGGGCTCGGTCACGGTCTTCGGCCGATCGGGGGTGGCGGGCACCACGTGCACGATCTTGAAGCCGCGCGCTTTGAGCTCTTTGAGAATCTCCGGAAGCGCGAGCGCCGTGGCGGGTTGAATGTCGTGCAGCAGCAGGATGCCTTTGCCGCGCGCCTCGAGCCGGCTGATCGCGCGACGCGCGACTTCGCGGTTGTTGATGTGGGTCCAGTCGTCGGCGGCGAGATCCACGCTCCAAGTCATGTAGTTGTGCGCGGCGAGGTATTGTTCGACCGAGGTCTGCCGCAACAGGCCGGGGAAGCGGAAGAACGGCGCCACCGCCTTCGGGTCGCCGAGCGCGGTGCGCAGCGAGGAAAAGCCGCCCTCGATTTCGTGCGAAGCCTGGTCCACCGACATCTTGTGGAAGGTGAAGGGGTGGGTCTGGCTGTGGTTGGCGATCGTATGGCCCTCGTTGTAGACGCGCCGCACGGCGGCGGGATAAGCCTGCACCATGCGGCCGACCATGAAGAACGTCGCGATCGGTATAGGGCGGCAGCGGACCGTCGTCGAAGGTCAGCACCACCTCGCGGTCGTTGAGCGGCAGCGATTCATTGTACTGCCAGCTGCCGAGGCGCACGTGCTCGCTCGGGTCCACCACGAGCGTGCGGCTGACGCCGAGCGCGTCCGCGGGGCATTCGGCGGCGCCTGCCGTCCCCATGCCGAGCAGGGACGCCAGCAGAACAGATGCGGCAAGGGTGCTGCGCATGCCCCGTTCTACCCCGATTTGGACAACTCTGAAAGAACGCCGGACTCGATGGTGAGTCTCGCCCCTCACTCTATCCAAACAGTAGGGGGAGGCAATTTAATGACCCCTTAAGGGCCGCTGTTGGGGCCGATTTATGACGCCTGTGACGGCGGCGACACGGAGCTTATGCAACCTGCGCTCGGCCGGACTTAGCGCTCCGCCGCTGGAACGACGTGCACGAGACGGTAGCCGCGATTTTTCAACGCGCGCAGAAACCCGCCGAGCATGGCGGCGGTCTGCGCCCTGGTATCGTGGAACAGCACGATTCCGCCCCGATTGGCCTCCACGCGGGCAAGCACAAGTTCGAACTCGACCGGCGGGGACATCGGGGTCCAGTCGCTTGCCCATAGATCGGCGCCGAAAACCACGATTCGGCGCCGTTCCAATCGATCGAGCAGCGCTTGCGAGGAGGCAAATCCGGGAAAACGAAAGAACGGCGTCCTCGGCATGCGCTCGAAACGGCCGTAGAGCGCGGTGTCGACCGCGGCAAAACCGCGATCGATCTCGGCCTCCGCGGCCTCGAACGGCATGCGGCTGAGCAGCGGATGCGAAAACGTGTGGTGCGCGACGGTATGACCCTCGCTCAACGCGCGACGGGCGAGCTGCGGATGCGCGAGCGCATTGCGTCCCAGCAAAAAGAACGATGCCCGCGCGCATTCGCGCTTGAGCGCCTCGAGAACGCGGGCGGTGGTGCCGGGCGCCGGACCGTCGTCGAAGGTGAGCACGACCTCCTTGGGGGCGAGCGGGAGGGCGCCGTGAAAATGTTTGCGGCCGACGCGCGGCGTCGACCGGCAAAACGCGCGCGGTGCCGAGCGCTTCGGCGGAGCAGGCGGCTGGTTCAGGGGTTGATTCGCCGCGGGCCGCGGTTGCCGCGAGCGCAAGCAGCGCGAGCGCGGCTCGCATCTTCATTCGGTGGGTCATTGGGTGGATTTCAGTCGAAGGCTGCGGCCACAACGAGGCCGCCATCACCTGGGGTGGGCCGACGTCGCGGGACGCGACGCGACACCGTGCCACAGCCAGCCGAAGCCGAATGGACTGGTGGCGACGGGCAGCGGATGCCGAGGCCGATCGGTGTCGCCGGGTCGCGAGTCGTAACACGTGGCCGATACCACCGGCTCACCCGCCGCCAGCAACTCCGAAACCGTGGCGAATTCGTAGCCGCGCGCCTTGAGCGCGGCGATGATGCCGGGGAGCGCGCCATCGGTGTGCCACCCGCGGCCGTTGGCGTGGAACAGAACGATCGAGCCCGGCTGAATATTGGTGATCACCTGGTGCTGGATCGCTCGCGCCGACTGGGCGAAGGTCGGATCGCCGGATGAAACATCCCACTGGATCGGTAGCAAGCCCTGGTGCGCGGCTTCGTTCAACGCCGCCGCGCTGCAAGCCCCATACGGAAAGCGAAGGAGGTTGAGTCGCCGCGGCGCCTGCTCGTGCGCGAGCGTGTTGCCGCGCGGTCCCGTGCACTGCTTGGCTTCGAGCTCTTCGCGCACCTGCTCATAGGCGACCTGCGCATTCTTGATTTCATCGACGAGCGCCTGTCCCGACACTACCCGCAGGTTCCGGTGTTCCCAAGTGTGGTTTGCGACTTCGAACAGCGGATCGGACATCAGCTGCTGCGTGCGCTCGCGGTGCGAGAGCATCCACTTGCCGCCCATGAAGAACGTGGCCTTGATGCGGTTCTCGCGCAGAAAATCGACGATGCCACCCTGATAGGCGGAGATTTCGGACGGCTGCTCGCAAAGATCGAACGTGAGGGCGACGAGCTTCTTGTCGCCAGTCAGCTTGACGCGGCGGATGGCGCCGCGCTGCGCGGTGGGGGAAAATTCGGCGAGCATGCGTTGCGGCGGGGCAATACGCGCCACGGCCTTCTGCACCCGCTCATCGCCCTTGTGGTAGGCGAGATCACTGGGCATCCAGCAGGCCGGCGCCGTCTCCCCCGCGGCGGTCGCGGTGAGAAGACTAAGCCACAGCAAGGTCATTCGCACGCGCATGCGCAGGGCATCCGATCGACTGCACGGGAGAACGCAACACAACGGAAGGCCTCGACCATACCAAACCGCTTGCCGACGAGGTGTGGCGCATTTGCAGCGGTTGGCGGATTTCTCAGCCCATATCACTTCGAAACCCGGCCAGCATTTGCGCTCGGCGGGGCCTGTCGACGGCGCGTACGAGGCGCAAATCCGGCGATGCCGCGCTGCGCGCGGGACACGCGAGGCTTGCTACGGCAAGCGCTTCCCGACCCGAATAAGGGTTGCTGGCGCCGGCGCTGCGTCGCGCCATTCACCCTCGCGATAGCCATTGGCGAGATAGAAGGTCAGCGACGTCGGGTGGGCGTTGATGACGATCTCGGTGCTGCCGAAGGCGTGCGCGGCTTGTTCCGCGAGCCGGAGCAGAACGCGGCCGTGGCCTTGGCGCTGGAGATCGCGGCGGATGGCGATGAGGCGAAGACCTGCTTGGGTGGCGCCGATGAGGTCGATGCGCACCGTGCCTATGACCTCGCCGTCGCGGACGAGCACGTGCGGAAGATGGCCGCGCTCGAATTCATCCGGGTCGTGCTCGTCATAGGCTTGGCCCGGCAGCAAAGCGGCGAAGATCGCGTCCCGGCGAATGGCGTGATAGGCCTTCCATTCGTGCGGTGATCGCACGGGCTGGAGCGTATAACGCGCGAGGTCCATTTGCGTTTGTGTCGAACTCGTTCGCGATTGCCAGCTTAGGACGGCGGGCGTAGAAGCCCAACGCATTCGTCTCACCAAATGCGGCAAGACACGAGATGCTGGAAGAAAAAGATGTGACTCCGTCCTCGGTCGCGCTGCGCGATGAGGATGGGGCGGTGCGCGCTGATTTCGTCGAGCGCGTTGCGCAGGCGATCATCACGGGGAATTCCGCGGCGCTGCGCGAATTGGTCGGCGAGCTGCATCAAGCTGACGTCGGCGATCTGATCGAGGCGCTCGACCCGGAGCTGCGTTCCCGGCTGGTCACGCTGATGGGGCACGACTTCGATTTTTCGGCGCTGACCGAGGTCGACGACACCGTCCGCGAAGAAATTCTCGAAGAGCTGCCCGCCGAGGCGGTGGCCGAAGGCGTGCGCGAACTCGATTCCGACGACGCGGTGGCCATCCTCGCGGACCTGCCGAAGGACGAGCAGACCGAGATTCTCGAGCAGCTCCCGCCGCCCGAGCGAGTCGCGCTGGCACGCAGCTTGCTCTATCCGGAAAACTCCGCCGGCCGGCGCATGCAAACTGAGTTCGTGGCCGTGCCGCCGGTATGGACCGTTGGACGCACCATCGACTATCTGCGCGAGACGCCCGATCTGCCCGATCGCTTCTGGGAAATCTACGTGGTCGATTCCGCCGGCCGGCTGCAGGGCACGGTCGCGCTCGACCGGTTGTTGCGCACCAAACGGCCGGTGCCGATCGCGGAACTGATCGATGAAGAGATGCATCCGGTTAGCGTCACCGACGACCAAGAAGACGTGGCGCGCCTGTTCGAGCATTACGACCTCGTCGCCACGCCGGTGGTGGACGAGGCGGATAGGCTCGTCGGGGTCATCACCTTCGACGACATCGTCGACGTGATCGAGCAGGCGGCCGAGGAGGACATTCGCGCCCTCGGCGGCGTCGGCCGCGAGGAGGAACTGTCGGATCCGGTGTGGTTCGTGGCGCGCGGGCGCTTCAACTGGCTGCTGGTCAATCTTGCGACTGCTTTTCTCGCTTCGTCGGTGCTTGGCCTGTTCGAGGGGGAGCTGCAAAAAATGGTGGCGCTGGCGGTATTGGCGCCGATCGTGGCGAGCCAGGGCGGCAATGCTGCCACCCAAACCATGACGGTAGCGGTCCGTGCGCTCGCGACGCACGAATTGTCGAGCGCCAACGCCGCGCACATCATCCTGCGCGAGGTACTCGTGGGGTTGGTCAACGGCTTGGCGTTCGCGGTCATCACCGGCGTTGCAGCGGTGGCGTGGTTCAAGGTGCCCGACCTCGGCGTGGTGATCGGCCTCGCCATGATCTGCAATCTGCTGGCAGGGGCGCTCGGCGGCATTCTGGTGCCGCTCGCGCTCCATCGCTTCCACGCCGATCCGGCGATCTCGTCGGGCGTGTTCGTGACGGCGGTGACGGATGTCGTCGGATTCTTTTCATTCCTCGGCATCGCCACGCTGTGGTTCGGGCTCAAATAACCGAGATGCCCGTCGCGTGCCGGCCATGACCGGCTGACCTCCCTCAGCGCGGCGGTGCCTCCGTTATAGGCCAACGGCCGACTAGGTCTACAGCCCATCAGCCAGTGAACAACCATGCGAATACATAACCTCTTGGCCGATCAGAGGGAATCACATAGGCCTATGGCCACCATGATGCGGGTCAGACTGAAAGCAGACGGTCGGATCGTCGAGATTCTTCCCGACGGAAGCGAGGCGGCACTTCCGAGTCCGCTCGCGGAGATCGCGCAGCACATGCGCCACGGGCGGCCAGCCGGCGGCTGGGTTGCGGCGGCGAGGGCCGCGCGCGGCGCGTCGGCCGACGCCGCCTATGCCCGCGGCGTGCGTGCGCGCACCAAGCTCACCCAGGCGCAGTTCGCCGCCCGCATCGGGGTGCCCATCGAGACCGTGCGCAACTGGGAGCAGGGCAAGCGCTCGCCCCGCGGCCCCGCTCGCGCGCTGCTCAAGGTGATCGACGAGGTGCCCGAGGTCGCTTTCGCCGTTCTCAGTACCGCCAAGCCGCAGCCCTGACGCGTGCGCGTCCCGGGCGCTGTCGACCGGATACCGCGGCTCAACTAGGCCGGTGCGCGCCTCGCGCGGGTCGGTGCCGCGAGCCACGCGAGCGCCGCCATGGCCGTGAGCGTCGCAAGATAAACGATGAGCTGCAGCTCGGTCGGGCGGTCGGTGTAGCCGATGAGCGTGCGGAGCATGTGACCGATGATTCCGTCCTGTGGCAGCCAGGGCGAACTGTCCCACAATTGGCGGCTGAGCACGTTGATCACGCCGGCGGCGTCGAGATACTGCACTGCCTGCGCCGCCATCCCCGCGGCCAGCAATGCAATGAGCACGGTCGTCACGGCGAAAATGTGCCGCGCGGGGATGCTGACTAGCCCATAATAGGTCAACGCGGTGAACGCCGCCCCGACTGCGAGCCCGAGCGTGCCGCCGACGAAAAGCGAGGACCCCGCCGCGCCGCCGGCGAGGATCCCGTAGAGGAACAGCACGACTTCCGAGCCCTCGCGCAGCACGGCAAGTCCCACCACCACGACGAGCGCGGTCATCGGCCGTTTGCCCGCGGTCACCGCCGCGCCGACCGCGGCCATCTCGGCCGCCATCTCGCGGCCGTGGCGTGCCATCCATACGGTGTGCCACATCAGCATCACCACGGCGGCGCCGAGCACGCTGGCATTGAGCAGTTCCTGTCCCGAGCCTTCGAAGGCGTTGGCGATGGCTTCGGCGAACAGGGCGACGATGCCGGCGCCGAGCGTGCCGAGGAGCACGCCGGCCGCGACCCAATGTCCGCGGCCGCTGATGCCGCGGGTCGCCGCCAGCACGATGCCGATGATCAGACCGGCTTCGATCACTTCGCGGAAAACGATGACGAGCGCGCCGAACATGCTGCTATTCCGCGATCACGACGCCTTTGGCGGTGTCCGCGTGGAAGTCGCCGATGAACTCGTAGCGGCCGGGGGCGAGCGGTCCGATGCGCACCAGGCCTTTGGACTTGCCGGGAATGACCTTCTCGACCTTGAGCGCGGTACTCTCGAATTCCTCGGGGGTTGGATCCTCGTTGGTGACGTAGATCGATACGCGCTTGCCTGCAGGCACGCGGATTTCCTGCGGCTCGAACCTGTGATTGCGGATGACGAGGTTGAACTCCTGCGCGAGGGCGGGCGCGCTCGGCATGCCGAGTGCCGCCAGCACGATCGCCAATGCAAATCCGCGCATCACGTCTGCCGTCCAATGAACGCTCAGATGATATGAAAGGCTTCGCCGGCCGCGACGCAAGTGTTGTACTATTGAATTATTCTAATCTTTGCGGTGGCGGGCGCCGAAAAACCTGTCGCCGACGAAAATACGGTTGCCATGCCCCGCGAAGGCGGGGCATCCAGTAACCGCCCGAGTTTGTGACGCGATCAGGATTCCGCCTTCCGGCCTCTGGAATTGCAGGCTCGAGCTGGCGCCGCGGAGTGGGGGAAGCATGCCATGAATTTCGTCGAAGCCAACGGCGCAAAGATTCCCGCGATCGGGCTCGGCACCATGACGCTCATGGACGCGGTGTGCGTCGACACGGTCGAGACCGCGCTCTGTGTCGGTTATCGCCACATCGACACCGCCGAGCGCTACCGCAACGAGAGCGAGGTCGGTGAGGGGCTGCATCGCGGGCTGCGCGCCGCCGGCCTCGAGCGCGAGCATGTTTTCGTGACCACCAAGGTCTATCACGATCAGCTTGCCGCCGCCGACTTCGAGCGCTCGCTCGATCAAAGCCTGAAGAAGCTGAGGCTCTCCTGGGTCGACCTCCTCCTCATCCACTGGCCGAGCCCGAAAGTGCCGCTTGAGGAAACGCTCGGCGTTCTGTGCAAGGCCAAGCGCGACGGGCGCGCCAAGCATATCGGGGTTGCGAATTTTACCATCCCCTTGCTGCAAGACGCGGTGAAGCTTGCGAGCGAACCGCTGGTGACGAACCAGATCGAGGTCCATCCGTTCATCGACCAGGGCAAGGTGCTTGCCGCCTGCCGCGGCCACGGCCTCGCCGTCACGGCCTATTGCCCGCTCGCCCGCGGCAAGGTGCCCGGCAACGAGGCGCTCGAGCGCATCGGCAAGAGCCACGGCAAGAGCTCAGCGCAAATCGCGCTGCGTTATCTCGTGCAGCAGGGCATCATCCCGATCCCGCGCACGCCAAATCCCGACCACCTCGCCGCCAATCTGGCGGTCTTCGACTTCAAGCTGAGCGATGCCGAAATGGCCGAGATCGGCAAGCTCAAGCAGGCCGGCATGCGGGTGGTCGATCCGCCGCACGCGCCGCGCTGGGACAATTGAAGCCGGTCGCCAACCAGTGATGCCGAGCGGAGGTGAGTGGTGATGCCCGTTGCAGCCCACGTCGTCGAAGCGCACGGCGCCCGCATCCCGCTCATCGGCCTCGGCACCTGGGAGCTGCGCGGGCGTACCTGTGCGCGTGTCGTCGAGCAGGCGCTCAAGCGCGGCTACCGCCACGTCGACACCGCCGAGCTTTACGACAACGAACGTGAGGTGGGGGAGGGGCTGCGCGCCGCCGGCATAAAACGCGATGAGGTGTTCATCACCACGAAAGTGTGGCCGTCGCACTTTGCCCCCCGCGAGCTCGAGCGTTCCGCTCAAGCGAGCCTCGCGCGGTTAGAGCTCTCGCACGTCGATTTGCTCCTGCTGCACTGGCCGAATCCGCAGATCCCACTGCGCGACACGCTCGGCGCGCTCTGCAAGGTCAAGCGCATGGGGCTTGCCCGCCATATCGGGGTGTCGAATTTCACCGTCGCGCTGATCGAGGAGGCCGTGAAGCTTGCGGACGAGCCGCTGGTCTGCAATCAGATCGAGGTGCATCCGTTCATCGACCAGTCGAAGGTGATCGCAGCCTGCCGGCGCCACGGCATGGCGGTCGTGGCCTATAGCCCCGTGGCCCGCGGCGGCGTGAGCCGGGACAAGGTGCTGGCGCGCATCGGCAAGGCGCACGGCAAGACCGCCGCGCAGGTGGGCCTGCGCTTCCTGGTGCAGTCGGGCATCGTGGTCATCCCGCGGACCAGCCGCCTCGAACGGCTGTCGGAAAATCTCGCGATTTTCGACTTCGAACTCGCGCGGGCCGAGATGGCCGAGATCGCGCGTCTCGCGCACCGCGACGGACGGATCGTCGATTACGCCTATTCGGGATCGCCGCAATGGGATTGAAATGGAATTGATGCGTCCTCGCCGGTTGGTGCGCCTAGCGACGCTTGCGGTCATCGCGGTCGGCCCGCCCATCGGATATTTGGAGCTGATCGATTCTGCTTGGGCCGAGGCGGCGCGCGCGGCGGTTCGCTCATCGCCGGCGGCACGCGAGCAAACCACGCTGCCGCGCCCGCGGCCCGCCGCCGGCTCGCACGAAGCAGAAGCCGGTGACGACGCGGACCCGCCCGCGCTCCCCGAAAGCTTTCGCGAGCTCGCCAAACAGTCCGGCGAGCCGCAGATCCCGGGTCTTACCATCGTCTACCTCCATCCGCTCGGCTTGCCGGCCGACGCCAACCACTGGCGCAACATCATCGTGCACCAGACCGAAGGGCCCGCCGGCTCGGCGAAAAGCATGGCGCTGGAGCAAGCGAAAAATCCCACCAAGCGTGGCGTGATGTTATGGGTGGAAACGGACGGCACCGTCTATTGGTCGACGGCGGAGACCGCGATCCCGACCCACGGCGACGGCGCCAATCGAAACGACAATAAATACGTCGATAATTCCAAGACCTATCGCGGCGTGATCAAGACCAACTCGATCGGGGTGGAATTCGTGGGCAACTACCCGGACGTTGCCAAGCCGCCGACGCGCGCGCAGAGGCAAGCCTGGCTGGTCCTGGTTCGGTTCTTGCAGGAGCGCTACGACATTCCAACCGAGAACATCTATGCCCACAATTGGATCGACTTTAAGGATCACCGCTACTGCGAGGGCTGCGAGCTCGCGACGCTGGCGCGCAAGCTGGCCTATCAGCCGGGCAAGCGGGCGGGTGGCGAATAGCGAAGAAGCGGGCGAGTAGAGATCGTGAGTGGCGGATAGCGCAAAATGACTTCGAGCGGCGCGCAACCCGCTATTCGCTACTTGCACCTCCGAAGTCACAATCGTGAGCTCAATGGATCCCAACAGCGCGCTCGTCCTGTTCTCCGGCGGACAGGATTCGACGGTGTGTTTGGCGTGGGCGCTCGAGCGTTTCGCCCGCGTCGAGACGGTGGGCTTCGATTACGACCAGCGCCATCGCGCCGAGCTCGAGGCACGGCCGCGCGTGCGTGAGCGCATGCGGGCCCTCGACCCGGCGTGGGCCGAAAGGCTGGGCGAGGATCACCTCCTTCACCTCGGCGCGCTCGCCGCCATCTCCGACACCGCGCTCACGCGCGAGGTCGCCATCGAGATCGGAGAGAGCGGGCTGCCGACGACGTTCGTGCCCGGCCGCAATCTCGTTTTCCTCGCGTTTGCGGGCGCGCTCTGCTATCGGCGCGGAGCAAAGCATCTCGTCGCCGGCATGTGCGAGACCGACTTCTCCGGCTATCCCGACTGCCGCGACGACACCATCAAGGCCATGCAGCTGGCGCTCAACCTGGGGATGGAACGCCGCTTCGTGATCCATACGCCGCTCATGTGGATCGACAAGGCCGCGACCTTCGCGTTGGCGCACGAGATCGGCGGCGACGCGTTGCTCGAGGTGCTGGTCGAGGACACCCACACCTGCTATTTCGGCGACCGCTCGCAGCGGCACGACTGGGGCTACGGCTGCGGGACATGTCCGGCCTGCCGGTTGCGGGCCGACGGGTTCGCCAAATGGATGTCCACACGATGATCGAGACGAGACGTCGGGATGAGGGGGTCGTGTTTCTCGCGCTGTTTGCGCTCACCATTCCGGCGGCGAATTGGCTGATCGGGCACGCCGGCACGGTATGCCAGCCGCAGGGACCTTGCCTCGTTCCGGTAGCGCCGGGGCTGATGGCGCCGTCGGGCGTGACCATGGCCGGCGCTGCGCTGGTGCTGCGCGACCTGGTTCAGCGCCGGCTCGGGGTCGCGGCAGCATCGCTTGCTATTCTCGCCGGTGCCGTGCTTTCGGCCTTGCTGGCGCCGCCCGCGCTCGTCATCGCTTCGGCGGCCGCGTTCCTGCTCTCGGAATTCGCTGATCTCGCGGTCTATACCCCGCTCGCTCGGCGCGGGCTCCTCATCGCGGTCGTCGCGTCGGGCGTGGTCGGACTGGTCGTGGATTCCGTCGTGTTTTTGTGGCTCGCCTTCGGCTCGCTCGAGTTCCTGCTCGGCCAGATCGTCGGCAAGGCGTGGATGGTGCTGCTGTCGATTCCATTCGTGGCTTGGCTGCGGCGACGCGACGCGCGCCTCGGCATCGCGCCGGTCTGAGGCGGACGCCAAGGAGGCTTGCCAAAGAGGTGTGCCAAAGAGGTGTGCCATGAGTGCGGCCCTTTACGAGACGCTGCGTGCGATCACCACCGCGACCATCACCACCATGCTGCTGAAGAAAGGCATTCGCCGTTGCTGGATGAACGGGCCGCAGCCGCTCGTTCCCGGCGGCGGACGCCTCGTGGGTCCGGCGTTCACGCTGCGCTTCGTGCCGGTGCGCGAGGACCTCGCGACGCCCGAAAGCTGGGCGAAACCGATCTCGACGCGGGGCGCCATCGAGGAAATGCCGGCCGGTTGCATCGCGGTGGCCGATGCGATGGGCGTGACCTCGGCTGGCATCTTCGGCGACATCCTGACCATGCGCATGATGAAGCGCAACGTCGCGGCGCTGGTGACCGACGGCGTTGTGCGCGATAAGGCCGGCGTGCTCGCCTCCAAGCTGCCGGTCTGGTGCGCGGGCACCGCCGCGCCCGCTTCGGTCAACGGGCTCACTTTCGTCGGCTGGCAGGAGCCGATCGGTTGCGGCGGCTGCGCCATCTTTCCCGGCGACGTCATCGTCTGCGACGACGACGGGGCGGTGGTGATCCCGCAGGACCTCCTCGTCTTCGTCGCCGAGGAGGGCGCCGAGCACGAGCGTATGGAGAGCTTCATCGTCGGCGAGGTCGAGCGCGGGGCGAAGCTTCCCGGCCTCTATCCCATGAACGCGGACACCAAGGCGCGCTACGAGGCGTGGAAGAAGAAGTGATTGGTGGATGTTCTTCCCCCTCTCCAAGATCCTCGGCTTCTTCGCCATCCCGTCCAATCTTGTTGTTTCGATCGGCATCCTCGGCCTGTTGCTGCTGCCGACGCGCTTTGCGCGTGCCGGGCGCGCGCTGGCCTTCGCGAGCCTCATCGTGCTCGCGATCCTCGGCCTCTCCCCGGCCGGCAATGCGCTGATCATCCCGCTGGAGGAGCGCTTCCCCCGTTGGGACGCGACGCGCGGCGCGCCCGACGGCATCATCGTGCTCGGCGGGGCGATCTCGCCCGACATTTCCGCCGCGCGCGACGAGGTCGCGCTCAACGAGGCGGCCGAACGGCTGACGGTGGTGGCCGAGCTGGCGCGGCGCTACCCGAACGCCCGCATCGTGTTTTCGGGCGGCAGCGGCGCGCTCATCTACGACGAGGGCGCGGAGGCCGCGTTCGCGCTGCGCCTGCTGGAAAGCCTTGGCATTCCGCGCGCGCGCATCACGCTGGAGGACCGGTCTCGCAATACGGTCGAGAACGCGGTCCTTTCCAAGGCCATCGCCCAGCCCAAGCCCGGTGAACGCTGGCTCCTGGTGACGTCAGCCCATCATCTGCCGCGCGCGGTCGGCGTCTTCCGCAAGGCCGGCTTTCCGGTCGAAGCCTACCCGGTCGACTGGCGCACGCGCGGAGCCGAGGACGCGCGGCGCCCGTTCGCGACCGTGGGCGATGGGCTGCGGCGAAGCGACACCGCCGTGCGCGAATGGGTCGGACTTGCGGTGTATTGGCTCACGGGGCGGAGCTCGGACCTCTTTCCAGGACCGACGCGCGACCGCCATTGAAAAAAGTGATCGTCGGTGCCGCGCCGCTCACGGCGCGGCATTTACCCGCTGTTCACCGCTCGCGCGCAAAATAGCTGAGCGCTCGACACGACTTTTGTGACCGCGTCTTCTTGCAACCGCGCGCCGCCCACCGGGTTTGAGTCCTGACGCTCTTTAACTGGGGCGCGGACATGTCTGCGCACGAGCGCCTTCGAAGGAGCATCATCCGATGATGCGCGTCGAGATACGACCAGCAATGCCCTCGGCCTTGCCGCGGGCGGCGGTCTCGCAAGCCCGCCGTGAGCGGCTGCTGCGGTGGTCCGCCCTTGCAGTGACGGTGCTCACGGCGACGATCGCCGTTCTGGCCGCGGCCATGACGGCCGTGATGCTGGGCATCACCTGATATCGCGCCGCTGCGAGCGGGGCTCCGATCGATCGTAACGGGCCTCGCGGGTCGAGGCGGGGCTTGACCGCGCCGGTGCGCTGCGCCCACCATCGTCGGCGGCGCCGCAAGCGAGCGATGCCGCGAAATATCACCTTCACGTCCACGCGCTGGCCGAGGCTGCGAGCCAAGAGGCGCAGCACATCACGGGATGAGGGATGGCGCTCAAACTCATCATCGGCAACAAGAACTATTCCTCCTGGTCGCTGCGCCCATGGATTGCCATGAAGGTCGCGGGCATTGCTTTCGACGAAGAGGTGATTTCGCTCGATGCCAAGGATTTCAAATCGCGGGTAACCAAAATCTCCGGCACCGGCAAGGTGCCGGCGCTTACCGACGGCAAGGTGCAAGTCTGGGAGTCGCTTGCGATCCTCGAATATCTCGCCGAGAAATATCTCGACGCCCGCCTTTGGCCGGCCGATCCGACGCCGCGCGCGCTTGCACGCGCGATCGCGGCCGAGATGCACGCGGGCTTCGTTCCGCTGCGCCGCCATTTGCCCATGAACATGTGGCGGCCGGTGATGCCGCGCCAGCTCACGGCGGACGTTGAGTCGAACGTGCGGCGCATCGAGGCCATCTGGGCCGATTGTCGCGCGCGCTACGGCGCTGGCGGCGCCTTTCTGTTCGGCAGCTTCGGAGCCGCCGACGCCATGTACGCGCCGGTGGTCGCGCGCTTCCACACCTATGCCGTCGAGGTCGGCGCCGCGGCGCGCGCCTACATGGACGCGGTGATGGCGTTGCCGGCGTGGGGCGAATGGCGAGCGGCGGCTCTGATAGAGCCCTGGGTGCTGCCGGAAGACGAGGTGGATTGGCCGACGGTTATGCGAGTCTGACCGGCTGCGCCGTTCGCGCCTGCGACACTGCGCCAAAAAAATGCCGAGGAAGTGTATTGATTCCGGCGCGGGGACGAAAGACAAACACGCCCATCCCGTAGCGCCTTTTGGGTGCTGCCGGGAGGGGGCCACCCAACAGCGGGACTACCTGCCTTACCGCCTGGAGCTGTCATCATGCGATATCGTGTTATCGCTCTGTTTTCGGCTGTGTTTTCGGTCCTCACCGTCTTCTGCACCGCAGCAATGGCGGAAGAAGCCAAGAGCGACGTCAAAGGGCTGTTCCTTCTGACCGATTACCCCGCGGTCACCCTGCGCCCCGGGACCACGTCGTCGATCAATCTCAAGCTGCAGAACTACGGGCTTCCGCCGGAGCGGCTGGCGCTTTCGATCGGCGGGGTTCCCTCCGGCTGGACGGCGACCCTGATCGGCGGTGGCCAGCCGGTGGCGGCGGCGCTGGCGGCAACCAATGCCAACGTGCCGCTCGAGCTGCGCCTCGACGTCCCCAAGGACGCTCCCGTCGGCACCACCAACCTGACGGTGACCGCGCGCGGCGCGACCAGCAACGCAACGCTTCCCATTGAGGTGAAGCTCGCGACCGATCTGCCCGCCAAGCTTACGCTCAATCCGCAGCTCCCCGAGCTGCGCGGCACGTCCAAATCGAGCTTCGAGTTTCAGCTCGCCCTCAAGAACGACAGCCCCAAGAAAGTGGTGGTGAGCTTGTCGGCGCAGGCGCCGCAGAACTTCGACGCCACCTATACCGAGCAATACGGCAGCCAGGAGCTCAACGCGCTTCCGCTCGATCCCGGCCAGTCGAAGGACGTGAAGCTGAAGGTGCGGCCCCCGAACACGGTCGCGGCCGGCAAATACAAGGTCACGGCGAAAGTATCGGCCGACGACGCCACCGCCGCGTCCGAACTCGTGCTCGACATCACCGGCCAGCCGAAGATCGACATTGCCGGCCGCGAGGGGGTGCTGAGCGCCAAGGCTTCCGCCGGCCAGGAGACGTCGATCCCGGTGATCCTCACCAATTCCGGCACCGCGCCGGCGGAGCAGATCGAGCTGTCGGGCTCGGTTCCCACGGGCTGGAAAGTCAATTTCGAGCCGAAGACCGTCGACCGCATCGCCCCCAACGAGAACAAGGAGGTGCAGGCGATGGTCACGCCCGCCGCCAAGGCCGTCGCTGGCGATTACGTCACCACGGTGCGGGCCGCCGCGCGCGGTGAATCCGCGTCCCAGTCGTTCCGCGTCGCGGTCACGACCTCCACCATTTGGGGCATCGTGGGGATCGCGCTCATCGGCGGGGCGCTGCTGGTCATGATCGGCGCCGTGGTGTGGTTCGGACGGCGATGAACGCCACCGTCATCGAGGCGAAAAACCTCACCAAGCGCTACGACGGAGTGGCCGTCGTCAACG
>WNGR01018105.1_pt1 | contig 20788 bp, 20 predicted proteins | sample 5407581 | NCBI WGS metagenome assembly WNGR01 (sample SAMN13153383, study PRJNA577476) | soil metagenome | isolation source: 80 cm soil or saprolite under Garry oak tree replicate 2 | place: USA:California | collected 2016-06-15
CAGATGTCTATCTGGTATCGCCGGGCGTGGGCCATGACGCTCAAGGCCACGTTCGACGGCGTGATCTTCGCGCTCGTCACCTGCGCCGTGTTTACGTGGATGTGGCCGCACTGATTCAGCTGCTGACGGAGCTTAGTAGACCACGCGGATCGGGGTGCTACGGAAGGTCGTTGTGCCGTCGCCGAGTTGGCCGTTGCGGTTATCGCCCCAACAGTAGAGCGCGCCGCTCGCCGTCAGGCCGCAGACGTGAGCGAAGCCGGTCGAGATCGAGACGAATGGGGCGGGCTGCGTGATCGCGACCGGCCTATTGCCGTAGACGTCGCCCCAGCACCAGACGAATCCGAGCGCGGTAATACCGCAGACGAATGGGCCGTGGGCGTCGAGCGCAATGAACGCATGCCCGCCGAGCACCGGCGTTGGGACGACGCGCTCCGTGAACGTGCCGTCCCCCAGTTGCCCCAAGCTATTCATGCCCCAGCAATAGGTTGTCGCGTCGGTCGCAATCCCGCACGAGTGCGAAAAACCGGCGACTAGCGCGAGGAACGTGTGGCCGCCATGTACGGCTTGGGGCGCCGTATAATAGTTGTGGGTGCTGTCTCCCAGCTCTCCTTGCTGATTCGCGCCCCAGCAGTACGCGGCGCCGCTCGCGAGACCGCACGTGTGGAAGTTGCTCCCGCGCACCGTTGTGAACGTCACCCCACCGACCACCAGTCTCGGGGCGAGTGATGGATTGTTGGTTGAATCGCCGAGCTGCCCGACATTGTTGCCACCCCAGCAATAGGCGGCTCCCGCCGTGGTACGCCCACACGAGTGGAAGAAGCCGAACGAGATGCTCGTGAAGCTCAGTCCGCCGTGCACGGGCGTTGGAGAGGAGCGGTTGCTGTACGTGGAGTCACCCAGCCTCCCGTCCAGATTGTCGCCCCAGCAGTAGGCGTCACCCGCCGCCGTGATGCCGCAGGACAGCCCGTAGCCGGCGCGGATGGTGTCGAACTGCTGATTGGTCTTCACTGGCGCCGGCCGCAGATGTTCGGTATTGCCGGAGTCGCCGAGCTCCCCGGACACGTTCCCACCCCAGCAGTAGGTCGCGTCGCCCCGCCTGAGCGCGCACGTGTGCTCCTCGCCGGCGGCGACGGCGTCCACGACGAGCGGTGCGTACACGTCGAATGCGTTGCTGGTGTCGGCGGTCAACGCCCCCGACGAGGCGACCAGGGTGTAACCGCGGCCGCGCTGGTTGATCTTGAGATTGCTGAACGTCGCCGTGCCATTGGCAGCGTTCAGCGTCGTCGATCCCGCCAGCGTGGCGGTGCCAGGGTTAGCGCCGATGGCGATCGTCACCGCCGTGGTCGCCCCATTGATCCGGCGGTCGACGCTATCGCGGATCTCCACGGTGATTGCAGAAGTGATCGTGCTGTCCGCCAACGCCGCCGCCGGCTGAGCGACGAAGGTCAGATGATGCGCAGAGGGCGGGGGTGGCGGCGGCGGGGGAGGTGGGCCGCTCTCATCGCCGCAGGCCACGCTAACCAACAGACCGAGTACCGCCAACGCGTGTCGCTGTACCATGCCGGACGCTGCCGCAGCCCTGGACGGCAGTCAAGCCAACCCGCGCGTAGCGTCATAACCCCGCCCCGACCAAGTTTAGGTGTGCAAACCGCTCCGGTCCTCTGCTATCACCGCATCGGCGGCCCGCTCGAGCTCGGCGTCACTCGGGTGAGCCGCTCTGTCTTCGCGCGGCAGATGACCGCGCTCGCCCGCGCCGGCTGGCGGACGTTGTCGCTCCCCGAATTCGCCGCACCACGCTCGACGGACGACGCACGACGCACGTTTTTATTGACATTCGATGACGGCTACGCCTCCCTGGCCAGCCACGCCTATCCCATCCTTGCCGACCTCGGTTTCACCGCGACGACGTTCTTGATCACGGACTACATCGGCAAAACGAACACCTGGGATGTCCGATACACCTGGCATCGCCTGCGGCATCTGAGCTGGCTGCAGATCGAGGCGTGGCGTGCGCGTGGCTTCGACTTCGCATCGCACGGGGCGACGCATCGCCGGCTCACGTGGCTCGATGATGCCACGGTCGAAACCGAGCTCAAACCCTCACGCGAGGTTCTGGCTTCCCGCCTGGGATCTGATGCGGGGCGCGCGATCGCCTATCCGTTCGGGGCTGTCGACGAGCGTGTGCTGCGCCATGCCCAGCACACCGGCTACGAGCTTGGCTTCGGCGGCGTGCGAGGCAGCGGCGCGCCGCTCAACCTGTCGCGGGTGCCGGTCTACTGGTGGGATTTCGGGGACGTACCGTTCGGGCTGCGGGGGGATGCGCTCGGTGCGCTGGGAAGAGTTGTTGCATACGCAGCGAACCGGTGTGCTGTGGGGACGACGGTGATGCAGGGGCTTACACGAAAAACCGCGCCGCTACCGGAATCAGTTGTGGATGCTTAATCAACGCGTGGGTGAAGACCCTTCCGATTGTTCGCTTTTCCGCCGGGATCTTGTTCACTGTGCGCGCCAGGTGATTGAAGGACGTGTCGTCGACATTCTCGAGCGCCTGTTTGATGCGGTAGTACTTGAGGTGATCCTCGCCAAGTAGCTGCATCCAGGCCTCGTGATATGTCGACAGCCGCCGCTCGGTCGTGTCGCCGGCGCAGATCGCGGCGGCCGCGGTCCCGCCCGCCAGCCGGCCGGCCTTCATCGCAGTGGTGATGCCGCCACCCGAGAGGGGATTCAGCATGTGCGCTGCGTCGCCCGCGACCATCACGCCGTCGGCATACGTCTTCTTAATCGTCGTGTGCACGATGACGCCGCCAACGGTGTAGCCGGTGCGGGCGCCGTTCGGGAAGCGACGGGCGATCCACGCATCCAGGTACTCGCGGGCGTTGCGGCCATCGGTCTTCAACGCGACGAGCCCTAGCCCGACGTTGGCCACGCCCACCGCCTTGGGAAAAATCCACGCATATCCACCGGGTGCGATCGCATTGCTGAACTGCAGATAGATCGCGTCGGGATTGAAGTCGATCCCTTGGAGCACATACTGGGCGCAGGACTCCATGTCGCGCGCCGGCACGCGCGTGTCCAGTCCGGCCCAGCGCCCCACCATCGTCTCGACGCCATCGGCGCCGATGACGATGCGCGCCCGGTACGTCTCGTCCCTGCCGCGCTCCTTCACGCGCACGTGCCAGCGTCCATCGCCGTTGCGCGACATGCCCGTGGCTTCGGCGCCGACGAGCACCTGGGCACCGGCCGCTGCCGCTTCCGCGGCGAGATGAGCGTCGAACCGGGTGCGGTCAAGAATCCAGCCGAGGCCGCAATCGGCCAGCAGGACCTCGGTGTCGTCGGGCGCCTGAAACACGACGTCGGTGATGCGCCGGGATACCCACTCGGCACCGTCCGGATTGGCGAACTCCCGCAGGCCCGCATCGCCCACGCCCTCGGCACACCGTACCGGAGACCCGACCGCCCGATCGCGCTCCAGCAACACCACGTCCAGCGCGGGCGCTGCCTGCTTCGCATGCCAGGCCGCGACGGCGCCGGCGGGCCCGGCGCCCACGACCAGGAGGTCGACGTCAGGCATAGGCGGGGGGGGCCATGGCGAGGGCGCCGACCGGACAGGGCCCAACGCATTTCTCGCAGCCGGTGCAGGCTGCGTCGTCGACCGTCAGCATGTTCAGCTCGAGGTGGATGGCTTCCGGGGGGCACAGCGGCAAACACAGGCCACAGCGGTCGCACACCGCGAGGTCAACGACGGCAATTGTGTCGGGCGTCACGCGACGCATGGGCGAAAGGCTAGCCGGGCGGGAAAGGGCCGTCAAGCTTCATCCTTGCTTGGGGTTACGCATTTCATTACCTTGTGCGCGTTCGCTAGAGCCCGCCAACTCTTTTACCGACGATCACGTGCCACCACGCTGGCTGAATTTCAAAATGGGTGCCTGGAGCCCGGCGAACGAAATCGCCGTTGATCTTGGTACCGCCAATACGCTGGTCTACGTTCGCGGCGAGGGGATCGTGTTGAACGAACCCTCCGTCGTCGCGATCGAAAAAGCTACCGGCAAGGTCAAAGGCATCGGCCTCGAAGCGAAGCGCATGCTCGGCCGCACCCCCGACGGCATCCTCGCCGTCCGCCCGCTGAAGGACGGCGTGATCGCCGACTTCGACGTGACCGAAAAGATGCTGCGCTTTTTCCTCAAGACCATCATCGACCGGCATCTGTTCCGCGTGCGGCCCAAAGTGATCGTGTGTGTGCCGAGCGGCATCACCGAAGTGGAGAAGCGCGCGGTGCGCGACTCCGCGCAATCGGCCGGCGCGAAGGAAGTGTACATGGTCGCCGAGCCGATGGCCGCGGCGATCGGTGTCGGGCTGCCCGTCGAGACACCCACCGGCAACATGGTGATCGACATCGGCGGCGGCACGACGGAGATCGCGGTGATCGCGCTGTCGGGCATCGTGTCCGACACGTCGATCCGTACCGGCGGCGACGAGCTCGATCAGGCGATCGTGCAGTTCATGCGGAAGAATTACAACCTGCTGATCGGCGAGCCGACGGCGGAGCAAATCAAGATTCAGATCGGCTCGGCGGCGCCGATCGGGGAAGAGCGCGAGATGGAGGTGAAGGGCCGCGACCTCGTCTCGGGCATTCCGAAGATCGTGCGCGTGCACTCGAGCGAGATTCGCGAGGCGGTGCAGGAGCCGATCCAGCAGATCGTCGACGCCGTACGCCGCGCCCTCGAGATCACCCCGCCCGAGCTGGCGTCCGACATCGTGGACCGCGGCATCGTGATGACCGGCGGCGGCGCCCTGATTCGTGGCCTCGACCTGCTGTTGCAGCAGGAGACCGGGTTGCCGATTCACCTGGACGAGGACCCCATGACCTGCGTGGTGCGTGGGGCGGGGCGGATCCTCGACGCTCCCTAGAAATACCGCAACGTTTTGACCACGTAGCCGCATGGCGTTCGGAACGGATCGCTATGCGTCCCGGGGGGACACGCTGCTGTTCATCGCCTGCGTGGGGCTGTCGATCGCGGCGCTGAGCCTCCCCGATCAATGGCGCGACCCGCTTGCCCAGGGACTGCGGCAGAGCGTGCTCGCGCCGTTCCTGTTTCTGCAGCGCCAGACCGAGCTCCTGGCCGCGGCGCGCTATCGCTACGACGCGGTCGTGGCGCAGCGCGATTCGGTGGCCCTGGCCGCCACGTTCCTCCCCGAGCTCCGGAGCGAGAACGTCCGCCTCCGCGGCCTGCTGGGCTTGAGCGCGCGCCTGGGGAACGGCTACGTGTCCGCCGAGATCCTGCATCAGCCCGAACCGACTAATCCGCTCAGCTTTGTCGTCTCCGCCGGCAGGCGCGAAGGTGTACGTCCGTTGGCGGCGGTCGTCAGTCCCGAGGGATTGGTGGGATTGGTGGCCACCGTGGACGAGCATACGAGTGTCGTGCTCAGCTGGGCGCATCCCGAGTTTCGAGCCAGTGCCATCGCGACCGACGGCAGCGTCGTCGGCATCGCGGCCCCGCACGGGGCGGAAGGGCCGGGGGTGTGGCTGCTCGAGCTGCAGGGCGTGCTCTACCGCCAGCAGGTGCCGGCCGGGACGGTGATCGTGACATCGGGGCTGGGTGGGGTGTTTCCGCGCGGCATTCCGATAGGAACCGTGGTTGGTCCGGCCGGAGAAGAGAAAGGGTGGGGACGGACGTATCTCGTCCGGCCCGCCATCCACCCCGCCGAGCTGTCGCATGTGATGATTCTGACGTCCACGCGTCCCGCAGGGTCTGATTTACGGAACGCGTTTACGGTTCCCCAGGACAGCGTTTCTCCCCGCGAGGCGCCGCCGCCATGAGACGGACCGATCGCTATCGCTATCCCATCATCATGACGCTGCTGGTGCTGCTGCAGTTCACGGTCCGCAGCCATCTGGGTGGCGACCGCGTCGCGCCCGATTTCCTGCTGCTCGCGCTGCTGATTTACACGATCCGGGCGGAGCCGGGGAAGAGCGCCGCCGCGGGATTCCTGCTCGGTCTGGTGCGTGACGCGCTGACGCCCGCCAGTTTCGGCGCGGGCGCGCTGGCGCATACGCTCGTAGGATTCGCCTCCTCGTGGGCCAAGGCGGTCTTCTTTGCCGAGCACGTGTTCGTGAAAGGCTGTTTGTTCTTCGCCGGCACCTGGCTGCGGAACTTCATCGTGCTGCTCGTCTCGGGCCGGCTGCAGGGGCAGAGCCTGACCACAGCACTGGTAGGAATCGCGATGCTGTGGTTCCTGCGCGATTGGCTGCAGCCCCGCCGGAGCGCGGCATGACCGCGTTTCATCCGCATCTGCTCGATCGGCGCCTCGGCACGGCGCGGACCACGGTGTGGATCGTGCTCGGCATCCTCGTGATGTCGTTCTTCCGCACGCAAATCCTCGGGCACGGGAAATACCAGCTGCAGTCGGAGACCAACCGGTTGCGGCCCATTCCGCTGCCGGCGCCGCGCGGCGTGATTTACGATCGCAACGGCCACGTGCTGGCGGAGAACGTGCCGGGCTACACCGTATCGCTGCTGCCCGCTCCGGAAGCGAACCTGCGCTCGACGCTGGCCCACATTGCGTCGATCGCGAATATCGACAGTGCCGCGATCGAGCGCGTGCTGCAGCGGGCGCGCCGCGCGCCGTATCAGCCGGCGCTGGTGCTGGGCGACGCGCCATTCAGGGTCGTCTCGGCGCTCGAGGAGCGCCGCATCGCCATCCCCGGACTCCTGATTCAGTCCGAGCCCAAGCGCTACTATCCCGATACCGGAGTCGTGGCGCACCTCGTGGGATATGTCGGCGAAGTCACCGAAGCGGAACGGGCGACCCGGCGGTTCGCAACGGTGCGGCTGGTCGGCGTCATCGGCAAGGACGGGCTGGAGCGCGAGTACGACGACACGCTGCGCGGCTCGGAGGGCGTCCGGTTCGTCGAGGTGAGTGCGCGCGGGCAGATGGTGCGCGAAGCGGAGGCGGCCGCGAATCTCGCGCCGGTGCCCGGAACCGATCTCCACACGACGATCGATCTCGAGCTGCAACGCTACATCTCGAAGATTTTCCCGGCGGGACAGCGCGGCGCCGTGGTGGCGCTGAATCCGAACACCGGCGAGGTGCTGGCGCTCTACAGCGCACCCGGGTTCGATCCCAACGCATTCGTGGGTGGAATTTCGGCGCCGTACTGGCGCTCGCTCAACGAAAGTCCGGCGCACCCGCTGCTCGACCGCGCGATTCAGGCCCGCTATCCGCCCGGATCGGCGTGGAAGCTGGCCGTGGCGGCGATGGCGCTGAAGCGCGGCCTCGTCGGCCCACGCACCCACATGCCGATCCCGTGCCGGGGCGGACTGCAGTATGGCAATCGCTTCTTCCGCTGCTGGAACGCGCAGGGTCATGGCGATCTGACGCTCACCGAGGCGATCGCGCAGAGCTGCGACGTCTACTTCTACCAGCTGGGTATCAAGCTCGGCGTGTCCTCATTGCTCGAGGACGCAAACGCATGGGGCTTCCGCGGGCGCACCGGGATCGACCTGCCGGGCGAGATCCCGTCGGAGTTTCCCACCGGCCCGGAGTATTACGACCGCATGTACGGCGCGCGGCGCTGGACCTCGGCGGTCGCATTGAACCTGGCGATCGGGCAAGGGGAGAACGCGCAGACCCTCGTGCAGATGGTGCGCCTGTACCAACAGCTCGCCAGTGACGGGCGCGTGCGGACGCCGTTCGTAGTGCGGGCGTCGCCGACGAGTGGAACGGAGAATGCGTCGCTCGATCTCAGCGCCGATCAGCTGACGACGCTGCGGCGCGCGATGATCGCCGTCGTCGAGCAGGGGACAGCGCGCGGCTCGCGGATCGCGAACCTCACGATCGCCGGCAAGACCGCGACCGCCCAGAACCCGCACGGCCTCGATCACGGCTGGTTCATCGGCTTTGCCCCCGCGGACAAACCGGAGATCGTGGTCGGTGCGATCGTCGAGTTCGCGCGGCACGGGACGGCCGTCGCGCCGCTGGTGTCACGGGCGATCGCGCACTACCTCGGGATCGACGAGCAAACCGCGTCGCAGCTGCGCGTGACGCTGCCCAACGATTCCGCGCCGGCGCCGTTCCAGATCCCGGTGCTGCCGGACACCGTGCCACCACCACCCGTGATCCCGGTCGACACTGGTGTCGCGCGTCCTCCAACTCGATAAGGCGCTCGTCGTCTCGGTGGCCGCGCTGGCGCTGTACGGGCTGGCGACGCTGTACTCAGCCGGCCAGACCGACGTGCCGACGTTTGTCGCGACGATCTGGCAGCGACAGCTGGTGTGGCTCGCGCTGAGCCTGATCGTCGCCTCGCTCACCTTTCGCACGTCACCACGGATGCTCGAGTGGGCGACGCCGTTCGCATATGGCATCGCGCTGTTCCTGCTCGTGCTCACCCTGTTCATCGGGACCGGCGCCGGGACGGCGGCGGGCAGCAAGTCGTGGCTGGCAATCGGGGGGCACCGGTTCGGCCAGCCGGCGGAGCTCGCGAAGCTCGCCGTGATTCTCATGCTGGCGCACTGGCTCGCGGCGCAGCGCGAGCCGCCCGCTACGCTGCGCGACCTGATCATGCCGGGGATCATCACCGGCTTGCCCTGCCTGCTCGTCCTCAAACAACCGGACCTGGGCAGCGCCATCGTGTTCGTGGCGATTTTGTTCTTCATGCTGTTCTGGGCGGGGGCGAAGCCCTCGCTGCTGCTGCTAGCCGCCTCTCCAGGCATCGGGCTAGTGCTGGCGTTCTCGACGGTGACCTGGGGCGTCTGGATCGCGCTCCTGGCGGTGCTGCTGATCTGGTGGCGACCCTACCTCTGGGAGGGAGTCGCGATCATGGGGCTGAACGTCCTCGGCGGCGTGCTGGCATTGCCCTTCTGGAACCGGCTGGCACCGTATCAGCAAAATCGCCTGCTCGCCTTTCTGAACCCCGACGTCGATCCGCGTGCGGCGGGGTGGCACGTCATCCAATCGAAGGTCGCCGTGGGGTCCGGCGGGCTGCTGGGGAAGGGATTCACGGCGGGGACGCAGAAGCGCCTCGCGTTCCTTCCGGCGCAGCACACCGACTTCATCTTCTCGGTGGTGGGCGGGGAACTCGGCTTCGTCGGCGTTCTGGTTGCGCTCAGTTTGTTCGCCTGGATGCTTTTCAGCCTGCTGCGTGTCGCCCGCAAGGCCACAGACCCGTTCTCGAGCCTGTGCGTCTTTGGAATTGCAGGCCTCTACTTCACGCACATCTTCGAAAACGTGGGGATGACGATCAACCTCATGCCCATCACCGGCATCCCGCTGCCGTTCTTCTCCTACGGCGGCTCGTTTCTGCTCGTGTGCTCGATTGGCGTCGGCATCGCGCTGCGCGTAGCGTGGGAGTCCCGGCAGTCCGGCTATGCCGAGCTAGGGCAATAGCTTAGCTCGTCGGGACTGGCGTCGGTACAGTTGCGGTCACAAATTGTGCGCTTCGTCACTATATGGCTCGAATGGCCTGGTTCAAAAAGGAACGTAAGCCGCGCACCTCCGAGCGTGTCAAGCTCGAGATCCCGGCAGACGCCTGGGAGAAGTGTGATCAGTGCGGGCACGTCGATATCCGTGAACGCTTCGTTCGCGCGCTCAACGTGTGCCCCAATTGTGGCCACCATCGCCGTATCAGCGCGCAAGAATACATCGACCTGCTGGTGGACGAAGGGTCGTGGCACGAGCTGTTCTCGGCGCTGAAATCCGCCGATCCCCTCAAATTCGAGAACTACGCCGACCGCGTGCAGGCCGCCGTGAAGAAGGCCGGCCCGCTCGACGCCATCCGTACCGGCTACGCCCGGTTGCACGGCATGCCCATCAGCCTGGGCGTGATGGATTTCAGCTTCATGGGCGGGTCGATGGGATCGGTCGTCGGGGAGAAGATCGCCCGCCTGACGCGGCACGCGATCGACAAGAAGACGCCGTTGATTCTGGTCTCCGCCTCCGGTGGCGCCCGCATGCAGGAGGGCGTGCTCTCCCTGATGCAGATGGCCAAGACCTCGGTCGTGATCGCCGAGGATCGCCGAGCTGCAGGGCGCGCGCGTCCCCTTCATGTCGGTGCTCACGAATCCGACGACCGGCGGCGTTTCGGCCTCCTACGCGATGCAGGGCGACGTGATCCTGGCTGAACCCGGTGCGGTCATCGGGTTCGCCGGACCGCGCGTGATCAAACAGACGATCGGCCAAGACCTGCCCGACGGCTTCCAGACGGCCGAATTCCTGCTCGACCACGGGATGATCGATGCCGTCGTTCCCCGGGGCGAACTGCGGGACACCGCCGCCCAGCTGCTGCGACACATGACCGGCGCCTGGCCGGCTGAGGCCGCCGACTGACCTTCGAAGACGCCTGCCAGTTTCTTTTTGCACGACAAGCGGCCCGCATCAAATGGAGCCTCGGCCCGACCGAGGGGTTGCTCGACGTGCTGGGGCATCCCGAGCGCCACTTCCCGACCATTCACATCGGCGGGACTAACGGCAAAGGGTCCACATGCGCCTTCGTAGCCAATGAGCTGCGGGCGCAGGGTTGGCGCGTCGGGCTCTACACCTCGCCGCATCTGATCTCAGCGTGTGAGCGGATCACCGTAGACGGCGTTCCGATCGGCGAGGATGCGTTCGCCGAATGGACGACCCAGCTCAAGCTGCATATCGAGCGGCTCGATGCGAGCTTCTTCGAGGCGACCACCGCCATCGCGTTCGCCGATCTCGCGGCCAGAGACGTCGATATCGCCGTCATTGAGGTGGGCCTGGGCGGCCGGCTCGACGCGACGAACGTGCTGACTCCGCTCGTCAGCGCGGTCACGAAGATCGCGCTCGAGCACGTCGACTATTTGGGCAGTGACCTCAAGGGCATAGCGCGCGAGAAGGCGGGTATCGCGAAGCCGAAGGTGCCGTTCATCACGGGAGAAGCCGACCCCCAGATCCGCGCCGAGCTCGTCAAGGAAGCGAAGCGCCGCGGCGCCGAGCCGATCATTACCGTGGACACGACACTCCGGCCGCGGAAGGACACGCACCTCGGCCTGCGCGGACGCCATCAGCTCGCGAATGCGCTCGTAGCCCACGCCATTCTCAACGCGCTACCGGCGCCGTTCGGACCGGTGGGGAAAAACCTCCCGACAAGCTTTGCCCACGCCTACATCCCGGGGCGGTTCGAAGTCCGCGGCAAGTGGATCTTTGACGTCGCGCACAATCCCGATGGCATGCGCGTCGTCGCGCAGGCACTGGCCGAATCGGGGAGGACGATCCGGCGCCCCCTGCATGCGCTGGTTGGGATCCGCAACGACAAGGATTGGCGCGCGATGCTGGCGTCGCTGCGGCCGTTGCTGGACCGGCTCACGCTGACCGTCCCGCCCTCGATTCCGCTCATGCAACGCTGGTCGATCGAGGACATGGGACCGGACGTGGCGTTCGAGCCCGACTTCGAACGAGCGTTACACGACATTCAGGACGGCGCGGCGACCGTTCTCGTCACCGGCTCATTTCATACGGTGGGTGACGCGATGGCGCGCTTGCCCGGCTTCGCGCCCGTCGGTTAAGTTGTTGCGATGCAAGGAAAAGCCCTCCCCGGCTTTCGCGATTTCTACCCTGAAGACCTGAGCCTCCGAAACCACATCTTTGCGACCTGGCGCAGTGTCGCGGCACGCTACGGCTTTGAGGAATACGACGGCCCACCCCTCGAATCGCTCGAGATGTACACGCAAAAGAGCGGCGACGAGATCGTAGCCCAGCTCTATACCTTCAAGGATAAAGGGGACCGCGACGTCGCATTGCGGCCGGAGATGACCCCGACCCTGGCGCGGATGGTGGCGGCCCGCGTCCAGGCTCTCAAGAAGCCGATCCGCTGGTTCTCCATCCCCCAGCTGTTTCGCTATGAGCGACAGCAGCGCGGACGCCTGCGTGAGCACTTCCAGCTCAACATGGACATCATCGGCGAGGCCAGTCCCCTTGCCGACGCCGAGCTGATGGCGGCCGCCGTCGACATCACGCGTGCCTTGGGGCTCGGCCCCCAGGACGTCCGCTTGCGTGTCTCGGATCGCCGCCTCCTCAAGGCACTGCTCGCGACTCGGGGGATCACCGACGCACAGCTTCCGGTCGCCTTCGCCGTGCTCGATCGCAGCGAACGCGTGCCGAAGAACGTTCTGGAGGAGATGCTGCGGGAGGCGGGATACGGAAAACGCGAAATCGACGCGGTGTTTCAGGTCGCGTCGCTCCCCGGGGAAGGCGCGTTGGGAGGCGGTGGCGAAGCGGCCGAACCGCTGCGCCAGGCCGTCGCGGCCCTCGAAGCGATGGGTCTCGGCGAATTCGTGTCGGTCGACCTCACGATCGTGCGAGGGTTAGCCTACTACACAGGGATCGTCTGGGAGCTATTCGACGCACAAAAAGCACTCCGCGCGATCGCCGGTGGAGGTCGCTACGATGCGCTGCTGAACCTGCCGGCCTTGGGGTTCGGCATGGGAGATGTTGTCCTCGGCGAGCTCCTCAAGGAGCGCGGCGTAGCCCCCAAGGCGTCGATCGAGCTCGGCGCCTTTTTAATAGCGGTAGGCGGCGATGATATGCCCTGGGTCCTGAAGCTCGCCCATGGGATGCGGGAGCGCGGCATCGCGGTCGAATACGGGCTCCGGCACACCGGTGTCCGTAAACAGCTCGAGCTGGCTGCCGCGCGAGGCGCCCCACGCGCTGTGATCATCGGTCCTGAAGAACGCCAGGCGGGCCTCGCGGTCGTGCGAGATTTGCAGGCGGGCACCGAAGCGAAGGTACCGCTCGACAAGCTTCTCAACGGATATTTCGATTAATGGCTCAAGCACAGAAAATCACGCCACGCGCCAAAGACTTCAGCGAGTGGTACGGGGACGTCATCATGCAGGCGCAGATGGCGGATTACTCGCCGGTGCGCGGCTGCATGGTCATCCGGCCACACGGCTACCGTATTTGGGAGCTGATGCAGCGCGCCCTGGACGACATGTTCAAGGCGACGGGACACAAGAACGCCTACTTCCCCCTCTTCATCCCGATGAGCTTCCTGGCCAAGGAAGCCGAGCATGTCGAGGGGTTCGCGAAGGAAGTCGCCCTCGTCACGCATACGCGCTTGCGCGCGACCGGTAAAGAGGGGAAGGATGCCATCGCGGTCGATCCCACCTCTGCGCTGGAGGAGCCGCTCGTTGTGCGGCCCACCTCCGAGACGATCATCTACGCGATGTTCGCGAAGTGGATCCAGAGCTATCGCGATCTGCCCTTGCTCCTCAACCAGTGGGCGAACGTCGTCCGCTGGGAGCTGCGCACGCGTCTATTTCTGCGCACCACCGAATTCCTCTGGCAGGAGGGCCATACCGCGCACATCGATGAAGCGGACGCCGAGCGGGAGGCGCGACTCATTCTCGGCATTTACCGCCGCTTCACCGAAGAGTGGCTGGCAATGCCCGTCCTCACGGGCCTGAAGACCGATAGTGAAAAGTTTGCCGGCGCGCTGCGCACGTACGCGATCGAAGCGTTGATGCAGGACAACAAGGCGATTCAGGGTGGCACCTCGCACAACCTGGGCCAGAACTTCGCGAAAGCGTTCAACGTGCAGTATCAGACGGCAACGGGTGGGTTGGAGTACGTCTGGAATACGTCCTGGGGCGTGTCAACGCGGCTCATCGGCGGCTTGATCATGACGCACTCCGATGACAATGGGCTCGTGGCCCCTCCCAAGGTCGCCCCCGTGCAAGTGGCGATCGTGCCGATCTGGAAGACGGATGAAGAGCGCGCTCAGCTATCGGCCGTCGGCCGTCAGGTGAAGAGCGATCTCGAGCAGAATGAGAACCTGAAGCCCGGTGCGAAGTACTTCGAATGGGAAGGGCTCGGCGTACCCGTGCGGTTGGAGATCGGCCCTCGAGACCTCGCCAGCGGGCAGGTGGTGCTGGCACGTCGGACCGGTGGAAAGGCTCCGGTCCCACTGCAGAACGTGGTGGGGGCGGTGACGAACGCGCTCGATGAGATCCAGGCGGCGCTGTTCGCCGCGGCCCGGGAGCGGCGCGAGAAGAACTCGATCCGCGGCGCAACGAAGGCGCAGTTCCTCGAGTTCATCAAGGGCAGCGGTGGATTCGCGTACGGCGGCTTCTGCGGCAGTCCAAACTGCGAAGCGGAGATCAAACAGCAGACGAACGCCACGATCCGCGTGCTCCCCGATCCCGAGTTTCGCAGCACGGAGGCGCCGCAGACGTGCATGTGGTGCGGCGCGCCCAGCATCGCGGAGGCCGTGTGGGCACAGGCGTACTAGGGTTCGATCCGGGATTGCTTCAGGCAATCGCGGATCGCATCGGGACGCCGGCTTATGTCTACAGCACCAACCTGATTCGCGCGCAATACAACGCCCTCGACGACGCGCTCCACGGGATCCGGAATCGGATCTGCTATTCCGTCAAAGCCAATGGCAACCTCGGTGTCCTCCGCGTGCTCAAGCAGCTCGGCGCCGGCGCCGACATCGTGTCGGTCGGCGAGCTGCGGCGAGCGCGCATCGCGGGCTTCGATCCCGACGGCATCGTCTTTTCGGGCGTCGGCAAGACGGCGGGGGAGATCGAGGAGGCGATTCGCGCCGGGGTCGGCTTCATCAACATCGAATCGACGAGCGAGCTGGCGACGCTCATGGCGGTCGCCAACAACGTCAAGATGCCCGTGCGGGTCGGCATTCGCGTCAACCCCGACGTCGCGATCGACAGCCATCCGTACACGAAGACCGGCGAGAAGACGGCGAAGTTTGGCATTCCCTTCGATGAAGTCGTGACCGTCGCGAAGCGGATCGCCGCCGAGCCGCGGCTCGTGCTGCGCGGGCTGGCGATGCACATCGGCTCGCAGATTACCGATGTCGCGCCCTACCATCGCGGCGCCATCAAGCTGGTCGAGCTCGTGTCGGCCATTCGCGCGTCCGGCATCAACACGCTCGAGGCGCTGGACGTCGGAGGCGGGCTCGGCGTTCGCTACCACAACGAAAAGGCGCCCACGCCCAAGGCCTTCGCCGCGGCCGTCGTGCCGGTCGTGGGCGCGGCGGGGCTCGGGCTTTTGTGCGAGCCGGGCCGTTACCTGGTCGCCAACGCCGGCGTGCTGCTCACGCGCGTGCTCTACCGCAAGCACGCCGGGGGCAAGGAATACGTCATCGTGGACGCGGGGATGTCCGATTTCGTGCGGCCGAGTCACTACAATGCCCATCATGAGATCCTGCCGCTGCGCGACGGCAAGCGGCCGGAAGAGACGGTGAATGTCGTCGGACCGATTTGCGAGACGGGCGACTTCCTCGCGCTTGACCGCAAGCTGGTCGCGGTCGGCCCCGGCGAAGTGCTGGCGGTCCTCGGCACCGGCGCCTACGGCTTTGTGATGAGCTCGACCTACAATCAGCGGCCCCGCGCGCCGGAGATCGTGGTCGACGGCGACCGTTACTATGTCGCGCGCCAGCGTGAGACGCTGGACGATCTCATCCGCGGCGAGACGGCTGAGCCGACGACCTGGTACAAAGCGTGAATCGCATCCTGATCCTTGATTACGGTTCGCAATTCACCCAGCTGATCGCGCGGCGCATCCGGGAAGCGAGCGTCTATTGCGAGATCCATCCCGCGAGCAAGGGGTCTGATCTCGCCTTCATCAACGCGTTCGACCCCAAGGGCATCATTCTCTCGGGAGGGCCGAATTCGGTATTCGACGACGGCGCGCCGACCGCCGATCCCGGCATCCTCGACCTCGGGTTCCCCGTCCTGGGCATTTGCTACGGCATGCAGCTCATCGCACGGCTGGCGGGGGGCAAGGTCGTACCTTCCACTGAGCGCGAGTACGGCCGCGCCGAGATCGCGATTCGCGAGAACAAGGGTCTGTTCGCGGGGTTCGAGCCGCGGGCGACGGCGATCGTGTGGGCGAGTCACGGCGACCGCGTGGACGAGCCGCCGCCGCATTTCCGGGTGACCGCGACCAGCGCGAACGCGCCTGTCGCCGGAATGCAGCATGACCAGAAGCCGATCTACGGCGTGCTGTTTCACCCCGAGGTCGCCCATACGCCGCGCGGTGGCGAGATCCTGCACAACTTCCTGTTCGACATCTGCGGCTGCACGCCCGACTGGACGCCCGGGCACTTCATCGATCACGAAGTGGGACGCATCCGGGAGGTGGTCGGGGACAAGGGCCGCGCGATCTGCGGACTATCCGGCGGCGTGGACTCTGCGGTCGCGGCCGCGCTCGTCCATCGCGCCATCGGCGGCCGCCTGACCTGCGTCTTCGTCGATCATGGGCTGTTGCGCCGGGGCGAACGCGAGCAAGTCGAACAAACGTTCCGGGCGCACCTCGGCATGGACCTGCGCGTCGTAGACGCGACGCACCGGTTCCTCCGCGAGTTGAAGGACATCGAGGATCCCGAGGAAAAGCGGCGCCGTATCGGCCACACCTTCATCGATGTCTTCGAGGACGCGGCCCGGCACATCGAAGGGTATGTGGGTTTCCTGGTGCAGGGAACCCTGTATCCCGACGTCATCGAGTCGTCCTCCCCCAAGGGCGGCCCGTCGGCAACGATCAAGACCCATCACAACGTCGGTGGCCTGCGTCCCAATCTGCCGTGGCAGCTGATCGAGCCGCTGCGCGAGCTGTTCAAGGACGAGGTGCGCCAGGTGGGCCGCGAGCTCGGGTTGCCCGACGCAATCGTGGGACGACACCCGTTCCCGGGTCCCGGGCTCGCCATCCGCGTCCTCGGTCCCGTCAATGAAGAGCGGCTCGATCTGTTGCGGCGGGTCGATGCGATTTACCTGGAGGAGATCCGCGCGGCGGGGTTGTACGACCAGATCTGGCAAGCGTTCGCCGTACTCCTTCCCATCAAGTCGGTCGGCGTGATGGGTGACGGGCGCACCTACGACCACGTCGTCGCGCTCCGCGCGGTCACGAGCCGTGACGGCATGACCGCCGATTGGTTCCCGTTTCCGCACGACGTTCTGGGCCGGATTTCCAACCGCATCATCAACGAAGTGCGCGGCGTAAATCGCGTCGCGTACGACGTCAGCTCGAAACCCCCGGCGACGATTGAGTGGGAGTAACGACCCGGCACGCGGTTCTCTTTTCGGCCCTCCTCGCCGCGGCGGTCGCGGCGCCCTCAATCCGCAATGAGTTCGTCGCCGACGATCGCTGGGTCGTCGCCGGGCGGACGGTGCTGCAGCATCCGCCGTCGGTGGGTGCTGTGCTCGCGGAACCCTACTGGCCGGTCACGTTCGGGGGATCGATGTGGCGGCCGGCGGTGCTGATCTCTTTCGCGCTCGATTATCGCGTTTCGGAAAGCCCGCACTGGTTTCACGCGACCAACGTCGTGTGGGCCGCCATCGCCACGGCCTTGTTTGCGCTGCTCGCGTGCGAGCTGGGCGGGCCGCTCGTGGGCCTCATCGCCGGGCTGCTGTTCGCCGTGCACCCGGTGCACGTAGAGGCCGTCGCGAACGTCGTGGGGCGGGCGGAGATGATGGCGGCGGCTGGTTACGCCGCGGCACTGCTGTGCGCGCTGCGCGCGGAGCACCGCCGGGTGTACCTGCTCGGGGTCGCCGCCGGCGCCGCGTTTGCGATTGTCTCAAAGGAGATCGCGGCCACGCTGCCGGCGACGGTGTTCCTCGTGTACATCGCCCGCGGGATCGATTGGCGCAGCGCGTGGCGACCCGCGGTGGCGGCGACGGTACCGATCGTGGCCTATTTCGTCGTGTACGCGCTGGTGAATACCCACGCGGTCTTCTTCGCGGGCGGACTCGCGGTGGGACTGGAGGGGGTGGGAATGCTGCGGCGCACCTCGGCCATGGTGCCGATCTCGCTGCAGTGGTGGCGTCTGTTGCTGGTTCCCGCGCATCTCTCCGCTGACTATTCGCCGGGTGAGCTGACGGTCGTGAGCGGCATGACATTCGGTCACGTCGCCGCCGTCCTGGTGTGGGGGATCGTGGGCTACGCAGCGTGGCGCACGAGGCGCACCGTCCCCGGAATCGCGATCGGCCTCGCGTGGCTCGTCATCACGATATCGCCCGTGGCGAACATCGTCGTGCCGACCGAGTTCCTGGTCGCCGAGCGGACGCTGTACCTGCCATCGTTCGGGGTCGTGTTCGCGCTCGCGTCGCTGGCCGCGTGGGCTCCGTGGTCCCCGCGGGTCCGGACAGCGGTCGTCGGGGTCGTTGTGGCCCTGAGCGCAGCGCGCAGCATCGCCCGCGTGCCGGCGTGGCACGATGATGAAACGCATTACCAGGCGCTCAAACGCGAAGCGCCGCGTTCCTACCGGACGCTCTGGCTCGAAGGGAATGACGAATTTGCCGCGGGGCGGTGGGGCAGTGGGGAGCAGCTGTTGCTCAAGTCTATCGCCTTCGCGCCCAATGCCGCCGGTCCCCGGTACGATCTCGGCCGCTTCTACATCCGAGCCAAGCTCTGGCAGCCGGCGATCCGACAACTGCAAGCCGCGGTTGCCGTCGACAGCGCGTTCGAGCCGGCGCGTGCGGCGCTACGCGAAGCCCTTCAGGCGGCCGGCGACACGGCTCGCTAGATGTTCTTTTCCTCGAGGAGCGCGAGAAACTCGGCGGGCGTCTTGAGCTTGGCGAGCCGCGCCGGCACATCCGACTCCTTGGCGAACTGCGCAATCTTCCCCAACACCGGCAGATATTGGTTGGACACTTCCAATGGTGGCGCGACGATCAGGAAGAAGTCGTTGACGGGCTGATCGTCGATCGCCTTGAAGTCGATCCCCTTGGCGCTGCGACCGAACGCGCACCGGAGCCGCGTGACCACAAGCGACCGGCAGTGGGGAATCGAGATATGCTGTCCGATGCCGGTCGACCCGAGCGTCTCCCGGCGCTTCAGCATCTTGAACAGCATCGCCTGCGCCTTTTCGTCGAGCTTGAGCAGCCCGACCAGCTCTTTCAGCACCGCGTCCTTCGAGGTGCTCTGGAGCTCGAGCGTGATCGCATCTTCGGAGAAGAATTCGCGCAGGCGCATTCGCGCGCGAAAGGTAAATCTTGGTTGCTCCGTGCGCAACGCGCTATTACGTTCCACCGCATGGACTTCCCGTATCCCGTCAAGCACGGCTTCCCGCTCTTCCTCGCGCCTATGGCCGGGGTGTCGGAATCCCCCTTCCGGCAGATTTGCCGCCGCTACGGGGCCGACGTCGTCGTTTCCGAGTTCATTTCCTCGGTCGGGATCTCGCTCGGGATCGAGCGGGTGCTCGCCGAGATGCGGTTTGAGGAGGTCGAACGGCCGATCGGCATCCAGATCTATGGCGCCGACTCGGGCGTCATGGCGACGGCGGCCGCCCTGGTCACCGAGCTGTTCGAGCCGGACTTCGTGGACATCAACTTTGGGTGTCCGGTCAAGAAGGTCGTCCGCAACAACGGCGGCTCCGGCTGCCTCAAGGACATGGGCCTGGTCCGCGGCATCATTCAGGCGGTTCGGGACGCGACCCGTCTCCCGGTGACCGTGAAGATCCGCAGCGGCTGGGATGAGACGCAGCGCGACCCCGTGGAGATCGCGCTCCGCTGCCAGGATGCCGGCGCCCAGGCGCTGACGCTGCATCCGCGGACCCGCACCCAGATGTATCAGGGCGCGGCGAACTGGGACGAGATTGCCGCCGTCGCTCGGGCCCTCACGATTCCCGTCATCGGCAACGGCGACATCCGGGCGCCCGAGGACGTCGTGGGGATTCGTGCTCATACGCACTGCGCCGGCGTCATGATCGCACGGGGCTCCTTCGGGAATCCCTGGCTGTTCGCCCAGGCGCGCGACCTGCTCGACGGCCGGACGAAACGTCCTGATCCGACGCCAGAGGAGCGCTTCCGCACCGCGCTCGAGCATGCGCGGCTGGCGCTGCGCCTGCAGGGCGACACGCGCAAGACGGCGCTCGAATTCCGGAAGCACTTCGGCTGGTATACCAAAGGGCTGCGGGACGGCTCCGAATTGCGCCAGCGCCTCTTCGCGATTGAATCGATGGCGGAAGCCGAGCAGATCTTCGCCGACTACCTCGCGCGACCCGCGCTCATTGCCGCGTGAGCTTCGAGCGGCTGCCGTTCGCGACGATCGATCACCTCCGGCCCATCACCCAGGGGCATCAGGAGGTGATCTTTTGTCCGGGCAAGACGGTCGGCCAGGTCGTGGCCATCGCCGAGCGGCTCGAGGTAGCGGGCGGCAGTTTCCTGGCGACCCGCGCCGACAGCGCACAGGCGCAGGCGCTCGCCGCGCGCTTTCCCCGCGTGGAGATCAACGAGCTCGGCAGGACGGCGTACCTGCCGCCGGACCCCGAGCCGGCGCCCACCGGTCGAGGCACCGTGCTCGTTTGCACTGCCGGTACGAGCGATTTGGCCGTCGCAGAAGAAGCTGCCGTCAGCGCCCGAGCGCTCAAGAATCGCGTCGAGCGCCTCACCGACGTGGGCGTCGCAGGGATCCACCGCCTGCTGACCCAGACTGATGTGCTGCGCTCGGCGAGCGTCATCATCGTCGTCGCCGGGATGGAAGGCGCCCTCCCCAGCGTCGTGGGCGGGCTCGTCAAAGTTCCGGTCATCGCCGTCCCGACTAGCGTCGGCTATGGTGCGTCGTTCGGCGGGCTGGCCGCACTCCTCGCCATGCTGAATTCCTGCGCGTCCGGCGTGACCGTGGTCAACATCGACAACGGGTTTGGCGCCGCGGCCGCCGCGAGCCGCATCAATCATTCGTAAACGCGCCCAAGCGCGGCGCTGGATCGCCCTCGCGCTGCAGCTCGTGGGGATCTCCGCCGTTGCGGTCGGTGCCTGGCGCGGGGCCCTCTGGGCCGTCATCGCCGCGTTGGGCGCGGCGGCGGCGGCGCTCGGGT
>WNGR01002354.1_pt1 | contig 20786 bp, 15 predicted proteins | sample 5407581 | NCBI WGS metagenome assembly WNGR01 (sample SAMN13153383, study PRJNA577476) | soil metagenome | isolation source: 80 cm soil or saprolite under Garry oak tree replicate 2 | place: USA:California | collected 2016-06-15
GCACACCGGACCGTGGAGGAGCTACAACTGGTCCTAACGGTGGTTTGTTAATTCGGGATGTAGAGGTGCAGGCCGCAGCCTGCCGCGACCGAGCTGATCAGGGCTTGCAGCGCCGGGGGCGGGGGCGCGTTCGACCAGGTGGTCCACCAGCGTTGCAGCGTGATCCACGGGGCCAGCTCGGCGGCGGGGACGGCCCGGGGGTCAGGGCCCCCCTCTCTCCGCCGCCGGCTCCAGGGTCCGGCGGCGTGGCGGGTGGCGGCGGATGGGCGAACCAGGCGTCCCAGCAGAAGCTGAAGGCGCAGTTGACCAGGACCTGGTGGCGGCGGATGGCGAGGTCGGAGCGGACCTGGAAGTCGGCCCAGCCCAGCTCGTCCTTGACTTGCTTGTAGCTCTGCTCGATCCAGTTCCGGATGCTATACAGGCGCACGATCTCGGCCAGCCCGGCCGCCGGGTGCGGGCTGTCGGCATCGCGCGGGCCGCCGGGCCGGGCAGGTTGGTGACCAGGTACCAGGTGGCGTGGTCCGGCAGGGTGCCCGGGTCGGCGGTGGCGACGACCAGGCGCCGGACGCCGTCCGGGCCCCACTCGCCCAAGGTGACATCGGCCGCATACCAGGTCTCGGCGTGCCCGTCCCGGAAAGTCCTGGTCACCTGTGCGTGCCGAGAACCTTGTCCACGTCATGCGAGCAGGCGGTATTCGTTGATCATGCCACTGATGCGAGCGTTTCTCCGGGCGTAGTAACGCTCAAGATCGTCCGGTTCGGGTAGCGCTTTCAGCGGCGCGGCGGAGTTCAGGGAGCGGTGCGGCCGGTACTGGCTATGGCGGGTTCCGTACTGGCACAGGATCCGGCGCAGGTGGGCCTGGTTCCAGATGAGGGCTCGGTCCAGGAGCTCGCGGCGGCATCCTCCGATCCAGCGTCCGGCGATCGCGTTCATCCGGGGTGTCCGGACGCTGCACGGCACGGTCCGGATCCCGGCACCGGCGAGGACCGCGTCGAACGCGGCGGTGTAGTTCGAGCCGCGGTCGCGGATCATGAACTTGACCCGGTGCGCCCGCTCGCCTAGGTCCATGATCAGGTTCCGGGTCTGCTGGGCGGTCCACTCCCCCCTGTCACCGGCACAATGGACGCTCACCTACGACGGCGAGGACGTGTCCGTGACCCCCTCGGTCGGCAAGTGGGCGCTGCCATGCCTGGCCGGCGAAATTGCGGCTTAGTACGGCAGCAGCCATTCGTTAGTTGACCAGGAGAATCTGTTTATCTCGGGCGAGTCGGGTGCGCTGGTGGTACCAGGCTGACAGGGCCTGGTGGCGGCGGCGCCAGGCCAGCCAGTGCCCGCTGGCGCCGGGCGGGGGCGGATGGGCGAGCAGCCCGGCGGTCTCGGGGACGGTGAGCGGGATCATTCCCGGGTCGGCGGGCGGGGGCTGATCTGGCAGGACCGGGCCGGGGGCCCGGGTGTCGGTGCGGCGGCGGAGCTGGGCGGCGGTGACGGCGCAGATGGCCAGGGCGGCCATGACCAGCGCGGTGTGCCGGGCGATCGCGGTGAACAGCCGGACCTGGGACTCATCGAGCCCGAAGCAGCCCTTCCCCGACCGGAAATCTTCTTCAACCGGCCATCTCAATCCTGCCGCCCGGACCAGCCGGGACAGCGACACCGGCTGGCCGGCGGGCACGAAACAGTAGTGAAAGGCCAGCTCGCCGGTGGCCAGGTGGCGGCGGATGAGCAGGTAGTGCCGCGGAGAGGCGGTGGCCAGCCACGCCCAGGCATACCAGCGCTGGCCCTTGGCGCCATGGCCGGCCGAGCGGACCTCCCAGCCGCGCCGGGCGGTCAGCAAAGTGGCGGCGGCCTGCTTGCAGGTCAGCCGGATGCCGCGGGCCACGGTGAGGCAGAAGTTCGACGGGACCCGCAGCACATAGGCCTGGCCGCAGGCTTCCAGGAACTGGCGCAGCTGGGTACAGCTGCCGTAGACCTCATCGCCGCAGGCGAAGTCCAGGCCGATGCCGTCGCCGGGCACTTCGGTGAGCAGGTCGATGGCCAGCTGCCCCTTGGTCCGGAACGCCAGGTCCGGCGGCAGCCGCATGACCCGCCGCTTCGCGGGATCCTCCAGGTGCTCGCGCGGGATCCACTGCCGGGCCGCGATCAGCGCGTGCCCGATCCCCTCGCGCGCATAGGCCAGGTGCACCGTGGTGATCCCGTTGGCGACCTTCCCGGCGCAGCCCAGGTAGTGCCGTTTGACCCCGGCGGTGCGCTCGCCCTGCCCGTCCTGGCTGGTCTCATCGATCGCGCCGACTGCCAGGCCGCGGCGGCCGCTGAGGCGGGCGGCCCGGTCCAGCCCGGCGACCGCGAACCGGCGCACCACCTTGATCACTGCGCCGGCGTCCCAGACCGCGCGGCTGAGCAGCCGCTGCATCCGGTCCGGGGTCCGGTCCCCGACCCGCTCGGCCAGCGTCCAGCCGTTCCGCCGGGGCAGATCGCTCATCAGCGCGGCAGCATACTTTCCCGCCTGCAGCCACGGTTCCACCCGGGCGAAACACGGACGCAGCAGTTCCAGCAGCTCAGCGCGCTTCCGCCGCCCCAGCCCGGCGCCTATCCTGGCGGCAGCAGCCGCCTTCGATTCTGTAGTCTTCACAAACGCATAATCGCGAGGCGGCTGCACTGCGTGAAGACCTACATCACGCTCACCAGCAGGTCAAAGGCCGAATGGCTGCTGCCGTATTAGGGACATACCACTTGGTACGCCGGACCATGTGGCACGTCAGCCTTCCATTCTGGACGGGTGAGAGGTCGTTTAACTTGGGCGCATAGGAATGGCTGCGGGCTGGCGAGGAAAGCAACGTCCCAGATGTTCGTCACCTCGCTGGTTTCTCCGCCTACTAGGGTCGTGCCGTCGGGGCTGAAGGCTACTGATGCGACGCTGATGCTGTCGCCGATGAGAGGCCGGCCGATCTGGTGGTGGGTGGCTATGTCCCAGAGCCGCACCGAACCGTCGTAGCTTCCGGTGGCTAGGAATTTGCTGTCCGGGCTGAAGGCTTCCGTCCTGATGTTTTTTGTTCCTGCGGTGAGAGCTTGTCCGGCCTGGTGGTGGGTGGCCACGTTCCAGAGGCGTACCGAACCGTCGTAGCTCCCGGCGGCCAGGGTCGTGCCGTCGGGGCTGAAGGCCACCGACTCGATGGCCTCTGGGCCCGCGGGAAGCGGGCGGCCGACCTGCCGGTGAGTCGCCACGCTCCACAGGAGGACTGTGCGGTTGGCCGTGCCCCCGGCCAGGGTCGTGCCGTCGGGGCTGAATGCCACCGCATTGACGGCGTAATCCGAAGGGCCTCCTAGGGGCCGGCCGACCTGGCGGCCGTTGGCCACGTTCCACAGCCGTGCGGTGCCGTCGTCGCTGCCCGTGGCCACGGTCTTGCCGTCGGGGCTGAACGCCAGGGCCACCACGGGGTTGCCTGGCCCCAGGCCGATCTGCGGTCCGACCTGGCGGCGGGTGGCTATGTCCCACAACCGCACCGTTCCGTCATGGCTGCCCGTAGCCAAGATATTGCCGTGCGGGCTAACCGCCAGCGAGTCCGTTCTTTTACCTGGGGGGAGGGTAATGGGCTGTCCCGACTGCTGGCGGGTGGCCACGTGCCATAGTCGCACCACGTTATCGGTATCGCTGGCGGTGATCAGGGTTTTGCTGTCGGGGGTGAATGCGACCGATTCAATGGACAAGCTGGTGTCGCCAGGGTGTGGTCGGCCGACTTGGTAGTCGGCCACGTTCCACAGTCGTGCCGTTCCGTCGGTGCTGCCGGTGGCCAAGATCGTGCCGCCGGTATTGAACGCAACCGCGTTAATAGTGCTGGCTGGACCAGGCGTGAGAGGCTGGCCCACCTCGTGGTGGCTGGCTACGCTCCACAGTCGCGCGGTGCCGTCACTGCCGCCCGTGGCCAGGATGGTGCCATCGGGGCTGAATGCCACTGCATGTACTGAGCTATGCGAGCCAAACGATGGACCTATCTGATGGCGAGTCGCCACGTTCCACAGCCGTACGGCGCCGTCGTCGCTGCCGGTGGCGAGGGTCGTGCCGTCGGGGCTGAACGCGACCGCATTGACAAGGTTGTTCGGCCCTAGGTGAAAGGGCCGGGCTTCCTGCCGTCGGCTGGCCACGTTCCACAGCCGTGCGGTGCCGTCGTCGCTGCCGGTGGCCAGGATCTTGCTGTCTGGGCTGAACGCCACGGACGTGACTGCGCTTGCCGGAGCGGTGAGGAGGTGGCCGGTGTGGGCCTTGACGTCCCAGAGTCGTGTCGTGCCGTCAACGGTGACAATGGCCAGGGTCGCGCCGTCCGGGCTGAAAGCCATGGCGGTCACCGTGTCCCTGGCATCGAGCGACTGGCCCGATGGCCGGTGCGTCGCGGTGTTCCAGAACTGGACCGTGCCATCGTCGCCACCGGTGGCCAGGATCGTGCCGTCGGGGCTAAATGCCACGGACTCGACCGGGTCGCCGATGCTAAGGGGCTGGCCGGATTGCCGGTGCGTCGCGGTGTTCCAGATCCGGACCGTGCCATCGTCATCGCCGGTGGCGAGGACTTTGCCGTCGGGGCTGAATGCCACGGACCAGACCGGCCCGGAGGAACTGGGAAGTTCCGCGATGCCGGGCAACGCAGCGGCGTCGAGCATGGCGTCGCGGGCTTGGCCTGTGGGGCTGATCCGCCATGCGGCCAGGCTCTCTAGCTTGGCGAGGATGGGGTTGATGTCGCCCTGGGCTTCGCTTTTGGCGGCGACTTCGCCGGAGACGGTGATGTCTCGCTGCCGGTCCGCTGCCTGCCTGGCGCTGGAGGCCACGCTGCTGGAGTACGCGACGAGGGCCGTGGCAGTCAGGCCCGCGGCCAGCAGCCCGGCTGCGAGACCTGTACGGACCGGCCGCCACCGGCGGGCGAACCGGTCGGCCTGGGGTAGGTCAGCGGCCCAGTAGACCCGGACTCCGGCGGGAATGTGGATCCCCGCAGCCTGGTTGCGGCCGGGTGCGACAAGCCGCCAGTTTCTCGCTTCTGCTGCCTCAAGCTTGGACGCTATGCCGCCGACCGCATCGAGCGTCCGGTCGTCGGCGATAATGCCGGTGACCGCGCACCGAGGCCGCAATCCCCGGAACTTGGCCCGGAGCCAGGTCCGGGAGGGCCGCTGGGAAGCCGGGTAGGCGAGGATCTCCTTGAGGGCGATCGCGAATGCGGCCCCCAGGGAGCCGCCGGCGATCAAGGACACCTGCTCGTGGCGCGAGTCATAAATGAGGCGCCACACGATGCAACGGCCCCTGTCTCTGCCTCTGGGCTTAGTGGCGGCCCGAGCGTAATCCAGCGCCCTGGTCAGGCCGCCCGCGAACTCCGCGTCGCTGGCACGAGTGAAGCTCATCATCCGCGGGTCGGGGTAGACCCCGGCTGGCCCGGCCGGCAGCTCGCCGATCTCCAGCCGGCCGGACAGCCCGCCGCCCTGACGCGGGCGGTCGAACAGCACCGGAACTACGACTCTCCGCCGCAGGCGTGCCTGCGGGTCGGCGAGCAGCAGGGCCACCAGTGCCACCATCGCCCGTCCCGGCCCTCCGGGCAGCTCGTCCAAAGTTGCGGCCACCGCCTGGAGCCGGCCGTCCGGGATATCTGCCGTTCCGGCTACCCCGCGCGGAAGAAGACCGGTCTCGTTCCAGTAGCCGATCGCCTTCGCCAGGTTTTCCCTCTGGCTGTCCGCGACGACCTCGCCGCTGACCGCATCGGCAATCCCCGCCAGCACGTCAGCCGCTTTCAGGAAGGCGCGGCCGTCATCCTCGGCGGGGTCGTATGTCTCGGCCAGGCGCTTGATGAGCTGGCGGGCTTCGGGCCGGTCAGCGGGCAGCCGGGTCGCATGCTCGCAGTACCGCCACCACAGCTGGCGGCTGCCCGCCAGGGCATCGAACTGCTCTTTTCCCGTCATTCCGGCCAGCGCGCGTTCCAGCGCACCCAGGGCGGATGACTCCATCACCGTGTCACCCTCCCTGGTCGGTGGCCTTGCTGATCACCCGCTGCACCTGGGGCGTGACTGCGCCGATAGCATGCCAGGCGCTCTTGGTGCGCCCACCGACGGCGGCCAGGAACGAGGTGCGGACCACTGACTCGTCCCAGCTACGGACCTCGCCCGCAGGAACCGGAACCGATACCGTCCACGCAGTTGCGGGGGCGTAGCCGGGGAGTCGCGCGAGCGCGACTCCCCCGCGCACCGGAATCAGGACGCGCTGCACGCCACCGTCTGCTGTGCCGTAGCGCACCATCAAGACTTCCGGGTCAGCCGGGGCGTCCCGGATGCTCACCTCAAGCAGGTACTCCCGGGCACCCTGGCGGTGCAGCGCAAGATCGGTCCGGCCATCGGGCAGCGTGACCTTGAGGATCGCGGTCCCCGCGTCGTCGCTGGCCGCAGCAAGGTCGGCTGCCGCTCGCGACAGCGGTAGCGCCACAACCGCGTCCTGCGGCGAGTTCTCCGGTCGCGGCAGGACGCCTAGATTCCACCGGCCAGCAGGTACGCCCGTGAAAGTCCCCGAGCCGTCGTCGGCCAGCAGGGTCAGGAAATACCTGCCCTCCGCTTCCAGCCATACCGTGATGCCATCGCCGCGAGTCCCCGCCAGGCTGGTCCGGACTGTGACGGTAAACGTGCCCGCTCCCGCAGGCACGGCTTCCAACCGGACGTCTGCTTCCTGACCGTCCACGACATACCGGCCCGGGCTCGTCCGGTTGAACTCTCCTGCGGGGTCATCGGGCGGCCCGGGATCTCCGAGTCCATCTGGGCTCCGATGCTGCTCTTGCATCGGCAGTTCGACGACGGTGAAGGCGGCCCAGTAGCGCTGCCAGAAGGCATAGCCGACCCGGCCGCGGCCTGCTGCCGGCAAGCTGCCTGATGGGCCCGTGCTGGTCAGCCGGTTCCGGTACCGGCGGACGAACGGCTGATTGCTCATTCGACTACCCCGGGCGCCTGGCTTGGCTCACGGTCAGGCTTATGCGCGACGCTGTCCTCCGGCTTGCCCGCCAGTGCCCCAGCCGGAGTGATCGCCTTGCCGAGGGTCGCGAGCACTGCGGGCGCGGACGCGCCGACCGTCAACGCCGCGTATGCCCCCGTGATCTGGTCGTGCAGCAGCAATCCCGCAACAGCGCCCAGCCCTGCGCGGGTAAGCGCAACCGCCAGGTCAGCAACCGGATCAATGAACATCGTGATACGAGGCCGCCGCTTTCGGCTGGTGATCACCGCGCGGCGCGCTTGCCGCCAGGCTTCGAGCCACCGCAACATGACAATGGCCTCGGTAATTAAACCCCCGACGGCCCCGAACCCTATAGCCTCAGTCAGCGACAACGTCCCGCCCCAGTCTGCCGAATACCTAGAAACTCCAAGTATCCTGGGGCCGGCCGGATGCGTCCACCAGCGGCGAGCGTTCACTCAGGCAGGCATTCAAGGCCATTTGCCGCTCTCAGTACACCCAGGCGGGCGGAATGGCACCGCGTCGGTGTCGATAACCCTGTGGGGTGCCAAAACTGTGTCGTGTGCTCTGACCTCCGGTATCTGGACCACGTGAGGGTCGCCGTGGTGCCCGCTCGTATCTGGCTGATCGGCGGCGGGGATGAAAACCGTTCGGTGATGAGCCTCCAAAATGCCTCTCGGCGGCGCGGTGCCATGGAGCGGACGTTGCAGGGCAAAAGCCATGACACCGTTTCCGGCACCCACGAGGTCCTCAGTGGCCTGGTCAGCGAGTACCGCGGAGCGGCCAAGCGAGCGCGAGGCGGCAGGTCAAAGGCCTATGAAAGAGTTTTGGCACGGCACACGGACATCCGGCCTGGGCAGCCCTCTCCGGCAATGGCGGGCGTAACGGGTGCAGCCGCAGGTGCCTGCTATTCGTCCGTATTCGTGCTCGGGTGGCCGCGGGCCGCCTGGATGAAGTTGCGGATGATGGTGCCGCCGTAGGTGGTGAGGATGGATTCGGGGTGGAATTGCACGCCTTCGGCAGGGTGGTGAGCGTGCCGCAGGCCCATCGGGATTCCGCCTGGCCCGCGGGCGGTGATGAGCATGTCCGGTGGCAGCGTGTCCTGGTCGATGATCAGCGAGTGGTAGCGAGCGGCGGGGAATTGCTGGGGCAGGCCGGCCAGCAGGCCGCGGCCGTCGTGGGTGATGGCGGAGGCCTGGCCGTGGGTCGGCTGCGGCGCGGCCACGATGCTGGCGCCGTAGGCGGCGGCGATCACCTGGTGGCCGAGGCAGACGCCGAGCAGCGGCGTCGTGGGCCCGCAGGCACGGACGACGGGGATGCTGATCTCGGCGTCGGCCGGGGTGCCGGGGCCGGGGGAGATGACGATGCCGTCGGGGGCGAATGTCACGATCTCGCGCACCGATGCCTCGTCGCTGCGGATGACCTCGACGTGGCAGCCGTGGCTGAGGAGCAGGTGCGCCAGGTTGTAGGTGAAGGAGTCGTAGTTGTCGATGAGGAGAACCACGGGGTGGTCGCCGGGCCGTGGCGTCCGCCACGGCCTGATCGAGGATGTCCCGCCGGCATCTGGCGAGCAGGTGCTGACGGGCTGACGGGTCAGAGCGGATCGCAGGCGGCGCGCGAGCGGCCCGGCCGGCCAGGCGGCGTCCCCGCCGGCCAGGGACCGGACGGGCATGATGCCGTGGACGGAGTTGGTGACGAACACCTCGGTGGCCCGCCGCAGCAGCCGGGTGCTGAACGGCTCTTCCTTCGCGGGTATGCCGTGGTGTGAGGCGAGCCGCAGGACAGCGGCCCGGGTGATCCCCGGGAGCAGCCTGCCGTCCGCGGGCGCGGTGCGCAGGACGCCGTCGATCACCGCGAAGGCGTTGGCCCGGTCGGTCTCCAGCACGTCCCCGTTCGCGTCCAGGATCAGGAGTTGCTGGTCCGCGCCGAGGCCGGCCTGCTCGCGGGCATGATCGAGGATCCGGCGGTCCCGCCACTTATGCGCGCCCAGCCCGCCCGCGATGATAATCGGGTGGAGGCCGATGGCGGTGGGAGGAGGGCCGACGGGTACGACCTCGGCGGTGACGTCAATCGGTCCGCCGAACGGGCGGGCGGTCACGCGCAGCCGCCCTGCAGGGGCCTCGGCTAGGCGGGCGGCCAGGTCAGCGCGTATGCCGGGCGGAAGGTGCTTGCCGAACAGCCGCCAGGTGCTGTCGTCCAGGCGGGCGAGATGCTGGTCGAGATCGCGGCAGTGGCCATCGGTGACGCGCACCGACGTGAACACCCCGAGCGCGGGCCGCGGCCGCGATGGCGGCGAGGCCGGTTCCTCGCTGAGCGTGGCACCGAGGGCGCGGATCAGCGGGGCGGCCTTGAGCAGGCACTCGCGGTACTCGGCGTGCGGGTCCGAGGCTGCGGTGATCCCGCCGCCGCTGCCGAGCCAGACGCGGTCGCCACCGAACTCGAAGGTGCGGATGGCGACGTTCAGCTCGAGCCCGGCGACGGGGCTGCGGTATCCGACCGCCCCGGTGTAGATCTCCCGGGGCGTCGCCTCCAGCTCAGAAATCACCTCCAGGGCGCGGACCTTCGGGGCGCCGGTGACCGACCCGGGCGGGAACGTCGCGCGGATCAGCTCGGCGTCGCCGCATCCGGGCACCAGGGTGCCGCGGACGTCGGAGACCAGGTGCCACACCCCCGGGTGGGCCTGTGCGCGCAGCAGCGCGGGCACCGTCACGGTGCCTGGCGCGCAGACCCGGCTGAGGTCGTTGCGCATTAGGTCGACGATCATCACGTTCTCCGCCTGGTCCTTGGCCGACCGCTCGAGCGTCTCGCGCTGCCGGCGCGCGGCTGCCTCATCCTGGGTCCTGAGCGCGGTGCCCTTGATCGGCTGGGATAGCACGCTGGTTCCGGTGCGGCGCAGGAACAGTTCGGGTGACAAGCTGGCAACCGCCCCGCCGGGCAGCCGGAGGAACGCCGCGTATGGCGGGTCGAGCCCGGTTGCCGCGGCGCAGAAGGCGTCCAGCGGGTCGCCGCCGAAGTCCGCTTCCAGGCGCAGGCAGATATTCGCCTGGAACAGGTCGCCGCGGCGGATGTAGCTGACGGTCTGGCGGACAGCCGCGGTGTGCTCCTGCGGCGACGGGATCAGGCGGAAGGTACCGCAGGAATACGCGCGGGCCCCGGTTTCACCGGCCGCGTCCGCCCGGCGCGCCAGTTCCCTGAACCTGCTCTCCAGCGCGTCTTCACGGCCGGGTGCCACCAGCGCCTCGAACGTCCACCTGCCGGTGGCCCGGTCGCGGCGGAGCACGTGATCGTAGTAGCCGAACCAGCAGGCCGGCAGGCGGCGAGGCTCACCCGGCGCTGGCGGCACCGGCAGCATGCCGCCGGCCGCGCCGAACCCCAGGTAGCCGATCCAGCCGCCGCCGAAGCACGCTCCCCCGGCCCGTTCGGGCAGATCACCGGGATCCGTCGCGTCGAGCTCCTCGCATTCCCGCACCGGGCAGGCGGCCAGGATGTCGCTGCCTCCGGCCCAGGCGCCCAGCAGCGCTGCCGGGTGCGGGTCGGCCCGCAGCAGCCGCAGCACATCGGCCGCGCTCAAGTCCCAGTCCAGCCGGCGGCACACCACCCGGGACGGGACCTGAGCATGCATCGTGTTCTCAGGCGTTACGCCGGTACTCCTTCCGTTACAGCAACGCGGCGATGCCTGCGAGTACCCTATCGGGCCGCATCGGCGCCGCCATCAGCTCGTCATCCGGCGGGCTGTTGTCCGATCGCTGCAGTGGGTGTTCGCCCGGCTTGGCTGGCAGGGACGGTACGGTCGCCCAGTGAGTTACGGGCGTGCCGCCCAGCGCGGCCGGGCAGTGCTCGCTCGGCCACCGGCGAGCCGGCGGATCGAGGCTGGCGACCGGCTGATTGTCCGTCTGCCGTTGTCGGCCACGGAGCTGCGTTAGCGCAGGCTAGTGCCTAGGCTGGCGGTCCGGGCGATCACGAGCTGTCGCTGGAGTTCTTAGTCCTTGCGCCCGACCGCGCCGAGGAAGGCTTCAAAGCGGGTCGAGATGGGCCCGTCCGGCCGCCATGCTGTGATGTGCACGAGCCCCGGCTCGACCAGTGAGAAGCCGTCGAATATCGGCATGACCTGCCAGGTATCGCGGAATATAAGAGGGGAGCTGGCCTGATCGTAGACGGCTGTGACTTCGCTGGCCCTGGCCAGCTCCCCCGCCGGGGCGCCCTCCGCGGTGGCGTGCGAAACGATCAGGTAGCTGCCCGGCGCGACAGCGTCGCGGAACGCGGCGGCGATACCGGCCGGGCCGACGGAGTCCGGCATGAAGTGAAGGATTGCGACCAGCAGGACGCACACCGGACGGGTGAAGTCGAGGTGTCCCCGGACCTGCGGATTGCCGGGGATCCCGGCAGGTTCGCGCACATCGCCCTCGACGGCTATGGCCCGCTGGTTGTCGGCAAGCAGTGCGCGGGCGTGGGAGAGCACGACGGGATCGTTGTCGACGTAGACGGTCCGGGCATCGGGTTGCACCGCGGCGGCGACCTGGTGGACGTTCTGCTGGGTCGGCAGGCCCGCGCCAACATCAAGGAACTGAGTGACGCCCTGGCCAGCGACATAACGGATCGCACGGCCGAGGAAGGCCCGGTTCAGCCGTGCCCGTCGCGGCGTGTCCGGTGCTACCGCCAGAAGCTTGCCGACCGCGTCCCTGTCGCTGGCGTCGCTACAACCGGAGATGCAATGGTGCGAACTTGGGGGCAAGCGGGAGGCGCCCGCTGGGCACAGGAGGCAGGCGGAAGTGAGCGGTAACTCTGTGGTGTATGAAGGCCTGGACGAGACGGGAACGGCCCGCGCCGAGCAGGCTCCCCGGGCCGTGCCAGTGGCCATCAAGGTCAGCCACCTGACCAAGGTTTTCGGCGGGCGCACCGCGGTGTCCGACGTCTCGTTCAGTGTCGCGAGCGGTGAGGTGTTCGGGTTCCTGGGGCCGAACGGGGCGGCTAAGCCCGTTACTGGATCGTGACATTCATTGCCGCTGGCTGCTGAGGAATGTGTGGAGGTGGCCGGCCAGAGCGTCGGAGTCGGCGCCTGCGCCGTGGATGTAGGTGGAGGCGCGGGTGCGGAGCACGGGCAGGCCGAGGAGGTAGAGTCCGGGGGCGCCGGTGACTACGCCGCCGTCGTGGCGGATGTGGCCGATGCGGTCACGTACGGGGATGTCGAGCCACGAGTGGTCGGGCCGGAAACCTGTCGCCCACAGCACCGTGGTGATCTCTCCGCTGGTGAGGTCGAGTTCAAGAGGGGTGCGGGGATCGACGCGGGTGGGTGCGAAGCGGTGCGGCGGCGGCAGCTCGTCATCGAGGCCTGACGCCGTGGCCCGCTGGTCGACCCGGGTGAGGAACCGGTTCATCTTCAGGTCGGCGAGCGCGCAGGTGTTGGGGAGGGAGCCGGAGAACTGGGCCACGCCGTCGGCGATGCGGCCAAGGCGGCCCACGATACGGACTCCCAGCGCCGCGAGCGCGTTGAGGTCGGTGATCGTGGCTTGGTAGGTGCCGGTGAGCTGCGGGGAGGGGAGGTGGCGGGCCCGGGTGAGGTCGTCGATCTGGTCGTAGCGTTCGGCCAGCAGGCCCGTTGCCTGCAGCCACCAGAAGATGTCGCGGCCGCGGTAGGTGCGGGGCAGGCGGACGTGTTCGCCGGCCGCGAGGGTCACCGGGCGCCCTGACCGGTGAATCTCACCGGCGAGCTGGACGCCGGTGGCTGATGCGCCGACGACGAGGACCCCGCCGTCGGGGAGCTGGCCGGGATCGCGGTAGATGAGCGGGGTGAGCGTTGTGATCGATGGGGGGATGGCGTCGGCGATGCCCGGGATGGCTGGCAGGTTGCACGCCCCGGTCGCCAGTACCACGGCCCGGGCGTGGAGGACATCGCCGTTGGCCAGGATCTCGAATCCCTCCGGTGCCGCGCGCACGGTGTGCACGGTCGTGGCGGTGCGCACTGGTGCGCCGATGAGACGGGCGTAGCGGGTGAGGGTGTCCACGACGTCGGCGACGGGCATGAAGCCGTCGGGGTGGTCGCCGGCGTAGTCGTGGCTGGGCAGCCGGGTCTGCCAGTTCGGGGTGAGCAGCCGCAGGCTCGGCCAGCGCTGGGTGCGCCACGAGTTCGCCACCTCACCGCGCTCGAGGACGACGTGGTCGATCGAGCGTTCGGTGAGGCGGCGGCTCATGGCCAGGCCGGCATGGCCGGCGCCGACGACAACTGCCGTGGTCTGGATCATGCGGGCGACCGTGGTTGTCAGGCTAGCTCGACGAGTATCTTCGTCGGGTTGGTCACGATGTCGTAGACCGCCGAGCGCTTCTGCGACTGGGCGATCAGCGCTTCCAGGTCGTCGCGGGAGGCGTCGGCGTCGATGTTGAACCGGACCGTGATCGCCTCGAAGCCGTTGCGGACGTCAGGGTCAGCGCCCAGGATGCCCAGGACGTTCATCTCGCCTTCGATGGTGGCGGTGACTGACCGGAGCTGGATGCCCCGGTGCTGGGCGACGGAGGCGACGCCTGCGGTCAGGCACCCGACCAGGCCGACCAGCACGTACTCCACCGGCGTGGCGCCGTTGTCCTCGGACGCGAAGCATTCGGGGTGGTCGACGTCGAACTCATAGGTGGTGCGGTGCTGTTGCTCGGCGCCGAGGCCGGTGAAGCCGGCCACGGTGGAGTGGCTGTGGGTGCCGTTGCGCCAGGTGCAGCTGGCCCGCCAGGTGAACTGGGCCGCCTCCGGTGAGGCGGACAGCGCCTCGCGCGCCCCGAGCAGCGCCTGGACGTTCACGCCATTGTTGACGGGACTGTCGGTGATGGTCATTCGGTGTCTCCTTGGTTCGATGGATCGGATTGGTTCGATGGATCGGACATGTTCATCCCTGACGCCGGCCGGGACCGAGAACGAACTCGGGCCGGCTCGGGCCGAGAACGACGGGGAGCGAGACGAGGCCACGCAGGACCAGACCGTCGCCGTGCGCCCAGGCGAGGGCGTCACGGTCGACGGCGAGCCGCAAGCCCGGGTGACGGCCGAGCAGCTCTTCGAAAGCGACTCTGGCTTCGAGCCGGGCCAGGGGCGCGCCGAGGCAGTAGTGGATCCCGTGGCCGAACCCGAGGTTCGGCCCGTCGCTGCGGCCGATATCGAGTACGTCGGGAGCCGGGAACCGGCCCGGATCGCGGTTAGCCGAGCCCAGGCTCACCAGCACCTGTTCGTGCGCGGGGATCTCCACGCCGTCGAGAGTGACCGGCTCGGTCGTCACCCGGAACGTGGCATGAGGGACCGGGGCGGTGAAGCGGATGAGCTCGTCGATCGCGGCGGGAAGCTGCCCGGGATCGGCCAGCAGCGCCTGGAGCTGGCCGGGATGATCCAGCAGGGCCACCACCCCGTTACCGATGAGGCTGGCCGTGGTGTCGTGGCCGGCGACCACGAGCTGGAACAGGCTCGATAGCAGCTCTTGGGTGGTAAGCGCGTCGTCTTCGGCGGCAACCAGGACGCTGACGAGGTCGCCGACCGGGCTCTGACGCTTGGCATCGGCCAGCTCGGCCAGGTAGGCCACGATTCCGTCCGATGCCTCGACCGCCTCCGGCGGCGGGTCACCGACCCACCCCGTCAGCAGCACCTGGAACCAGGTGTGCAGGCGCGGGCGGTCGGCCGCGGGAATGCCCAGCAGTTCGCCGATCACCCCGAACGGCAGAGGGTAGGCATATCCCTCGATGAGGTCGACGGCGGCATGAGGGCCGGCGGCGTCCAGCTCGTCGAGGAGGTTACGAGCGATGCCGCGGATGGCCGACTCCAGCGCGGCGATCCTAGAAGGAACGAAGGCCCGGGACACCAGCCGCCGCAGCCGGGTGTGGTCGGGCGGGTCGACGTTGAGCATGTGCCGTGAGAACTCCGGCCCGGGCAGGCCCCCGGCCACGACATCGCCATTGTCCTGCAGGGCGGCGAGCATGTCCTTGGAGATGCGCGGGTCGTTGAGCGCGTGGCGGGCAGCGTCGTAGCCGAGCACGACCCAGGCCGGGTGACCGTCGGCCAGGCGCACCCGCTGCACCGGGCACCGGGCCCGCACCTCGGCGAAGTGACCGAACGGGTCGTCGCGGATCGCCGGTGCCCAGCCGCCCCAGGTGGCCAGGATGTCAGTCATGGTCGCCCTCGGGCCGGTAGCCCGTGCAGAGCAGGTCGAGCCGGGCGATGCGGCCGCTCTCGTCGGTGTCGGCGTAGGCCTGCTGCTCGACCGTGAACCAGCCGCTGCCGAGCCGCTCCGCCCGGAGTCGCAGCCGCCAGTGCAGGTGCAGGCGGCCCCCGACCTCCCCGGATGCCGCCTCGATGAGCTCGAAATCCTTGGTATCGCCAAACCAGCGCGCGAACCGGTCTGCGATCGCCTCGGCACCGGCCCACTGCCGCGAGCCCGAAGGCAGCAAGGCACGCAGGCAGGCGCCATCGGCGAGCGCACCGCCGAGCTCGCCGAAGTCCTGAGCGGCGAGGCCCCCGACGAACAACGCGGCGGGGTCCGGCGCTACGCTGGCCGCCTCGTGGCTACGCGATGTCATCATGAGACCGTTGTACGGTCGCGGGCGGTCATCGCGGTATCGGGGAATCCCCCTACATGGCATGAGCTATACGAGCAGGGCAGTCTCAGCCCTCGCCGGGCGAGCGATGGCGCGGCGCGGTAGGCCGTCGTATGCTCGGGTATGGCCTCCTTGCTGCACGGCCGGGGGAAATGGGCGGGGGCAGTCGGATGCGAGACCCGAGGCGGGAATCGCACGGTGGCCTGCCGTCGCCTGCCGACCTGTTCGTAGGCCGGGACAGCGAGCTGGCGGCTGTGTCCCAGATGCTCACACATGCGCAGACCCGGCTGGTCACGCTCACCGGGCCGCCGGGCATTGGCAAGACCCGTCTCGCCGTCGCATGTGCGACGGCTCACGCCGAGCGCAGCGGATGCGCCTCGGCGTTCGTTGACCTGGCTCCGGTCCGGGATCCGGCGCTGGTGATGATCGAACTGGCTCAGGCAGTGGGCGTCGAGCCGCGGGGCGGGGCGGATCTGACCGGCCAGCTGGCCGCGGCGCTGGGCAACGAGGAGCGGCTTGTAATCCTGGACAACTGCGAGCATCTCCTGCCCGCCGCCCCGGACGTTGCGCAGATGCTCGCCGCCTGTCCGCGGCTGCGGGTGCTCGCTACCAGCCGGGAACGGCTACGGCTGTCCGCTGAGCAGGAGTTTCCAGTCCCGCCGCTGGCCATGCCCGCGCCGACAGACGTCGCAGACCTCAGTTGCCTGGCGGCGAATCCGTCGGTGGCGCTGCTGCTAGATCGGGCGCGCCGGACTAACCCGGGCTTTGATCTCACTTCGGCTAATGCGCTGCTGCTGGCCACCGCGTGCGTCCGGCTGGAGGGTCTGCCGCTGGCGATCGAGCTGGCCGCAGCCCGGCTGAAGGTTCTGACGCCCGGCGAGCTGGTGTTCAGGCTCGGCAGCAGGATGGAGGTGCTGGCCGGAAGTACGCGGGACGTGCCAGTCCGGCAGCGTGCACTGCGCAGTGCCATCGCCTGGAGCTATGACCTGCTCGACTCCGGCGAGCGCGCGCTGTTTCGCAGGCTCTCGGTGTTTGCTGGCGGCTGGACGCTGGCTGACGCGGGCAGCGTGTGCGTCGCGAATGAGGACGATGCGCTTGCGATGGTGGAGTCGCTGCTCGACAAGAGCCTGATCCGGCGGCTGCCCGGTGATGAGCAGACCGCTGAGTTCTCGATGCTGGAGAGCTTGCGTGAGTACGCGGCGGAGCAGCTGGCGTCCCACGCCGAAGCCGAGCAGACGCGGGCTAGGCACGCTGGCCACTACGCGGGTCTTGCCGCGCAGTTCGAGGCGTCCCTAGGCCTGCCGGAGGAGCGAACCTGGGTGCTGCGGGTAGGCCGCCACCATGCGAATCTGCGTTCCGCGCTGGACTACTGCCTGGGCGCGGGGCAGGATGCCTGGGCGCTCTGGCTGGCCGCTGCGCTCGGCTGGTACTACTACACCCGTGGCGACCCCGGTGCTGGCCAGGCGCTCGTGGACGCGGTTCTTCCCCTGACCGCGGACCGGCATGACCCGCCAGCTATGGGCGATGCCGCCACGGCGGGCAGCCAGGCTGGCGTGCTCATCGCGGCCGGGGTTCTGGCCTGGGCGACGGGGAATAGTGGCCGGGCCCAGGGCCTCTTGCTCAGCGCGCTTGAGCGCAGTGAGGGGAGTGGTGACAGGCGCCGCGCGGCGATCGCGTGCGCCTTTCTGGGGCACGTAGCCCGTGCTGGCGGCGAGTGGGCCGCGTCGGCTGACTGGCATCGGCGGGCAGAAGCAGGATTCCGCGAGGGGGCCAACACGCAGGGCGTGGCGTGGGCGCGGCACGACCTTGGGCTCCTCGCCCGGGACCATGGCGACCTTGGAAGCGCTTCGGAACTGCTGCGGGCGAGCCTGCGAGACTTCCGTCAACTGGACTATCCGTGGGCGGTGGCATGGTCGGCGTGGGGGCTTGGCACGACGCTGAGCGCGCAGGGCCGGCTGGAGGAAGCGTGCCCGCTGCTGGCGGAGGCTCTGCGGATCTACACCCGAATCAACGACCCCCGGGGCGTCGCCCAGTGCCTGGAGGCGCTCGCCCATGTCGCAAGTGAACGGGCGCACTACGAGAGCGCCGCGCGGCTGATCGGCGCGGCCGCAGCGCTGCGCGTGCGGGTGGCTGCCCGCCAGCCCGATGCCGAGCAGGCGAGAAGCTCGGCGGTGGAGCGGGTACTCGCCCGCGCGCTGGGACCTCAGGACGCTGACACGCTCATGCACGCTGGCCGGACAATGCCCGCGCAGCAGGCCGCGGATCTTGCCATAACGGTCGCTTTGGGCGCCGCACCCGGTGACCCGGACCGCTCCCATCAGATACCGCTTACCCCGCGGGAGCGGCAAGTCGCCGCGCTGGTTGCCTCCGGCCGGACCAACCGGCAGATCGGCAGGGTTCTCGGAATCTCCGAGAAGACCGCCGAGGTCCACATGCACCATGTGATGTCCAAGCTAGATGCCCGCAGCCGGGCCGAGGTAGCCGCCTGGGTCGTCACGCATCACCTGTCCGCCCCAGCGCGATAAGCGTCCGGGCCCAGGCAGGCGCCCAGGCCGGATAGGCACCAGGCCCGGCCAGAGCCGGGCCGTATGGGTACCTAGGGGCTTTCCCTGATAGCCGCTCCCCTTCAGCCGGGGTATCAAGAGAGGAACGTGAGGCTCGACCGGTCACCAGGGTGGCGGTCCATGCCGTCGGCTGCGTTCCCGGATGATCCTCTGGGCCTTGCACTGCTGCCTCGCGGCCCGTTGGAGGTGCAACTGATGCGCGCACGGCTACCCGATGAGTCCGGTTACGCTGTCAATTCAGGCGTGCGGATCCATTACGAAGTGCACGGCACGGGCCAGCCGACGATCCTGCTGCTGCCCACGTGGGCGATCCTGGACTCCAGGCACTGGAAGATGCAGGTGCCGTTCCTGGCCCGGGACTACCGTGTGATCACCTTCGACCCGCGCGGCAACGGCCAGTCCGACCGGCCCGGGAACCCGGCGGCCTACGCCGACGCGGTCTTCGCGAGTGACGCTGCGGCCGTGCTCGACGCGACCGGCACCGAACGGGCAGTGCTCGCGGCGTTCTGCAGCGGCTTCCCCTGGGCGCTGTTGTTCGCGGCGGCTCATCCGCAGCGGGTGACCGGAATCGTAGCCATCGCGCCGACGCTGCCGATCCCGCCGTCCGACCCGTGGGAACGAAGCGGGCATTCTTTCGACGACGTGCTCGACACGCCCGAGGGGTGGGCGAAGGAGAACCGGCACTACTGGCGGGAGGACTGGCGAGGATACGTCGAGTTCTTCATGTCCCAGATCACCACCGAGCCGCACTCCACGAAGCCCTACGACGATCTGGTCGAGTGGGGCATGCAGACCGACGCTGAGACCCTGCTGTGCGATGCCGATGCCCCTCAGCAGGTCGCCGATGAGCAGGAGGCCATCCGGCTCTGCCGGTCGTTGGCCTGTCCGGTGCTCGTGATCGGCGGTGACCAGGACAAGATCGTCCCGCCGGAGCGGGCCCGGCGGATCGCCGACCTGACGAGCGCTGAGCTGCTCGTGATCGAAGGCGGCGGGCATGCGCCGCACGTCCGGTACCCGGTCGCGGTAAACCACATCATCCGTGACTTTGTGGACCGGGTGGTCCACCGGCGGCGCAAGCGGGCCGTCTGGCAGGCCACCCACAGCCGCACTCGACGAGCGCTGTGGATCTCCTCCCCTATCGGTCTCGGCCACGTCCAGCGGGACCTGGCCATCGCCCGGGCCCTCCGGCAACGCGTGCCGGACCTGGACATCCACTGGTGGGCCCAGCCGCCGGTGACCCAGGTACTCGCCGGCGCCGGGGAGATCATCCACCCGGCGAGCTCCAATCTGGTCTCGGAGTCGGCGCACTGGGAGTCGGAATCCGCGAACCACGACCTGCCCGCGTTCTACGCGTTCCGTCGGATGGACGAGATCCTGTGCGCGAACTACATGCTGTTCGACGACGTAGTCAGGGACACCCGCTACGACCTGTGGGTAGGTGACGAGTGCTGGGAGATCGATTATTTCCTGCACGAGAACCCCGAGCGGAAGATCGCGCCGTACGTATTCATGACCGACGTGATCGGCTTCCTGCCGACCGACCCAGGCGACCCGCGGGAAGCCGAGTTGTGCGCGGACTACAACGCCGACTCCATCGAAAAGCGTGAGCGGTTCCCCCGGCTGCGCGACCTGTCCATGTTCATCGGCTCGTTCGATGAGCTGCCCGATGTCTCGTTCGGGCCCGGCCTGCCGGGAATACGGCCATGGTCCAGCCGGTGGTTCACCTCAGTTCCCTATGTGCTCCCGTTCGACCCCGCTGCCTTCCGTGACCGCGCCCGGTTGCGCGGCCGGCTCGGCTACCCCCAGCACCAGCCGTTGCTCGTGGCCGCGGTAGGGGGCACGGCGGCTGGCGTCCGCCTGCTGGAACTGACCTGCGACGCGTTCGCCAGGCTGCGCAAGCAGGTGCCGGACGCGCGGATGCTTCTGGTCACCGGCCCTCGCATCGATCCCCGGCTGCTGCCGGACACCGAAGGCATGGACAAGCGCGGCTATGTACCCGATCTCTTCGAGCACCTGGCGTGCGCCGATGCGGCCATCGTGCAAGGCGGCCTGTCCACCACGATGGAACTGGTCGCCACCGGGCGGCCATTCATCTACTTCCCCCTGCGCCGCCACTGGGAACAGCAGCACTTCGTCACCCACCGGCTCAACCACTACCGGGCCGGCCTGCGGATGGACTACACGACGACCACAGCAGACGACCTGGCCGCCACGATGCGGGCCGCACTGGCGGAAGCCGGCACCCGGCCGGATTACCGGAAGGTCCCGCGCGGCGGCGCGGGCCGCGCCGCCGCGCGCATCGCCACACTGCTGGCCGCCCAGTGACCGGCACTACCACAGAGGGGCCATCATGCAGATCACCACCGGCGAGCGCGGCGACCTGCACGCTACGCGCAAGCGGCTGGCACCGGTCTGCACTGCCGGATGACCGGCACCGGACAACCGGCCTGGATAACGGTGAGGGGTCACCTGAAGATTTCCCCGGGAGCATGGGCGCTGGCGCCGTTCCGCCTGGCTGCGGCGGAAACGGCCGGCAACCAGGCTGTGATGGTGTCGCTCGGCCGGCCTGGTGCGGGTGAGCAGCTCCTCGCGTCGCACGGATTCGGCGATGTCGAGCGCCTGGACGTTCCGTTCGCCTGGGAGTTCGCGGATCCGGAGCTGTACGCGCGTGCGCTGGCCGCTACCGGCCCTTGGTCGCACGCTGC
>WNGR01003018.1_pt1 | contig 20786 bp, 17 predicted proteins | sample 5407581 | NCBI WGS metagenome assembly WNGR01 (sample SAMN13153383, study PRJNA577476) | soil metagenome | isolation source: 80 cm soil or saprolite under Garry oak tree replicate 2 | place: USA:California | collected 2016-06-15
TCGCCTTCCCCACAAAGCAAGCCGTCGGTCCATTGGGAAGAACTGACGGCGGCCGAGTTCAAGGACGCCATCGCGCGCGCGCAAGGCACCTGCCTGCTCCCGTTCGGCATCCTGGAGAAGCATGGCGCGCATCTGCCGTTGGGCAACGATCTGCTGAACGTACGATACGCCGCGCTCAACGCCGCCCAGCAGGAATACGCCATCGTCTTTCCCGAGTACTACTTTGGACAAATCTTCGAAGCGAAGCATCAGCCGGGCACTGTCGCCTACAGCCGGGGACTCGAGCTCCAATTGCTGCAGGAAACGACCGACGAGATGGCGCGGAATGGCTGCAAGAAGATCATCATCGTGAACGGTCACGGCGGCAACAACAGCCTGCTTCCGTACTTTGCGCAAACCCAACTCGACACGCCGCACGATTATGTCGTCTATGTGTTGGGCATCATGCGCGGTGGGCCGGGCGAGCCGAAGCACAAATCCAACCCGGCGACGGATATGCATGCCGGCGAGAGCGAGACGTCCATGAGCATGGTCGCCCGGCCCGACCTCGTGCATCTGGACCGCGCCGCGCAGGAATCGGGTGCCGATCAGGCGCGCGCGAAGCTGCCGGAAGGGCTCTACACCGGCATCTGGTGGTACGCGCGCTTCCCGAATCACTACGCTGGCGAAGGCGCCGCCGCGACGCGCGAGCTCGGGGAATTCGAGGCGAAGACGTGGATCAACGGGATCGCGCAGGCGATCCGTGCCGTCAAAGCGGACCAGGAGAGCCTGCGGCTGCAGAACGAGTTCTACGAGCGGAGCAAGCATCCCCTGGAAACGCCGCAGTAGTGTCGCGTGCGCTGGTGCTCGCCGGCGGCGGTGCCCGGGCCGCTTACGAAGTCGGTGTCCTCGCCGGGGTCGCGGAGCGGGCTCCGGGTCTCGAGTTTCCCATCGTCACCGGCGTGTCGGCGGGAGCGATCAACGCGGTCCATCTCGCCGCGCATCCGGGCCCCCTGGCCGCGGCGGTCGGCGCGCTGCGGGCGCAGTGGAGTCGCCTCGTGGTGGAGCGCGTGTATCGCATTCGACCCGGGCGCCTGGCGCGGGGCCTGCTGCTGGGGGCCGCACACACGGCGCTCGGCCGCGGAGGCGAAGCGGCCGCCGTCCGCGGCCTCCTGGACATGAGCCCATTGCGCGAGTTTCTCGGGGCGAACCTCGATTTCGCCCAGCTCGACGCCAACATCGCCGCCGGCCGCCTGCGCGCTGCGGCTGTGAGCGCAACGTCATACGCCACGGGGCAGACCGTCACGTTCGTGCACGGGCCGCCCGACGCGCCTACGTGGCAGCGAGCCTTGCGCTACGCCGTCCGTTCGCGTTTGACGCTGGACCATGTCGTGGCTTCCGCCGCCCTGCCGATCCTGTTCCCCGCGGTCCGCATCGGCGACGGCTTCTACGGCGACGGCAGCCTGCGTCAAACCGCCCCGCTCGCTCCGGCCATCCACCTGGGTGCACGGGCGATCCTGGTGGTCACTCAGAGAAGCGATCCCGAGCGGCCTCCCTCACCTCCACCCGCGCCCGCACCGCGCGAATATCCGGCCCTGGCCGAGGTGATCGGTCTCTTGTTGCACGCGATCTTCCTCGATGCGCTCGAAGCGGAGCTGCGACCGATCCGCCTCCTCATGCTGCGGCCTTCACGGGATCTCGGCGCCCTCGCCGCCGGTTGCGGCGTGCAGCTGCCGCCGCTCGTGCGGTGGCTGGTGCGCGGGATGGGCGGTCAGCGGGCCACGGCCGTCGACTTCCTGAGCTATCTCCTCTTCGACCCGGTCTACACCAACGCTCTGACCGAGCTGGGATACGCCGACGTACGGGCCCAGTGGCCGCGCATCGAGCGGTTTCTCGCTGCGACCGAGGGGGGTGCGTGATCAGCGTGCCCGCGGCGCCTCGCCCCACCAATACTGCGCCGGATCCGCCACGCTGCCGTGGCGCGCCAGCGCGGCATCCACCGTCTCGTTCACCGGCGGGTGCCGAGCGGGAACCTGGCCGCCCGCGGCCACGAGCGTTGCGACGATCGTGACGTAGCGGTCCGGGTCGCCGCCATGCCCGGCCCGCCACAGCGCCGCTCCGACTACGTCGCCCCCGTAGCGGGTCCGCACGCCCGGGCGGGCCCCGCGCTCGAGCAACAGGTTGATCACGTCGAGATGCCCACTCAAGACCGTGTAGAACAGCGCGGTCTCTCCATGGCCGCTATGCGCGTCCACGTCCACCCCGCGGTCGAGCAAGCTGCGTACGACATCCCCGTTGCCATACGCGGCCGCGTACCGCAGTGCCATTTCGCGCGCGGAAACCTCGGCCTGGTTAACGAGACTCTGGACGACGTCGAGCCGCCCGACGCCTGCCGCGGCCACGAGGTCGAGGCGCGCACCGCGGTCGGCGAGGTATCGGGCCGCCTCCGGACATCCGTTCGCGAGGCACGCGAACACCGCCCCATGATCATTGCCGGCGAGATTGGGATGCTCCATCCGCGCGCCGTGATCGAGCAGCAGCTGGCCCCGCCTGGCGCGGATGGGTGCTCGTCGCGACCAGGCCCAGTGTCGTGGATCCGCCGCCGTACACGTTCGCTTCGGCGTCCACCTCCGCACCGGCCGCGAGCAGGATCTCTGCAATGCGGACGATGTTCTGCGGCGTCTGTTGGCGGTAGTTTTCCACCCCGTTCGCCGCGACATAGTGCAGCAGCGTGGCGCGATGCTCGCGCTCCGAGCGGGCGCGAATCAGCTCGGGCTGCTCGCGCAGCAAGCGCCGCAGCGTCTCCTCGTCGCCGTCCACGATCGCCTGCGCAGCAGCTTCGAAGGGAGCACCAGCATGCCCGAGGGCATCGAGGTGCGCGCTGAACTTGGGCCAGTTGTCGAATCCGTGGGAACGGGCGATCACGAACTGCGCGTCGGCGAGCACGCAGGTTCGTGTACCGCCCGTCATGACGCGGATCGCGAATTCCTCGACCTGGTTGGCCGCGCGATCGCGCGGCCGCTGATCGGAATCGGCAAGGAGCGATGCGATCCAGCGATCGGTCCACGCGCCGATGGCGTGCGGGGTCCCCGAGCTGCAGGCCTTGACCAGGTCCTTGGCGAGTTTGCGGTACTGCTCGAGGCTGGGACGGGCGGGAAGCGGCAGGGCGTCCTGCGGGTTGGGAAACACACGAAGCTCCTTTCAGTGCACGCCCGGAGTCCGCACTGGTCGGGCTGAAAGAAGGTTCGCGATTGTGCGCTGCTGCTCAGGGTGGGCACGGCCCTTCCCGCGGACTGGATGCGCCCCTCATGCGCTCCACCAAAACTAGCATCCCTGAAGCCACGCCACCAGTTTTTCACCGTGCTGCCACTCTACGGCCTCTAGAGCTCCAGCATCCCTTGCAGGTACAGGCGTGCCTGGCCCGCGATTTTCACGCGATTACCGTCGATTTGACACCTCAGTTCTCCGCCCCGTCCGCTCAATTGCTGCGCTCGCAACGTACGCTTGCCCAGTCGATCCGCCCAATAGGGCGCGAGCGTGCAACTAATCGATCCAGTAGCTGGATCTTCGTTAATCCCGATCGCCGGGCAGAAGAATCGCGTCACATAATCGATGTCGCCATCGCCTGGAGCGGTGACGATGACTCCGCCAATGCCGCTTTCGAGCTGTGCCAGCGCCGGGAAGTCGGGCGCGAGTGCCCGCACCTGCTCCGAGCGCTCCACCACAACGAGGTAATCCCGAGCCTTCAATACGCGCGCCGTCTCGAGGCCTAACGCCGGCAAGAGCGCTGCCGGCACCACACATGCTGCGGGAGGCCAGGCGGGAAAATCCATTTCCATGCGGTCTCCGTCGCGAGCGACGGTCAGTACGCCGCTGCGGGTGTGAAAGCGAACCGGCCACTCCACCTGGCCACGCAGCGCCAGCACATATGCGGACGCCAGCGTGGCATGGCCGCACAGATCGTCTTCGACCTTGGGTGTGAACCACCGGAGGTCGAAATCACGAGCGGCGCGCTTGACGACAAAAGCAGTCTGAGAGTGTCGGTTCTCGGCCGCGATGTCGCGCATGATCTGATCGGAAGGATATGAGGGAAGAATGCACACTCCGGCAGGGTTTCCCGCGAACAGGGAATTGGTGAATACGTCTACGTGGTAATAGGGAATAGGCATGCGGTGCTAACGTATTACCGCAAGCCGTAGACGACCACACGGCTGGAGAACGTCGGCAGGTACACGTGTCCGTTGGCTATGGTCGGAGATGAAAATTTCGCGTAATTGCCCGCTCCGTCGCGCGCAACATTCTGACGATTGTTCCACAGCTCTTTGGTGACGTCATTCGCATCAAACGCCCGAAGCACGCCAGGGCTCACGGTATGCTCCGCGTCACCGCTGAATGCATATGACGCCCACAGAATGCCCGTCCCGTCTTTGGAGCCGTTGGACGAAACCGACAAGACCGCCCCACTTTGGCCGGTCGGTCCGGCTCCGCTGAACGCAATCTGGCCCGTCGGGTCCAACAGGTTGCTGGCGCGGTCGAATGGGATGGCACGCAACGGATCATTCTCGGACCAGGTGTAGATGAATTCCTTCGCGCTTCCTTTGTAGTACGCCGCCTGGCAATGCATGTTGGCACTGCCGCCCAACGCGACGAATTGCTGCACCTGGTTGCCGGACGGTGAGTACCCGCCCATGGCATCCTTATTCAACAGATACAGCGTCCCGTCTTTGGCCCCGGTCAGGTAATAGCCCGAATTGGGAATCAGGAACCCGCCCATGCTGCCGTAATCCAGGTCATTGTCATTGAGATACTGGTAATCGTAGGGAGTGAAGTAGCTCGCCACCCGCAGGGTCGACCCGGCCGGTGTGAGTTTCAGGGCGCTTTCGGCGCGATTCGTCGGGCTCGTCGGATCGGCGCTATCCCCCACCGTGCCGTTGCCCGCCACCACATACAAGTTGCCTGCCGCATCAGCGGCCATGCCGGTTCCGCTTTCCCACATGCCTCCGGCGTATCCGTTGGGCGTGGCATTGTAGACCACCCGTTGCTGCAGCGTCGCGGCGTCGTATCCCAGGATCCATCCGTGGTACGGCCCCCAATCGCAGTGGGATGAAAACGTCACGTACACGATACCGTTGAGCAGCGTCAATCCCTGACGCTGGTTCTGCCGCTGGGCATCGAAGGCAATCACGCCGTTGACGCTGCCGTCTCCGTTCCCGCTGTACGTGGCGGTGATTTGTGCCGGGCTGCCGGCGATTTCATTCCCGTCGACGATGTTCACGGCATGGAGGTACTGCACGAACGTGCTGTTCGTGGTGCTGCGCGCCACGAAATACATCGTCCCCCTCGCTGTATCGATCACCGGGGTGCCGACGATCCCGATATTGCCGCTGAAATCCTGGTACCCGCCACCACATGCCCCTGTCATGTCCGTGTTTCTCGGCGGCCGCATGCCCGGCGCCGTGAAGCTCGCTTGCCAGTACAGTTTGCCGTTGTCTCCGTCATAGGCATACAGCGTGTTGTTCACCGTGGCGATGTAGACGACGTTATGGGAGCCGCCGCCCACGGAGACATGGCCGACGACCAACGGCTGGGCATACACCTGGTCGTCGACGGGCAGCGTGAACACTGCGCCAAACTGCTGCACGTTGACATTGCTGGTCGTCAACGCGGTTTCGTTGTCGTTCCAGCCGGACCGGGTGTTGTCGTTGTGCTGGGTGAGCACCGCCACAGACTGGGGATTGGGCGCGGTATTGTCGGTCAGGCTTTCCGTGCAGGTGGTGAGCAACAGCAGCACCAGCGGCAGAGGCAGTGTGCGTTTTACCATGAGCTAGGCCTCAATCTTCGAGAACCGCCACGCGCCGGCGACCACGAAGAGCACCCCGACGCCGACCAGCACGGCAACGTCCAACGCGACGCCGAAATGCGTCCTTCCGGTCAACAGGCCGCGTACGCCGTCGACGCCATACGTGAGCGGATCGATCCGGGTGAGTCCCGCCAGCACACGGGGGAGCCCCTCGAGCGGATAGATCGCCCCCGACAGAAAGAAGATCGGCATCACGAGGAAGTTCATCACCATCTGAAACCCCTGCATTTCCTTGAGGCTCGACCCGATGGCAGTCGCCAGCGCCGAGAAGATCACGGCGATCAGCGCGATGACGAGAAACGCGAGCGGCACGGCGACGAGGCTGACAGGGCGAAAACCCGCAAGCAGGGTCACGACGAAAATCAGCGTGCCCTGCAACACCGCCACCGTGGCGCCGCCCAGCGTACGCCCGATCATGATCGCCAGGCGCGGCACCGGCGCGACGAGGGTTTCCTTGAGGAATCCGAACTGGCGGTCCCACAGCATGGCGATCCCCGAGAACATGGCCGTGAACAGGACCGTCATGCCGATCACGCCGGGCGCCATGAACTGGAGGTAGCTGCCTTCGCCGGCGCGCTGGAACACCGGCGCGAGGCCGAAGCCGAGCACACCCAGGTACATGAGCGGGCCGCCGAGCGACGCCACGATCTGCACGCGTGAGCGCACGTACTTCTTCACCTCTCGCAGCCAGAGAATGAAGATGACGCTCATGCGGTCATCTCCTCCACACGCGGGCGACCTGGCGCATCTGGTCCGCGGCGGTCGCGCTCTCGTCGCGAATCGTCGTGCCGGTGAGCGCGAGGAACGCCGCCTCGAGCGAATCGGCGCCGGTTTGTGCCTTGAGCTCGGGCGAAGAACCCGTGGCGACGAGACGCCCGTGGTCGATCACGGCGATGCGGTCGGCCACACGGTCCGCCTCGTCCATGTAGTGGGTGGTGAGGAACACCGTCACGCCCTCGCTCGCCCGCAGGCTCCGCACGTGGGTCCACATCTGATTGCGACTCTGCGGATCGAGGCCGAGCGTCGGCTCGTCCAGAAACAGCACCTTCGGCGTGTGCAACAGCCCGCGGGCGATCTCGAGCCGGCGCTTCATGCCGCCCGAGAACGTCTTCACCAAGTCCTTGCGCCGCTCCCACAGCTCGAACATCCGCAGCAGGGCTTCACACCGCACCCGCCGCGCATGCCGCGGCACGTGATACAGCACGCCGTGGATATCCATGTTCTCCCACGCCGTGAGCTCGCCGTCGAGACTGGGATCCTGGAACACGACGCCGAACCGCTTGCGGACTTCCGTCTGATGCGTGGTTGGGTCGAGTCCGTCGAGCTCGAGGGAGCCGCTCGTCGGCCGCAGTAGCGTGGTGAGCATCTTGATGGTAGTGGTCTTGCCGGCCCCGTTCGGCCCCAGGAACGCGAAGATCTCCCCGGCACGGACGTCGAACGAGACGTCGTTGACGGCCGTGACGTCGCCGAACGACCTCACGATGTGCTGGACGCGGATGATGGGACGATCGCTCACGACGCTAGAACACCACGGTCTGAATGGAGTGCGGCCGCGTATTGATCTCGACCGAGGCCCCGGCCACGGTGAGGTTATACGGTCCGCCCTTTGCCGTGGGGTTCATGACGACCACGACCACCTTCCCGTCGTCGTTGACGAAGCCCGTCGTGAGCAGCATGCTGCGGCTCGGCGACGTCAGGATCCTGCGAGCGCCCGGACGGATGAACTTCGCGAAGTGGCCGATATAGTAGTACGAGTTGGTGTAGATCAGCGTGCCCGTTCGCGTGTCGGCGTGGATCGGCGCAAAACAGAAGTTGCCGACGTGGTTGGGACCGCCCCGCTCATCGAGCAGAATATTCCAGTCGGTCCATCCCTCGGTCCCCGAATTGAAATCGTGGATCATCGACCGCCCGTACGCCTCGCCCAGGCTCCAGCGGCCGTACGCCGTCGAGTCGAAGGTCGCTGGGGTGCCCTCGGTGAACAGGAGGTGCTTGGCCGGGTAGAGCTGGTGCACCAGCGCCACGTTGTCGTACATCTGCGTTCCACCCGACCAGTCTTCGTACCAGTGGAACGCGACCCCCCACACGTACTTCGCCGCCGCCGGATCGTCCAGGATCGTCTGGGCCCGCTGCACGATCAGGTCGCGGTTGTGGTCCCACACCATGACGTTGACGTCGCGCAGCCCCTGCTCGGTCATCGCCGGGCCGAGATAGTTCTTGACGAAGTCTCGCTCGTCCGTCGCCTGATAGACGCACGACTCCCAGGTCTGCGTCGCCATCGGCTCGTTCTGGACGGTGATGCCCCAGACGGGCACGCCCGCCTGCCGGTAGCTCTTGATGAACTTCGTGTAATAGAGGGCCCACGCGCGGTAAAACTCCGGGCGCAGATGGCCGCCGTGCAGCATGTCGTTGTTGTCCTTCATGTATGCCGGCGGGCTCCAGGGGCTGGCGAACAGCTTGAGCCGGTTGCCGGTCGCCGCCATGGCTCGCTTGATCAGCGGAATCCGGTAGCGTAAGTCGTGCGCGATGGAAAAGGAGCTGAGGTCCTTGTCGCCTTCCGCTACGTAGGTATAGCTCTCGCTCGAAAAGTCGCAGCTGTGGATGTTGGTCCGACCAAGGGTGTACCCGATCCCGCGGTCGGCGCTGTAATAGGCGGTGATCAATTCGTCCTGCCGGGCCGCGGGGAGCTTTGCGAACGTCTCGGCCGCGGCGTCGGTCAGGGCCCCGCCGATGCCGATGAACGGCTGGAACGTTTTCCGCGGATCGACGAAGACGTACACCTTCCCTTCCGACGTCGCGTCGGACGGCCGGAACGTCAGCGTGTCGGTGGGCGTCAGCCGGAAGCTGGTGCTCTCGGCCGTGGTATAGACGATCGCGCGCTTCCCCGGGAGCTGCAGTGCGGCCGCGGCAGCGGGGCCGCTTGCGAGCAGCAGCGACAACCCTACGCGTGACGGCGTCACGACTTGGGCGCGGCTGGTTTGGCCGCGTAGATGAACTCGTAGTAATCGCGCATGGTGAGGCCCGCGGCGGCCTCCTGGTCGGTGATCACGATCGCATCACGATGCAGCTGGAGGGCGCTGGCCGTCACCATACTGGTGACCGGTCCCTCGACGGCCTGGGCAATCGCCTTGGCCTTGTGCTTGCCGCTCGCCACCAGGACCAGCTTGCGCGCGTCGAGGATGGTCCCGACGCCCATGGTGATCGCATAGACCGGCACGTCCTCTCGGGCGTCGAAGAACCGGGCGTTGTCGTCGATGGTCTGCTTCGACAGCGTCTTGAGCCGGGTGCGCGAGCTGAGCGAGCTTCCCGGCTCGTTGAACGCGATATGCCCGTCCGAGCCGATGCCCAGGATCTGCAGGTCGATCCCGCCGCATTCGGCAATGCGCTGCTCGTACCACAGGCAGAAGGCCGGGTAATTGCTGGTGGTGCCCGAGGGGATGTTGATGTTGTGCCGGGGGATGTTGACGTGCTGGAAGAAGTGCTCGTGCATGAAGTAGTGGTAGCTCTGCGGGTGATTCATGGGCAGGCCCACGTACTCATCGAGGTTGAACGTGGTGACCCGGGAGAAATCGATCTGCTCCGCCTTGTGCAGCCGCACCAGCTCCTGGTACAGGCCGAGCGGCGTGGATCCGGTCGCCATGCCAAGCACGGCGTTCGGCTTGGTGTTGAGCACTTCGACGACGATCTGCGCCGCCGTCTTGCTCATCTCTTCGTAGCTTCGCTGAATGATGACTTCCATGAGAGCCCTTTCAGCCCGCCTCTTCCCATCGCTTGGCCCGGTCGAGCGCCTTCCGCCAGCCGGCCTCGAGCTGCTTGCGTTGAGCCGGTTGCATCGCGGACGTGAAGCGGCGGTCCACCTGCCACTGCGCCGCGATCTGTTTCTGGTCCTTCCAGTAACCGACGGCCAATCCGGCGAGATACGCTGCGCCCAGTGCCGTCGTCTCGGTGACTTTGGGGCGCACTACAGGCACGCCCAGCAGATTCGACTGGAACTGCATCAACAGGTTGTTCGCGGACGCGCCGCCATCCACCCGCAGCTCCTTGAGCTTGATCTTCGCATCGGCCTCCATCGCCCGCAGCACATCCGCCACCTGGAACGCAATTCCCTCGAGCGCCGCGCGCGCGATATGCGCCGCCGTCGTGCCGCGCGTGACGCCGGCGAGCAGGCCGCGCGCGTATTGATCCCAATGCGGCGCCCCCAGGCCGGCGAACGCGGGGACGAGGTACACCCCCTGCGGATCGGTCACCTGCGAGGCCAGGGCTTCCACCTCGGACGACGACTTGATGATCCCGAGGCCGTCGCGCAGCCACTGCACCACCGCCCCGGCGATGAAAATGCTGCCTTCCAGGGCGTACTCGGTGCGCTTCCCGATGCGCCACGCCACCGTGGTCAGGAGATTGTTCCTGGAGACGATCGGCTTCGCTCCCGTGTTCATGAGCATGAAGCAGCCGGTGCCGTAGGTGTTCTTCACCATGCCGGGCTGGGTGCACGCCTGGCCGAACAGCGCGGCCTGCTGGTCGCCCGCCATCCCGGCGATCGGGACCCGGCCGCCGAACAGCGTCGTCTCGCCGTACACTTCGCTCGACGAGCCCACGGTCGGCAGCATCGAACGCGGGATGCCGAACAGCTTCAGCAGCGCGTCGTCCCAGTCGCCGGTGCGGAGATTGAAGAGCATGGTGCGCGACGCGTTGCTGGGATCGGTCACGTGCACCCGGCCGCCGGTGAGATTCCACACCAGCCACGAGTCCACGGTGCCGAACGCCAGCTTGCCGGCCTTCGCCTTGCCGCGCGCCCCAGGCACGTTGCGCAGCAGCCATTCGAGCTTCGTGCCGGAGAAGTAGGCGTCGACCACGAGCCCGGTCTTGCGCTTGATCAGCGGCGCCAGCCCGCGTGCCTTCAACCGATCGCACGCGGCGGCCGTGCGGCGATCCTGCCACACGATCGCGTGGTGGACCGGCTCGCCCGTCTCGCGGTCCCAGACCACGGTCGTTTCCCGCTGATTCGTGATCCCGATGGCGGCGATGTCGACCGCGGTCAGCCCGGCCTTCGCCACGGCCTCCTTCGCCGTGTGCAGCTGAGTGGCCCAAATCTCCCTGGCGTCGTGCTCCACCCAGCCCGGCTTGGGAAAGATCTGGCGGAACTCCTTCTGCGCCGACGCGACGACATTGCCGCTATGATCGAACACGATGGTGCGCGAGCTCGTCGTGCCCTGGTCCAGCGCGAGGATGTGCTTCACGCCGGCCACCAGATCCTATAGAGGAAGGCCGCGATCAGGCCGCCGATGATCGGTCCGGCGATCGGTACCCAGGAATAGCCCCAGTCCGAGTGCCCCTTGCCGGCGATTGGCAGGACCGCGTGCGCGAGTCGAGGACCCAGGTCGCGCGCCGGGTTGATCGCGTACCCGGTGGGCCCGCCCAACGAGAGGCCGATCGCCCACACGAGGACTCCGACCAGCCAGGGCCCGAACCCCGCATCCCAACCGTGCACGGGGTTCAAGTTCTTCGGCGTCAGGATGGCCAACACGCCCAGCACGAGCACGAAGGTGCCGATGATCTCGGTCACGAGGTTCGCGCCCACGTTGCGAACGGCCGGGGCGGTGCAGAAGACGGCCAGCTTCGTGCCCTGGCTCTCCGTGACGGACCAATGCGGCAGGTAGGCGAGCCAGACGATCGTGGCACCGAGGAACGCGCCGAGCATCTGGGCGGCGATATACACGGGTACGGAGCCCCACGCGAACTTGCCGATGGAGGCCAGCCCGATCGTGACCGCCGGGTTGAGATGCGCGCCACTGAACGTACCCACGGCGTACACCGCCACGGTCACACCGAATGCCCAACCCGCGGTGATGACGATCCAGCCGGCGTTCTGGCCTTTGGTCTTGTTGAGCACCACGTTGGCGACCACGCCATCGCCCAGGATGATCAACAGCATGGTGCCGAGCAGCTCTGCAAGAAAAGGTGGCATAGGGCTTGAATGGGAAGCGGCGAAGCTATCAGCGCAGGAGCGGCTTGTCTACACCGAGGCTCAGAGCCTGAACAGGTAGCTCAACTTGACGAAGAACGCGTCGTCCGTCCGCGTGAGGCCCCGGAACTGGAACGCGTCCTGGTCCACCATGTTGCTGCCGTACCCGGCGAACACCACCGTCCCCGGGACCGGTTGATAGCTGAGCAGCACGTCGGCGTGGAACAGATTGCTGTGCGAAGCGGCGGAGCGAGTCAGGCCGCCCGGTCCGCTGATGAGAATCGGCGCGCCGGTGCGCGAGTCGTCGCGCAGCGAGTCGGTCTTGTCCTGGATGTACTGGCCCACCACCCGGACGAACAGGGGACGCGACAGCTGGTATTCGAGCTTGGTCCGCAGAATGCGACCGACATTCACGAGGCTGCCGTCGGTGCGCCGATTCACCTGCTGCCAGAAGTAGCTGACGCTGTTGCGGAGCCGCTCCGTGGGACGGTACGACACGTCCACGCTCAGCAGGAGTAGATCGGCCGAGGCCCACTCGAAGAAGTTCTCATCGTGGCCTTGCAGAAAAAACCCGCTGCCACTGAAATGCTTCCACTGGGGCGTCCCGATCTGGACGATGTATTCGCCGTTCGTGATCGTCGGCTGTCCCGTGAACGGCACCGTGTCGAGGCCGCCGCCGGCGAGCGGCACTTCCAGACTGTCGCCGGCATAGAGAGCGGAATCGTAGCCGAACGATTCCACGAAGTATCCCGCACCGATATTCCAGCCGCCGCGCAGCGTCGCGTTACCGTTGAAGTGCAGCTTCTTGTCCTGCACGTGACGTCCGTGAATGAAGTTCTGATACTGCCAGATGCCGTCCACGACGATGTCGCCCGTAAACCGCTGCAGCAACGCCCCGGGCGCCCCATACGTCGTGTAGCTCGGATCGACGTACGAGTGCACGATCCCCGCTCGGCCGATGAAACCACTCGCATCACGGAAATCGTCGGAGATGCCGGCGAACAGGCTGCGCAGACCCCAGACGCGATGCTGCACGGTGAATTGAGTGAGCCACAGCGGCGCCGTCGTGGTCACGCCGCCGACTCGAGTGCGGCTGCCCGCGAGCTGCAGGTTGAGGCCGTAGATGTCTTTGAAGACGAGCCGGCTGTCGACCTCTGCCATGCGGTTGTAGTCGTCGCCCTCGATCCGATCGGTGTAGACCAGCCCGACGCGCGACCCGCGGCCCAGACTGCGTTGGGCCCGCAGAATGTTGAAAACGGGGTTGTCCGTGCCGGACGCGGACGCGAACTTCTGGTCCACCGCCGAGAGCAGCCCGAGGTCGGTGCCGAAAGTCGTCCCCGTGAGCTTGACCGCCGCGATTGGTTGGACGATCCGACGTGTATAGATGAGGTTCTGGGGCACCTGAAACAGCTCGCTGCCTTCCAAGAAGAACGGCCGCTTCTCCGGAAAGAACAGCGCCTGGCGTGGATCGAACGCGAGCTGGCCCGCGTCCGACTCGACCTGCGAAAAGTCCGGCTTGATCGTGCCGTTGAGGGTGAGGTTGTCCGAGACCCCCCAGCGGATGTTACCACCCACCTGCGGGTCTCCCACGTCGTACTGATAGCGCCCGGTGGGGGTGGGCGCACCGCTCGCTTTCCCGGTCGCCTCGGGGTTTAGGTCCACCACGAGACCGCGATGCATGCCGCTCAGCCCAACCAGGTTGCCCGCCTGCCCGATGAACGTCGCGCTCGCGCGACGCGCTGGGTACCAGGAATCCTCGATGCCCGAGTGCTGGACCTCACGCACGACGTTCAGCTTCCAGTCCTGCGGCTGGCGCGGCTGATAGCGGAGGCTCTTGAACGGGATACGCACCTCGACTTCGTATCCCCAATCGGTGACGCGCCCGCGCGACTGAAACACGAAGTCGGGACTCAGGTCGGGTTGCTCCCGTCCCACCACCGCGCCGCCGATGAAGCCGCTCGCGGTGACGTTGGCTCCCTCGATCAGGGAGCCATCGCCCTGCACGCCGAGCGGATTCACGGCAAACATCAAGGCTTGCTTCCCGTCGTGAAACGTGCCCAGCAGGATCTGTACGTTGTCGTCGCCGAAGATCTGGTCACGATTCGCCAGGGTCATCGTGGGACGGCCGTGCCGCTCGAAGGCACGAATGCCGAAATAGATCGCCGTGGCTGAGTACCAGACCAGCACCTGAGTGGAGTCCGCGGCGGGGAGGCCGTCGTTCGGGGCGTACTGCGAAAACCCCGTCAACAGGGCGGCGTGGGCCCACACGGAGTCGGCGAGGTCGCCGTCGATGACGACATCGCCCTCCAGCCGTGGAATCCGCACGTCGAGCTGATGCTCCCGGCCCGAGTAAGTCGGTGCCGAGTCGCAGCAATGGAGCAAGGCGACCAGGGCTAGCAGCATCACCGATAATTATGCTCGCGCCGGGCCGAGTCGGACACTGACCGGAGTTAGGAACGTGTCAGAATGCTCCACCTTGCATTCCGCCTGATGCGACCGCAGAATCGGTGGTCTATGCTTCGCTCCCTCCCGCCTCTCGCAGCGCTCGCGCTCGCCGTGCCGCTGGCCGCGCAGCTGCCCGAGGGGCACGGTGGCCACGCGGAGCAGTTGGGCCGGGTGCGCTTCCCGACGTCCTGCCACGGTGCGGCGCAGCGCGGGGTCGAGCAGGGCGTCGCCTACTTGCATTCCTTCTGGTACGAGAAGGCGACGGAGGCCTTCAACGCCGCGGCCGCCGCGGACTCAAGCTGCGCCATGGCGTTCTGGGGGCAGGCGATGAGCCTGCTGCACCCGCTCTGGACCCCGCCCGCACCCGCGGACGCCCAGGTCGCGATGCTCGCGATCGACCGCGGGCTCTCGCGAGCCAGGACCGCACGCGAGCGCGATTATCTGGGGGCGATCCGCGCGTACTACGCCGACTACGATCGCACCGACCCCACGACGCGACTGGTCCGCTACGCGACGGCGATGGACAGGGTCCGGCGGCAGAGCCCGTCGGACCGCGAGGCGGCGATCTTCTACGCGCTCGCCCTGATCGCCGTGGGACAGGCGAACGCCACTGACACGACGTTCGCCTACCAGAAACGCGCCGACTCGATCCTCGAGCCTTTGTTCCGGCGCGAGCCGCGACACCCGGGGCTCGCCCATTACCTGATCCACACGAACGACGTGCCGCAGCTCGCGGCACACGGGCTGTACGCCGCGCGGCGCTACGCCCAAATCGCGCCGGACGTGCCCCACGCCCAGCACATGCCGTCGCACATCTTCACGCGGCTCGGGGCGTGGGACGACGCCATCGCGTCGAACATCCGCGCGGCCGCTGCCGCCCGTGCGTATGAGATCCAGCGCGGGCTCAACGCCATGTGGGACCAGCGCACCCACGCCCTCGACTACCTCGCCTATGCGTTCTTACAGGAGGGGCGCGATACCGCGGCACGACGCGTCGCGGCGGAGGCCGCCGCGGCGCCGGCCGGCTTCCCGGCCGGCTCGCTCCCGCACGAGTATGCTATTGCCGCTATTCCCGCCCGCGTGGCCCTGGAGCGGGGCGCGTGGGACGAGGCCGCCCGGCTCCCCGTCCGCCCGGCCCCCGAGTGGCCCGCCGCCGAAGCGATCACGTATTTCGCCCGCGCCATCGGCGCGGCGCGCGGCGGCGACACGGCAGCGGCCCGCCAGGAGCTCGTCGCCCTCGCGCGGATCGAGAGCACACTCACGGCGAGCGCGGGACCGCAGGCCTACTGGGCCGGACAGGTCGCCATCCAGCGGCTCGCGGCCGGGGCGTGGCTCGAGCTGGCAAGGGGTGATACGGCAGCGGCCGTGCTGCACGCCGGGCAGGCGGCTGATCGCGAGGACGCCACGCAAAAGCATCCCGTGACACCCGGACCGGTGCTCCCCGCCCGGGAGCTCGAGGGCGATCTGCTCCTCGTGGTCGGGAAGCCCGCCGCTGCGGCGCAGGCCTACGCGACCGCGCTGGCGCTCTCGCCCAACCGCGCCCGCAGCCTGTTCGGCCTGGCCCGCACCGCCGAGCTCACGGGCGACAGGCCCACGGCCTTGGCGCGGTACCGGGAGTTCCTGAAGCTGATGGCCAAGGCCGAGGGCGGGCGGCCCGAGCTGGCGGTCGCGCGTCGGGCGCTGGCCAGCCGGTAACGGTATCGAAATGGCTCGCGTGTTCTGGCTGACCGTGGTGGCGGCGTTTGTCGCCGCGCTGCTCGCGGGCGCCTCGTGGGCCGCCGCCCTCTCGGCCGTGGGCACGCTGCTCGGCGCGCCCCCGCCGGAGATGGGGAACCAATCCACCACGTTGCTCTGGCAGGGCGCGCCCCAACTGGCTGGCCACCCGCGCGTGTGGCGCTTTGCGTTCGGGCCAACCGTCATCCCGGGCGCGCCCACGGTGCGCATCTACGTGTCGCCCTTCGGCCGGGTGGTGGCGACTGACCCGGCCGATCTGGCGGAGCGCGTGAAGGCGCTCCACCCGTACTGATTCGGCTACTTGACGGTGAACGTGACCGTATCGACGACGGGGGGATTCAACGGGACGTGTCGCCAGTCCGCGATCACGGCGATCACCCGATGCGGGCCCGGTGCGAGGGAATCGAGCTGGAACTCGGTCTGGCCCCGCCCCAGGTGAATGATGCCGGGCTTGCCTTTGGGAATCGTGTCGCTCAGCGGGGTGAGGTCGTGATCCACGAACAGGTGATGGTGCCCCGTGCCGGGCTCCTCGACCGTCGCGGGGGTGATCCGCACACCGGTGGCCGTCAGCTTGACGAGCACCGGGCTGGTCACCGTGGCCCCCTTGGTGGGCGAGGTAATCTTGACCGTGACTTTCTTCGCTCCCTGCCCTTGCGCGGTCGGCGCGAGTAAGGCCGCCGTGCACAGCGTCAGGATGACCGCCATCGACGTTTTCACGCTGGTTACCTCCGGTTCGCGGGTCGTCTCGTGTCACAAACTACAGGTCCGTTCCGGGAGTGAACAGACCCACGCCGGGCTAGCGCCTAGACGGATCGCGCGACGGCCCGCATTTCGGCGCTGCGCGGCTCGGCCAGTGACGTCCAGAACGCCGCGCAGACTGAGTCGGACCACCAGCTGCGACAGCGCTCCATTTCCGCGAGGGCGCGCTCGCGCGGCAGCGCCGGGCGGTACGGGCGCGTCGAGGTGAGCGCGTCGTAGACGTCCGCGATGCCGACGATCTGCGCGGACACGGGGATGTCGTCACCGCGCAGGCGGTCGGGGTAGCCCGACCCGTCGTGCCGCTCGTGGTGCCAGCGGATGATCGGCTTGATGTCCCAGGGGAACTCGACGGCGGCGAGCAGCTCGATCCCCCACACCGGGTGCATCTGCATCACCGCGCGCTCGTCCGGCGTCAACGTGTCGGGCTTGCTCAAGACTTCGTGGGGGACGCGCACCTTGCCGACGTCGTGGAGGTAGGCGCCGACCCGCACTGTCGTCTGAGCGTGCTCGTCCATGCCGAGGATCTCCGCCACGGCCACGGCGCGCTGCGCCACCCGCTCACAGTGCCCGTAGGTGTACGCGTCGCTCGACTCGATCGATTGACCCCACTCGCTGACCACCGCGAGGTACGTGGCCTCGAGCTCGGCCATCTTGCCGTCGACGTAGACCAGCTCGGAGCGCGCGTCGAGCCGTTGGAACAGCGCGTGGGCGGCGTTCAGGAGCGTCAGCGCGTCCAGATTACGGCCCATCGCCTGGTACAGGACGGCCAGCTCGCGGCGGGCGGCGGCCTCGTTCAGGGCCGAGCAGGCGGTCACGGCGAGCTCGATCGCCGCGCGCAGGCGCGCCTCGGCCAGGGCCGGCCGGCCCGTCTCACGGTACACCATGCCGATGATGCGATACGCCTGCGCTCGGAGCACTCCGCCGTCGATCCCGTCGAACCGCCCCAGCGCGGCCTCCGCGTTGCGCCTCGCATCATCGTAGCGCTCGCGCGCGACGTACACCTCGGCATGATTCAGGAGGCACAGTCCCTGGAGGTACGCGTCGTCCGCTCGGGCCGCGATGTCGTGGCTCTGGGTGAAGTACCGGTCGGCTTCGTCGAGCAGCTGCCGCTGCGCGCTCACCATGCCGAGGTTGTGGTACGCGATGGCGCACCCGTGCTCGTCGTCACAACTCTTGTATGCCTCGAGGGAGCGGGCGTAGCACGCCAGCGCACTCTCGAAGTCGCCCTGAATGTTCGCGAGGATGCCCAGGTTCTGCTCGACGCGTGCCCGCAACTCCCGGCTCGAGCCCCCCAGCTGCACCGCGCGCAGAAAGTGACTCCGCGCATCGGCCAGTGTGCCGGCCTCGAGGTCGATCCCGCCGAGGGTATTCAGGGCCTCGGCCGCGAGCACGTCGTTGCCCGTTCCCCGGGCCTCGACAAAGCTCCGCCTGCACAGTTGGCGCGCCTCCGCCGACTGGTTACGGCGGTGCTGGACCACCGCGAGCCGCCGCAGCGCTTCCGCCAGCACCGCCTGCTCGCCCGTGCGCTCGGCCGCGCTGATGGCCGACTCGTAGCCGGCGACAACCTCCGTGAGGGATGCCTCCCCCCCTACGCCCCGCTCGCGGGCGCGCGCCTCGTGCAACGCATCGGCCGCGGACCGCACCGGCGCGCGCAGCGTGGCCGTCATGGTCCGGTGCGCGGCGGATGCAGCGCCGGCGATTGCGGCATGCCGGCAGGCGGGAGCGCACGGCGCGTCACGTCGTCCGTTCGCGGAATGGCCCGATCCCGCAACCAGGCATCCAGCTTCGCGACCTCCACCTTCGCCCCCAGCCGGTCGAGCGCCGCGCGGGCCGACTGTGCCATCTCGCGCGCCGCGGCGTCGTCGCCGTCGCGACTCAACAGTTGCGCGAGATCGCGCTGGGCGAGGGCCACCAGCAGCGGCCGCTCGTGCTTCGTCGCGCGGGCGATGACTTCGCGGAGCATGCCGGCGCCGTCCCGGGTCTTCCCCATCATGCCCAAGGCGACGGCGAGGATGCGCAAGTCCTCGGTTTCGCGGACCGCGTCCTTCAAGTCACGGTGTACGACGACCGCGCGCTGCGCTTCCCGGACGGCGAGCCCGGGCTCCCCTCGGGCCACCTGGATCTCCGCCCGTCCCGCGAGGGCCTGGGCCTTGAGCTGCCGATCGCCCAGCCGCTCGGCGTCGTGCACCGCCGTGTCCGCGACTTGAATGGCGTCGTCCAGACGTCCCTGCTCGCGGTACGCGATCCCGAGATTGTGCTGCGACTCGGCGACGCCGCGGTCGTAGCGCGCCTGCTGATACGCGGCGATTGCCCGGGTGAACGCTCCGACCGCCCGTCCGTAGTCCCCTTCCAGGTTCGCGATGATGCCGAGGTTGTTGGCACAGCGCCCCAGCGTGGTCATGTCGTTGTCCTGCATCGCCTCGTCCTGCGCGCGCGTGAAGAAGTCCGTGGCCTCGCTGATGCCGCCCTGCTCCAGCGCGATCGCGCCGCAGACGTTGAGCGCCCGGAGTTCCAGCGTCCGATCGCCCAGCACGCGGGCCCGCGACAGCGCGACCAGGGCCCATTGGTGGCCCACATCCAGCCGCCCCAGCCGGGAGTGCCCGATACTCGAGAGCAGGGCCAGCATGGGGGACTGCTCGAGCTCGTCCTGCGGGCGCTCGCCCAAATACGTGACCAACGTGGCGTATTGGCCCGCATCGGCCAACTCCTGCGCCGCGTGGAGCGGTGCCAGGGACCCGTGCAGCTCAGCCGCGAAGTCCTCGTCCCACGTTTGGCGAGCCAGATTGCGGAGCTCCCCTTCCGCGCCGAGCCGCGTGAAGAGGGCCTTTGCCGCGCGCGCCGCCGCCCGCGCTTCGGCGTGCCGGCCCGTGCGGCGGAGCAGCATGCTCAGGTCGCGCGTCGCCTCGGCTTGAAGGAGAGGTCGCTCGTGCGCCTCCGCCCGCTCGATCACGCCGCGCAGCGCCCCTTCGGCCGCCGCCCACTGACCTTCGGCTGCGAACAGCGACGCGACGACGCGCTCGTCCTCGGCCTCGTCGCCCGCATACGGCAGGCGGCTCCGGCTCTCCCGTACCCGCTCCAGCTCGGCGCACGCCACGTCCAGCTCGCCGCGCACGATATGAATCTCCGCCCGGCCCCGCAGGGCCAGCGCCCAGAGCGTGCGATCCCCTGTGGCCTCGGCCTCCGCCACGGCGCGATCGGCCTCCGCGAGGGCGCGCTCGAGCGCTCCCTGTTCCCGGTACGTGATGCCGAGGTTGTGGTGGCACTCGGCGACACCGTGCCGCCAGCCGGCGCGGTCGAACGCGGCGCGGGCGATCTCCCAGGATCCGATCGCCTCCGCGTGTCGTCCCCGCAGGTTACTGATGATGCCCAAGTTGTTGGAGCAGCGGCCGACCGTCGCCAAATCGCCGTCCAGGCTGGCGAGCATCAGGGCTCGGGTGCAGTAGTCCGCGGCCTCGTCGACGCGCCCTCGGACCAGCGACATGGCACCGCGGGCGTTCAAGGTACGGCCTTCGACTCCCCGCTCGCCGTCGTTGCGCGCCCGCTCGAGCGCCGCATCCAGCCACCGGAGCCCTTCGTCGTGGCGCCCGAGTCGCGCCTGCGCGGTCCCGTACAGCAGAGCGAGGCTCGCGGACTCTCGCAGCTCACTCGGTTCGCGGGTGGCGAGATACTCGACCACCTCGGCGTGCTGTCCCGCCGCCGTGAGCTCCCGGGCTTTGTCGACTACGAGCGATGATGTGTGCATCGGATGTGTCCTCCGGCTACCAAGAAACCGCGTACTGGGAGAAGTGGAGCACCTCGGCGCCTACCACTTGCTGGGTCGGGTCGTTCCTCGATAGCAGCTTTCCCCAGGAGCTCCCGCCGCTCTTCGAATAGACCGCGAGGTTCTGCTTGATCAGCTGATCGGCGCCGTCTACGACTCCGTCGCCGTTCATATCCGGATTCGCGTCTTGATACCAGAAGGCCAGCTGTGCCGGGGAGGAGCTGGAGAAGACGACGCCGGACGGCTGGAAGTCCACCTTGAAGTAGATGGTGTCGATCGTCAGGGTGATG
>WNGR01002356.1_pt2 | contig 20782 bp, 20 predicted proteins | sample 5407581 | NCBI WGS metagenome assembly WNGR01 (sample SAMN13153383, study PRJNA577476) | soil metagenome | isolation source: 80 cm soil or saprolite under Garry oak tree replicate 2 | place: USA:California | collected 2016-06-15
AAGCGACGACGCGAGCAAGAATGCAAACAGCACGGATAGGGGCGGCCTGGCGCATTGAGGCAAAGAATTTTTCATCGGAGTCGTCCGGGTAAGTCGGGTTGTTGGCAGGCTGCCTTTGGCGCGGCAGCCGGTGTCGAGCGTGCTATCGGGACGGACTCCCTGTCCGTCGGCATGCGCTTCGATAGCGCGCCGCCCGGCCGCCGCGGAACATCAGCACTCGCCTTTTTTCGCGTGACCCGGCGGACAGTGAGCGTCGGGGCGCAAGCGATAAGCGTCGCGATCGTGGTCGCGATGCCGCTGATGCTCTTCCCACTCGTTACGGCTCCAGTAACGCTGGCCGTCCCAATAGCGGTCGCCATGCCAGCCCTGGGCCACGGACGCGCTCACCGGCGTCGCGCTGTGCGGCGCGAGTGCCGACGGAAAGACCAAAACCGCCGGCATGCGCGGCGATGGAAAGACCCATCGCGCCGGCAATTGCCGCGAAAACAAAAATGCGCTTCATAACCGACTTCTAAAATTGCAACTGCGGGTTGTGCAACTGAACCGCCGACGTGAGTCGATGGCGAAAAAAAAGCGAGCCGATGGCAGACATCGGCCCGCATATTGCCTACGTCAACCGATACTTACGGCTTGACGGGCGCTTCGTCGCTCGCTTGCGTGCCGCCAGCAGCCGACGCGGCGTGGTGTTCATGCGCGTGCTTGTGATGCTTTTTCGCGTGGTGATGCTTGACGGCCGGCGCTGCGGCTTCCGATGCGGCCACCGGGGCTTGTGACGGTGCTGCGGCAGGTGCCGATGCCTGCGCGAATGCGCCGATCGAGAACAGACCCGCGACGGCAACAGCGAGAATTTGCTTGTTCATTAATGGTATTTCCTTAACTTACTGCGTTGAGTGACCTCTTCACGGTCGCGTGTTCAACGAGTGTCAGGGCAAAGCGTTGACAGCATCGCGAGGAACTCCGTATTCCTTGACAATTTGTCACGTCTTTGCGCACCACCGGGTCAGATGTGCGGATATTTGACAGCTGAAAAATGCTGAGTCGGCACGGCGTGGCGCACCGTGCGTGTGGAGGTATTGAGATGGTTTTTTGAGGCACGCGTTGCGCGCAATTCAGCGCGACCGCGCGCCTCAGCTCCCGCCTTCAATCTCAGGCATCGGCGCGAACAGCGCGTCGAGGTCGTCGTCCGAGAACTTGGCGGCGCCGGCGGCGTCTTCGGAGAGAATGCTGTCGGCGAGGCCCGCCTTCTGCTCCTGCAGCTCGACGATTTTCTCTTCGATGCTGCCCGCGGCAATCAGCTTGTAGACGAACACGGGCTTGTCCTGCCCCAGCCGATGCGCGCGGTCGGTCGCCTGATTCTCGGCGGCCGGGTTCCACCACGGGTCGTAGTGAATCACCGTGTCGGCGGCGGTGAGGTTCAGCCCCACGCCGCCGGCTTTCAGGCTGATCAGGAACAAGGGCACCTCGCCCTGCTGAAAACGCTCGACCGGCGTGATGCGATCCGTCGTGTCGCCGGTCAGGATCACGTAGGGAATCGCGGCTTCCTCGAGCGCTTGCGCGATCAACGCCAACATGCCGGTGAACTGCGAGAACAGCAGCACGCGGCGCCCTTCTTCTATCAGTTCGGGCAGCATCGACAACAGCAGATCGAGCTTCGCCGAACGCATGGCGCGCGCGCCCTTCTCTGCTTTTTCCGCACGCTCGCGCTTCTCGCCTGGCGCGTCAATTTCATTAGCTATCTTGATCGTTTTCACGAGACGCGGATCGCAGCACACCTGGCGCAGCTTCAGCAACGCATCGAGCACGATGATGTGGCTGCGCGCGAGACCTTGCGCGCTGACCGCGGCGCGCACCTTCTCCTGCATCGCCGTGCGCACCGTTTCATACAGATCGCGCTGCGCGCCTTCCAGATCGACCGAGCACACGATCGTGGTCTTGGCGGGCAACTCCCTCGCGACCTCGTCCTTGCGACGGCGCAGCATGAACGGCCGGATGCGGCGCGCCAGCAACGCGCGGCGCACCCCGTCGCCGTTCTTCTCGATCGGATTGCGCCAGCGTTTGGTGAAGTCTTTCTGGCTGCCGAGAAAACCCGGCAGCAGAAAATCGAATTGCGACCACAGCTCGCCCAGGTGATTCTCCAGCGGCGTACCGGTCAAGCACAGCCGATGCCGCGCGCGCAATCCGCGGATCGCCTGCGCGGCCTTCGTGGTGGCGTTCTTCACGTACTGCGCTTCGTCGAGAATCAGCAGATGGTAGTCGTGCTCGGCAAGCACCTTCTGATCGCGCCACAACAGCGCGTAAGTCGTCAGGATCAGTTCGTGTTCGCCGATCTGCTCGAAGCGCTCCTTGCGCTGCGGGCCGTTCAGCGCCAGCACTTTCAGGTCGGGCGCGAAGCGGCGCGCTTCCTCGCGCCAGTTGTGCACGAGCGTGGTGGGCACCACGATCAGCGCCGGGCGGTTCAGGCGCCCCGCCTCTTTCTCCGCGAGGATATGCGCGAGCGTCTGCACGGTCTTGCCCAGACCCATGTCGTCGGCGAGCACGCCGGCCAGATCCTGTTCGCGCAGAAACTGCATCCAGTTCAGCCCCTGCTGCTGATACGCGCGCAGTTCCGCCCGCAAGCCGCGCGGCACCGGCACCTCGTGCAAGCCCGGACCGGCTTGCAGACGCTGCGCCAGTTGACGGATCGAGTCCTCGCCCTGGAATTGCCAGCGGCCGGTGCTGTTCAGCGCTTCGAGCCGGCCGGCATCGACGGAAGGCACGCGCAGCGGCGCGCCCTCGGCCAACGAGCCGCCCAGCGCATCGAACAGGTCGACCAGCACGCGCACCACCGGCTTCAGGCGGTCGGCGCGCAGACGCAGGCGCTTGTTTTCTTCCGTCTTCAGTTCGATCGGCTCGTCGTCGGCGATGCTTTCAAGCGCGCCGCCGAGCCAGCGCCGGTCGCGCCTGAACAGATCGGCGAGCAGCGGCTCGAGCCGCACGTTGCGCTCGCCGATGCGGATGCCCATCTCCAGATCGAACCAGCCGTCGCCCGCCTGATGCGCGGTACCGTCGATCGCGTCGATCTCGATGACGTTGTAGCGGAACTCCGGCGCCATCGTCACGCGCCAGCCCTTGCTCAAGAGCTCCGGCACGGCGTCGTTGACGAACGCGGACCATGCCTCGGCATCGGGCAGGCCGAGCATCGTGTCGGGCAACAGCCGCGACCCATGCACGCGGCTCGTGGGCACTTTCTGCAGGCCCGTCTTGCGCAGTTCGAGCAGACGCTTTTTCTCGGCCTCGTAGCGGCGGCGGATGTGGATGACGTCACCGCCCGGCATCGGCACGAGCGTGACGCTGCTGTCGACGTTGATGCTGACGCCGTCGTAATCGAAACTCACGCCGGCCAGTTCGACCGCTTCCGGCTTGCGCTGCGCGGCTCTGCCCGCCGACGGCAGCGCGTGGCTGTTGAGCGTGAGCACCGGCACCGGATCGACGTCGATCACACGGATCGTGGACGCATCGTGCGCGGGCGGCAGCGGCAGCTCGGGCGCGATCTCGCGCAGCACCGAGGCGACCAGCGGCGCTTCGGCAAGCGAGATCGGCGGCATGGCCAGGTAATCGGGCAACTGCTGGAACGGCAGCGACGATTGCACGATGCCGGCTTCATGCGCCGCGCCGTCCACGTACCAGACCGGCTCGGTCGGCAGGACCATGCTCGCGCGCGGCTCGGTGCACAGCACGGGCCGCAGACGTTCGTCCGCGAGCGGCTCCCACTCGATCCGGCCGGGCCGGTCGGCGCCGCGCGACAGCGGAGTCGGTCCTTCGCGACCGGGCTCGGGTTGGAACTCGAAGAACAGACGACCCGTCGCGATCAGTTTCTGCAGCATTTCCGCGCCGCTCGTGCCGCGCAGGATGAACTGGCCGAAATCCTCGCGCGAGCGGCCAAGCCACAGGCCGCGCAAGATCGACAGGTCTTCGTCGGAAACGAACCTGGGTTGCTTGAGCAGCGCCGCCTCCACATTGCTCCAGGGCTCGTCGACTTCGAAAATCGTGCCGTCGGCATTGCAGCGCGCGCGGTACAACACGACCTCGTGGCGCATGTGGAAGTTGGACCAGTTCAGCAGATAGGCGAGCGTCTGGGTGCGCGCGGCGCCTCCCTTTTGAGCGAGCGCGTCGGCGGCCTCGGCGCGCGCGCGAAACCGCTCGAGCCAACTGACCAGCTCGGGCCGCACGCTCGAGGCGGGCTCCGCTTTCGCCGTGGACTTTGCCTGCCGGTAGCCGGCGCGCCGCTCGTCGCCGTCGTCGATGTGGATGATGTGGTCCATCTCATCCTGATACTCGAGCGCGGCGAGCAGCAACGCAGCAACATGCTTGCAGTTCCGGCCGACCGGGCAGGTGCAGTCGCTCTGCGCCCAAGGCAATCCGCCACCGGTACGAAAGCGCACCCGCGTTCTATAGGGAAGCGGTTGCGTGCCCTGCACGTTACCGCTCAGCGTGGCGCCGTGCCATTGCACATTGGTGACGGCGCCCACCGAGCGCGCCTTGGCGACGGTATGGTCACCAAGCCATTCCGCAATCCGTTCCCGATCAAAGAAAACTGACGACATCAGGGTCCATCCTGTTCGAGCCGGCGAAGGCGGTCGTGCGCGGATGGAATGGGCGCGGCAGGCGCTGTGCGCGTCTATCGGCGAGTTTCCGTCCGGCATCGAATGCCAGTGGTAACCGGCCATTTTACGCGTTGGACGGAATTGACTGTGGCGGCGGCTCGTCGCCGGCGATCTGCTGCCCGCAACCGTGCATCTGAAGGCGCCTTATGATCCGCGTTCTGAGCGGGTGAAGAGCTAACGCCTGCAGCGCGCGGTATTCAACGCAAGAACACGTCGCGATACCGGCGCGCCCGTTCCCCATGCGCACCGGCCATCGGCACCATCAGTTGGCGCGATCAGTTGGCGCTGTCCGCCGGCACGCTGCCGCTCGCGACGCGATTGGCGGCCGCTTGTGCGGCGAATGCTTCCCTTTGATGCTCGACCTGCTGCGCGAAAACAGGGCTTACGTCGGGATACGATGCGTCGGTCACGTAATTCAAGCCGTTCGCCTGCGCTTCGATCAATTCCTGGTACACCTCAGCACGTGTCTTGCCTTGTGCAAAAGCGCTCGACGAAGCGGCCAGAACGACAACGGACAATGCGGCAAAAGCGATCTTCTTCATGATGAACTCCAGTAAGTGTTGTGCAGGTTTGCATGAAGGAGAACCACACGTTCGCGGCTTTTATTCCTGCGGCAACGCTTCGAAAAAAACAAACTTCAAACGTGGAATAAAGCGGCCGGTGAATCGGTTTGCTCGCCGTTCAGAGGCGCGGCAACGCGCGTAGCACGCGGGCCGCCGAACAGCGTCCCGACTCGCGGCGAAAATCGCGCACGGGACCTATGGAATAAACCCTCGCCTGCGCGTGTTCGCCTCTCGATGGCTGAAATTCCACCACTGCCGACACCATGACCTCGACCGACGCCCCATCCAACCCGCCGCTTTCAGAAGCCGACATTCAGGCCTACGCCGACGGCACGCTGACGCCGGAACGCGCCGCGTTTTTGCGGGACTACCTGGGCAAGGACCCGGCGGAAGCGCGCCGGGTGGCGTTCTACGGCAGGTTGAACGCGCAGATTCAGCAGGCCTTTCAGACAACCGACGAACCCGTGGCGAGCAGCGCCGCCCCCTGGCGCCGCGCGCTCGAGCGCCTGAATACGGCACGGCGTCAAAGCAGGCTGCTCAACACGCTGATGGCGCTCGTTCTGACGGCGGTGACCGCAAGCGGCTGGCTTGCCGCCACTCAGGTGTCCGCCCAGGCGCTCAACAATGCCGCCGTGATGGCGTTGGCGGAAATCGACGCCGCGCGGTTTTCCGCCGCGTCGCCGACCCGAACCGACGCGTCCGCGCCCGATCTGACGGCGATCGGGCTGCGGCTGGCGGATCGGCGGGTCCTGTCGCTCGGCCCGTTCCAGCGCGCCAGCGAGTTCATCTATCTGAACGCGGACAACCGGCCGGTGGTGGTGATTTCAACCTTGGCGCTGCTGGCGCCGGCGCAGCCGCAGTGGGGCGCGCGCCGTATCGGCGACATCCGCCTGCTGACGTGGACCGCGCAGCAGCAGCGTTTCGTGGTCGCCGGCGACGCCCGCACGCACGGCCTGATGCGCGCCGCCGACGCGATGACGACGCGATGAGCCTTCGAGGAACGTCACGATCCGATGCCACGCAAACGGAATAAAATGCGCCCATGCGTGTTCGCACCTCAACTGCATCAGTTGACCCTTCAGTTGGCCCGAGCAACGGCCGCCGATCCCGCGCCCACGAAAAGCCCCACGATTGGGATGAAAAATGGATGTCCGTGACGAGTTGATGGAGCATGTGCCGCGCTTGCGGCGCTATGCGCGAGCGCTGATCAACAATCGCGATCTCGCCGACGATCTGGTGCAGGACACGCTCGAACGCGCACTCGGCCGCACCGGCATGTTCCAGCAAGGCACCGACCTGCGCGCGTGGCTCTTCACGATCATGCACAACGTGTTCGCCAATCAGGCGCGCAAAGCGTCGGCGCGAGCCGTCCACGTGGCGGTCGACGACGAAAGCGTCCACGAAAGCGAATTCGCCGTGCCGTCCGACCAGACCCGCTCGCTGGAAATGCGCGACCTCGACTACGCGTTGCAGCGCCTGCCCATGGAACAGCGCGAAGTCGTGCTGCTCGTGGGCCTCGAGGAAATGAGCTACGCCGACGTGGCGCTCGCGCTGAATATTCCGATCGGCACGGTGATGTCGCGGCTTTCGCGCGGGCGCGAGCGGCTTCGGGCATTGATGGCGGGCACGCAGCCCGGCGCAAGATTACAGGTGGTGCGATGAGCGACCAACAGACGCCGATCGGCGAAGAAGAACTGCACGCCTACGTGGACGGCACGCTGTCCGACGAACGCCGCGCCGACGTGGAGCGCGCGCTCGAACAGAACCCCGAGCTGGCCGCCCGCGTCAGCGATTATTTTTCGCTGAACAACATGTTCCACGAGCGCTATGACCGCGTGCTGAGCGAGCCCGTGCCCAAACGCCTGCAGGCGCCCGCGCCGCGCCGCTGGCGCATCGCGGCCAACTGGCCGCAGTTCGCCGGAATGGCCGCGGCGCTGGTGCTGGGCGTGGGAATCGGCGTGGGCACGCATAGGGGGCAGGACGTCGTGGCGCCGCTAGCCGGCCGCTCGGACACGCGCCCCGTCAGCGCGGACAGCGCCGAAGTGTTCGCGCGGCAGGCGGCGCTGGCGCATGTGGTCTATATGCCCGCCGTCGACCGCCCGGCCGATATGACCGCGGATCACGAACAGGATTTCGTGCAATGGCTGTCCAACCGGCTCGGCACGAATGTTCATCCGCCGATGCTCTCGAAGAGCGGCTTCAATCTCTCGGGTGGCCGCCTGTTGCCGGGCGCCGACGGCCCCACCGCGCAGTTCATGTATCGCGGACCGAACGGCGAGCGTGTGACACTGTGCATTTCACGCCGTCAGGTGAACTCGAACACGACCGCGTTCAAGCTGTATCAGGACGGGCCGGTGAACGTGTTCTATTGGGTCGACGGCGACTTCGGTTATGCGGTGTCGGGCGGGATCGATCGCAAGGAGTTGCTGCAACTGTCGCACGACGTGTATTCGCAGTTGACGGGTGCGGCGCCGGGCTGATAGGCGTACGCTACGCCGCTTTTTTGCTCGTCGAGCATGGCTCGATTCGCGTGTTGAAACCGATCGGCTAGCGGACATCGAGCGTATCGAGTTCGATCATGCCGCCCGGATGCGAGCTTGACCTGATCAACTCGCGTGGCGTAACGCCCAATAACCTGCCCATCCAATGCGCCATATGGCTCTGATGCGCGAAGCCCGTATCCAGGGCGACCTGACTCGCACTCAGTCGGCCTTCAAGCAATAGCGTTCTTGCTCGCTCCACTCGCCGCTGCACCACATACTGATGCACCGGCATGCCGAGCGTTTCACGAAACAGTACCTTGAAATGCGGCACGCTCAGATCGGCAAGCGCCGCCAATTCGCTCAACGTGAGACGCTGATCGAGATGCGCCTCGATAAACTCGATTACGCGGGCGGCGGTCTTCGGTGCAAGCGTGCGCCGTTTGTTGTCGAGCGTCGGCGCGCCGCCGATCAGCCGCACCACCATCGCCGTGCAGAGGCTCTCGGCGTAAAGCGGATCGGATGCATCGTCCGCTTCGAGTTCGGCGCGTAACGCCCACGCGAGATGCTGAAAGCGCGGGTCGCGCATCTGGAGCTGCGGGTGAAGCCGCGCCTCGCTCGACTTCAGTTCCAACTGTTCGACGGTCCTCTCTGCGAACTCCACGCCGATCCATACGCTGAAGATCGTGCACGCGGATTCATCGCTCCACTGCCCGTCGAATCCCGCGGGAATCACGTCCGCGTCGCCATGTGACTGAATCCGCGAGTAGCGGCGTTCGTGGCATAGGCAGCGCGCCCTGACCGGCGCGCCCACATGCACGCCCACGCGATGATGTCTGAGCGCCGGAATCCGGTGCAGTCCCGCCGACACGTTCACCAGTTCCGCGCCGAAGCCTTGCCAACCCAGCGTCTTGCTGGAGCGTAAAGCGATGCGGGAACCGCTGTGCGGTTGCGGCATGGGTGTGACGGCATTCATCGCGTCCTCTCGTGCAAGGTGGCCAACGTGGATGTATTGTGCTGCGTTTTTCGCCGCTTCGCTTGACGCTTCGCATTCCCGCGCTCCCACTGCGGCGCCGCAAACAAAACAATCATCCGAATCTGCGCATCGCGATCCTTGTCCGCGCGTTTTCCGGTTCGCGCGTCCCTATGATGGCCGTATCGATCGATGAAGGAGCGCAACGTGTTCGTGATTTTTGGAGCGGCAGGCAACGTAGGCAGAGCGAGCGCCGCGGCATTGCGCCGGGCGGGACGCACGGTGCGCGCGGTGGTACGCAACGAAAAACAAGGCGCGCCGCTGGCGGAGATCGGCTGCGAAATCGCGATCGCCGATCTGCTCGACGCATTTTCGGTTGCGCGCGCAATCAAAGACGCTTACGCGGTGCAGATACTGTGTCCGGTGCCGCATGCGCACCCCGATCCCGCAACCGAAATGCGCCGCATGATCGACGTCGCTGCCGACGCATTGCGCGCCGCCCCGCCGCAGCACGTGCTCGCGCTCTCCGACTACGGCGCCGAACATGCCAGCGGCACAGGCATCACGACGCTGTTCCACTACCTTGAAACGCAACTGCAACCCGTTGCCTCGCAACTAACGTTTCTACGCGCCGCCGAACACATGCACAACTGGGCTCGCGTGTTGCCCATCGCGCTTTCCAAAGGCGTTTTGCCGAGTCTGCATCATCCGTTGAGCAAGCTGTTTCCCACGGTGGCGGCGCAGGACGTCGGGCTGCTGGCCGCCGAACTGCTGCTGGACGAGCAGCCGGCGAAGACCTCGCCGCATGTGGTGAGCATTGAAGCAAATGAGCGCGTGAGTGCATTCGACGTTGCACGGCTCGTCGGCGAATTGACGCGCCGTCCGGTGATTGCGCGCGAAGTGCCGCGTAGCGAATGGGCTGCCACGCTCCGTGCGGCGGGACTCGGAGAACACCACGCGCGCCTCATCACGGAGCTATACGACGCGCACAACGCCGGCCGCATCGACGTGGAAGCGGGAGCCAGCGAGCGGCGCTTTGGCGCGACTGGGCTAGTCGAGGTGCTGGCGGCGATCGTCTCGCTCGTCGCCGCGTCGGCCCAGACCTCGGCCGCACGCTAAACGACGGAGCCCGTCATAGGAGACACACCATGAACACCTGCCCTTTGCTGCGCGCTTCGACGGAATCGCGGAAGATCGCGGCCCGTCGAACCACTGGAACCGCGCAAACGCAAACAGGCACGAGGGATAACACCCGCTACTGGCTGGCGTTATCGGCAAGTCTCGCGGGATGGCTAGGCTGGCGAGCGCTGCGGGACGTGCTGAACGCGATTCCAGATAGCAACGACGACTTCGGTTTGTTCTGATTCGCCGCGGCTCGCCCAAGACCCGTCTTTTGAAGCAGAAAAATCGACGTCACGACGCCGTCCGCCGCTTGCAAAAGCGAGCCGACGGCACACGCGCCGCTTATTCGTTCTCGTCGAAGTAGTGACCAAACTTCAGCTGCTTGGTGCGGATATAGCGCTCGTTTTCCTCGCGCATCGGAATCGCCAGCGCGACTCGCTCGCACACCGGAATGCCGTGCTTGGACAGCGTGTCGAACTTCTCCGGATTGTTGCTCATCAGGCGCACCGAGGTCACCTTCAGCGTGCGCAAAATACCCGCCGCCGAATCGTATTCGCGTGAGTCGTCGGGCAAGCCCAGATCGAGATTGGCCTCGACGGTGTCGCGCCCTTGCTCCTGCAGCGCATACGCGCGGATCTTGTTCGACAGGCCGATGCCGCGCCCCTCGTGGCCGCGCAGATACAGCAGCACGCCGCAGCCTTCGGCCGCGATATAGCGCAGCGCGAGATCGAGCTGCTCGCCGCAATCGCAGCGATAGGAGCCGAGCACGTCGCCCGTGAGGCACTCCGAATGCAGGCGCGTCAACACGGACGACTGGTTCGCGACGTCGCCCATTACGAGCGCGAGATGTTCGGCGCCGCTGTCGACCACGCGAAACACATAGGAGGTGAACGTGCCGTAGCGCGTGGGAAGCGTGGCGGTAGCGTCGAGAACGACGCATTCGCCGCTGATGGCGCCGTCGGCCGTGGGCGACGGATCGTGAGACGTGAGCATGGCGTTAGACAGTGGTGCTGACATGAACCCGATCAAACCGGGGATAAGGTACGGACTGGGAGTTTACCGCTAATCGGCGCGCCGCACCCGGATGCCCTTGCCCGGTGCACGGAGCCGCCCTGGCGCCGCGCCACTACCCGAACTCAGCGCGCCGCGCGCCCCAGGTATTCCCGCAGTACTGCAGCGCCGCGTCGCGCCTATACTGGAATGACCTGTCCCTCACGACAGCGCGCCGCGCCGGCGCGCTGCATAGCGAAACGGAGCCGCTCCATGACAAGCGTTGCACAGCTTCTTAAAACGAAACCGAATAACACCATCGTCTACACGATCGGGGTCGACGATTCCGTCTACGAGGCGATCAGGCTGATGGCCGAAAAAGGCATCGGCGCGCTCGTGGTGACGGACGGCGACAGCATCGCCGGCATCGTCACGGAGCGCGACTATGCGCGCAAGGTCGTGCTGATGGACCGTTCGTCCAAGGCCACGCCGGTGCGCGACATCATGAGCAAGGCCGTGCGCTTCGTCCGCCCCGATCAGGGCACCGACGACTGCATGGCCCTCATGACCGAGCGCCGCATGCGCCACTTGCCGGTGATCGAGAACGACAGGCTGGTGGGCATGGTGTCGATCGGCGACCTGGTGAAGAACATCATCGCCGAACAGCAGTTCACCATTCAGCAGCTCGAGTTCTATATTCACGGCGAGCGCCCCTGACGTACGCCGGACCTCATACGCCGCGAAAAAGGACGCAAAAAAAGCCCAATCCTTGAAAAGGTTGGGCGAAGCTACCTTGCGGCAGCGGAGGTTCCCTGAATTGTGGACCGAGGTTTGCGCCGCGGCGGGCTGGCAGGCCAGCGGGCCTCGCACAAGCCTCACGCTGAGAACAAAGACGCTGTATTGTCATGCGCGCCGCATGAAGCGGCGCACACGTTGCTACTTTCCCAATACCCGAACTTAATTACCGAAATAAACCGACTTCGGACCCGAGCTCGGCTGGACCACGCCACCCGATTGCGACGAACCGCTCATCGGCGCGCCGTAACCGCTGGTGTCGGCGACCGGTTGCTGCGTTTGCGCGACGGCCGGGTTTTGCTCCTGAACACGACGCTCAGCGGCTTGAATGTCGGCCGGATAAGCCGGGTCGCTGGCGGTGGCCGGGTTGTAGCCGGCTCGTTCCAGTTGAATCAGTTCGTTGCGGACTTCCGCACGGGTCACGGGTTGCTGGCTCGATTGAGCGAACGAGGCGACCGGGGCGGCGAGAACGGCGGCAATGGCAACTGCCTTGATAAACGAGTTCATGATGACTTACCTCCAGATTGATTTTTTGCTTCGCTTGCCACACACCATGTGAGCAGCGAGTAAGTGCAGTCTAGTCACCGGCGCGCCGAGGGAAAACCCTTAATTCCGAGATACATAATTGTTTCGATCGCAACAGTGCGGCGGGATTTACCGCCGTATGCGGATTGAGTCGATGGTTCGCCGTAATAATTCGCGACTTCGTAACCCTTTGTGTCTGACGTTTCCAAAACGCATCTTGTCCCGGTGCGTTTTGCCGCCACCCGCGCCGTTGCCGGTCAGATTTGCGCGCCCGCCTTGTGGCCGGCATGCAGGCTGAGCAGCAGCTTTCGCGGCCCGCTCACGAACACGCTGCCCGGTTCGAAAAACCGCAAATGTCGATGCATTTCGCGCGACAGACCGATGCGCGTCGTCACGCCAACCGGCAGTTCGCCTCTTTCGATCACGCCGATCCACAGGCCGCGCCCAGTGCAAAGATCGCGGCCGTCGAACGACTGGCCGATGCCGAGCGCGGTGGTCAACCGGCCGGGTCCGCGAGCGAGATCGCGCAGCGGCACGCCGGGCCGCCGCGCTTCCATCAGCGGCAGACCTTCGAGCGGCTCGATCGCGCGAAACAGGATGCCCGCGCCGACCTCCTCCGCCTCCGCGGACATATTCAGCATGTAAGACAGTCCGTACGTGAGGCGCACGTAGGCATGACCCCGCGCGCGAAACATCGAGCCGTTATACGGACGGCGGCCTATAAACGCATGGCTGGTCGAATCGCCGACCGGATAGGCCTCCGTCTCGACGATCCGTCCGCTGATGCGCCCTTCGGGCAAATCGTGCACGAGGTACTTGCCAATCATGAAGCGCGCCAACTCGATCGTATCGACCGGCAAATCGTCACGATGCAATGGCAGGATGGGGAGCAACTGTTTAGACATGCGTTCGGCCCTGTTTTTAAGGTGCAAAGCGCGGAGTTCGATAGGTGCGCCATGCCAAGCGGTATCGCGCCATCGGTCTGTTTTCATCGGCCGATTCGTTGTACTCAAGCCTCATTTCATGGCAGCGTCGCATTCACCATGGCACCAATTGGAGTATCGTGTGTTTCCGGCCTGCAGCACAGCCTTTGCCGGCTAGCGTGCGCTTCGGCCCGCTTGAATCAGCACCCAGCTTGCATGCATTCGCAGTACCCGCAGAAGCGTTCCGTTCAGATTTAATCCCGAAGTACCGCAGGTGCACTACACCGTCCCCATCCGGGGATCGTCGTATTCATGACAACAGGAGAGAGTTGAATGAAAGCATTCACGGCAATCAAGATGGTCGGCGGCGCGCTGATCGTTCTGGCGTCCCTCAACGCGTATGCGCAAAGCAGCGATGCCGCGGCCCCGGCCGCGCCAACGGCAGCGTCGACGGCGCCGACCGCCAAGCAGACCAAGGCCGCCAACCGGGCCTTGGGGCGCAAGGTGCGTAGCGCGCTGTCGAAGACCAAAGGGCTGAGCATAGCCAACATCACCGTGCGTGCGCGTGGCGGCGCGATCACGCTGGCCGGCTCGGTGCCCGAGCAGCCGCAAGTCGATCTGGCGACTCAGGCCGCTCAAGGCGTAGCCGGCGTGACCTCGGTGAAGAACGCGCTGACGATCCGCCCGGTCGGGCAGTAATTCCGGTCGGCCGCGACAGTAGCGATATACCCGGGCGTCGATGCTTTTTGACAAGGCACCGACGCCCGATTATCCGATTTCAACCGGTTCAGCCCGGCCCGGCGCGCCGCGGTTCACTCGAGACCACAAGCCGTCAGCCAGCCGGACTACACTGCAACCACACTACATTTCCCGCGCAAGCCCGCTTGACTGAAGCCTTCCGGCCGGCGGTCGCCTTGCGCCGGGACATACCGGATGCCGCACTACGAAAACCTCGATCGCCATCAACTATCCCTTATAATTTAATACATTAGGACACATTTCTCACAAACAGCATTAGCATCCGCGTTCGCTTCGAGCCCAGACGGAGCCCATCCGCGCCAATCAAAACAAGCAATAAAAGGAAGCCCGAATGACCACGCCCGCGACCGTTTTACCCCGCTGGACCATCGCCGCGCCGTTCGTCGCGTGGATCGTGCTAGGCGTCGCCTATGCGTTGCCGGGCAACGGGCTGCTGCTCGCGCTGATCGGCGTGGCGCTGTGCGCGGCGGTCTTCACGGCCGTGCACCATGCGGAAGTGGTCGCGCATCGCGTCGGCGAGCCGTTCGGCACCTTGGTGCTGGCGGTGGCCGTCACCGTGATCGAGGTCGCGCTGATCGTCTCGGTGATGCTGACCTCCGGCCCGGAAAAGGCCGGCCTCGCGCGCGACACGGTGTTCGCCGCGGTGATGATCGTCTGCAACGGCATTGTGGGCATTTGCCTGCTGGTCGGCGGCATCCGGCATCGCGAGCAGGACTTTCAAAGCCGTGGCGCGGCCGCGGCGCTGGCGGTGCTCGCCTCGCTGTCCGTGCTGACGCTCGTCATGCCGAACTACACGACCACGAGCGTCGGCCCGGTGCTGTCGCCGTCGCAACTGGCGTTCGCGGGCGTTTCGTCGCTGGTGCTGTACGGCGTGTTCGTGTTCGTGCAGACGGTGCGGCATCGCGATTACTTCCTCGCCGACGTGTCCGATGAAGACGTGCACGCCGCGCCGCCGAGCGTCGGTGTCGCGCTGGCGGCCGGCGGTTTGCTGCTGGTGTGCCTCGTCGCCGTCGTGCTGCTGGCGAAGGTGCTGTCGCCGGTCGTCGAAACCGCGGTGCAGAACGCGGGCGCGCCGCCGGCGGTAGTCGGCATCATCATCGCCGCGCTTGTTCTGCTGCCCGAAGGACTCGCCGCGGTGCGCGCGGCGCGCGCCGATCGCTTGCAAAACAGCCTGAATCTCGCGCTCGGTTCGGCGCTTGCCAGTATCGGGCTGACCATTCCGACCGTCGCAGCGGTGTTCCTGTCCACCGGTCAGCCGCTCGTGCTCGGCATCGACGGCAAGGAAACCGTGCTGTTGATCCTCACGCTGCTCGTCGGCACGCTCACGCTCAGCACCGGGCGCACCACGATTCTTCAGGGCGCCGTGCATCTGTCGCTGTTCGCGGCGTATCTGTTTCTGTCGTTCGCGCCGTGACGCGAGATGTCGGCCCTACTCTTCCCAATGCGCGGCGATCCAGTCGCGAAACAGATTCAGCTTCTGCTGATGCGCGACTGAATCCGGATAGACGAAGTAATAGCGCCAGCCGGTCTTGAGCACCGTATCGAACGGCCGCACCAGACGCTTGGCCGCGACGTCCTCGTCGATCAACGCGAGGTCGCTGATCGCGACGCCGAAGCCCTGCAACGCGGCGTTGGTCGCCATGTCGAGCGTGTCGAAACTCGGACCGTGCTCTGCGTCGATCGCCTGGGCATTCGCGGCATCCACCTCGGTCACCTTGGCGAGCCACATTTTCCAGTCGCGATGATCACGCGTGGGATGCAGCAGCGTGTGGCGCGCCAGGTCCGCGATCTCGTCCAACGGCTTGTCTTTCAGCAGATCGGGCGCGCACACCGGGGTCAGGCGCTCCTCGAACAGCGGCACCGCCTGCACGTCCGCACCCGGCGACGAACCGTAGATGATCGCGGCGTCGAACGGCTCCATCTGGAAGTCGACGTCATGTTGCCAGGTGGTGGTGATCTGCACGTGCAGATCGGGATACTCGGCCTGGAAGCGCATGATCTTCGGCAGCATCCAGCGCATTACGCAAGTAGGCACTTTCAACGCGAGATCGGTGCGCTGTCGCGTGAGGCGCAACGAAATCTCCTCGATGCGCGCGAAGCTTTCCTTCACGGCCGGCAGCAGCAGCTCGCCTTCGGCGGTGAGCGTCAAGCCCTTCGCGTGACGCTTGAAGAGCGGAAACTTGTAGTAGTCCTCGAGCGCGATGATTTGCCGGCTGACCGCGCCTTGCGTCAGGCAAAGATGGTCCGCGGCGCGCGTGAAGCTGCGATGCCGCGCGACGGTTTCGAAAATCTGCAGCGCGTTGAGCGGCGGGAGACGTCGCATCGAAAGGTGTCCGGTACGGGATCAGGAAAAGTCATTGCGGGAGCGTGAAGCGGCGGGAGCCCATAGCGCATGCGGCCCGCCTGGCCAATAGGATACGCCATCGAAAGCTCGTAGATGAGATGACATCGGGCTTGGTCCCATGCATCTCGCTCATGGCACGAAGCAAAACGCCGCTCTCCAGAGGCTCTTTTGCACCGACACTGGGCGCACGCCCTTCGCAGTCGCACCAGAACCGAGCTTTCCTCATACCTCCTTCTGCGGCCCGGACGCAGAAAAATCGTGGACGTTAACCCGCATGCGCCACCATCTCGGCGCTCCCGCTTGCCCGACCACAGCCCCCATCGGGACCACCGGAGCGCCAGCGCATGAGATTACCTCATGCCCTCCATGCGCATATTTCGTTTGTTGAGGGATTTTGGCAAACCTAGAGTGCATCCACCCGCGGCGCATCGGGCAACGCGGGCGGTAATGCAAAGCGGGCAGCGCAAACGAGCGGTGCAGCGGCGGCGGTCACAGCGAATATCACCAGGCAACAGGCGTTCAACACAGGAGACCGCCATGCAAGAGATCAAACGGGGTAGAAGGCAGGCCATCAAGACGATCGGCGCAGCGCTCGCGGCGTCCACGTTGCCGATGCCGTTCGTCAATCTCAGAGCCCAGGAGCACAACTTCTCCGGCAAGACGCTGCGCTTGCTGACATGGTCGGACGACACCGGCGCCGCGGCCTTGCGCAACATCGCCGCCACCTTCACGGCGAAGACCGGCGCGAAGGTGATCGCCGATCGCGCCGACGGCACCTCGGGCATGGTCGCCAAGGTCAAGGCCGCCGGCGAGCGCCCGACCTACGACGTGATCACGCTGGCCGGCGTCGGCGCAGCGGGTCTCGGCGACGCCGGTCTGCTGATGAAGCCCGATCTCGACAAGCTGCCGAACCTGAAGGACGTGGCGCCGCAATACCGCACGGGCGCGAACGGCTTCGGCATCGGCTATCTGCTGTGGTCGGACGGTCTGATCTACAACACGTCGACGTTCAAGACAGCGCCGTCGTCGTATGAAGCCTTGTGGGACCCGAAGTACGCCGGGCGCCTGTTCCTGCCGCCGCCCGAGTGGGCCGAAGCGGTGGACCTCGCGATCATCGCCGCGAAGATGAACGGCGGCTCGCAACAGAACATCGAGCCGGGTTTCAGGAAACTGATGGAACTGAAAGACCACGTGATGACGCTCGGCGAGAACCCGAACCAGGTGGCCGATCTGTTCCGCACCGGTTCGCTCGATATCGGCGGCATCTATTCGCCGGCGTTTTTCCCCGCTCAGATCCGCAAGCCCGAGTACAAGATGGGCGTGACCTACGGCATGAAGGAAGGCTTCGCCACGCAGTTGATGTTCACGGTGATCCCCAAGTCGCATCCGGGCGACAGCGATCTGATCCACGCCTTCATCAACCATTCGCTCGATGCCGGCGTGCAAGGCCGCATGGCCGCCGACGTGCTGAACGGTCCGGTCAATTCGAAAGCGGTGATTCCCGCCGAGAGCCGCGCGTTCGTGCCGAGCCCGCAGCAGATCGCCGAAAAAGCCGTGCTGCATGACGACAAGGCGCTCGCCCTCGTGCAGCCGGCGTGGATCAAGCGCTACACCGAAATCTTCTCGGCATGACGGCAATGCTCGCGCGCTTTTCGCGGCGTGCCGGGGCGGCGTCGGGTTCGGCCGGTGCATCGGACAGCGCGTCAGGCACGGCGGGCGGGTTGCCCGGCGCGCCGGATCAGCCCGCGGCAACGGCATTGGAAAAAACGCGCCCCTGGCTCCTGCTCGCGCCGATCCTGCTGTTTCTCGCGGTGCTCGGCGCGGCGGCGCTCGTCGTGCTGCGCATGAGCTTCGGCACGCAAGGCAACGAGTGGCGCGGCTTCACGCTGCAAAACTACGCGGACCTCGTCGACGGCTACTTCCTGAAGTCTTTATGGCTCACGTTGAAGCTGGCGTTTCAAAGCATGATCTGCGCGGTCCTGCTGGCGATTCCGGTCGCATTGGCCATGGCGCGCACCGAATCGCGGCTCGCGCGGCGTCTGCTGCTCGCGGGCGTGCTTCTGCCGCTGCTCGTCAACCTGCTGCTGCAAGGCTATGGCTGGCTGATCATTCTCGGGCCGGCCGGTTTGCTCAATCATGCGCTGCTCGGGAGCGGTCTCGTGCAACGCCCGGTGATGTGGCTGTATCGCGAGCATGGCGTGTTGCTCGGTTTGATTCAGACGGCGTTTCCGCTTGCCGTGCTGCCGTTGTCGAGCGCGATGCGCGCGGTTTCGCGCTCGTATGAAGAGGCGGCGGCGACGCTCGGCGCGACGCGTTGGCAAACGCTGCGTCACATTCTGTTGCCGCTGGCGATGCCCGGTCTCGTGTCCGGCGCGTTGCTGGTGTTCGCGTACAACGCCAGCGCGTTCGCCGTGCCGTTGCTGCTCGGCGGACGCCGTGTGCCGATGCTCGCCGTGCTCGTCCACGACCAGGTGGCGCCTTTGCTCAACTGGCCGGCGGCGTCCGCATCGGGCGTCGTGCTGATGGTCGCCACGCTCACCGTGATGGCGCTCTCGCAGCGCCTCGTGCGCCGTACGCAACGTCTCGCCGAGGAGCCGCACGCATGAGCACACCCACTCAGACCGCACGCCTCACGCGTTCGCCGCGCCTTCCACGTTTGGCCGCCACCATGCCCGGCCAGCTCGGCAAGGCCGCCGCGCTCTGCGCCGCGATCGTGCTGTTTCTGGCGGCGCTGCCGATCCTCACGATGATCACGATGTCGTTCAGCGCGGCCGACACGCTCGAATTCCCGCCGCACGCATACGGCTTGCACTGGTATCGCGCCGCATGGCACAGCTTCGTCTCGCCGGATGCAAGCGACTCGCTCTCGATGGGCGCGGCGTTGAGTACGAGCCTGATCGTCGCGCTTTCCACAATGATCATCGCCACGCTCGTCTCGGTGCCCGCCGCCTACGCGCTGAGCCGCTACCGTTTTCGCGGCAAGCCCGCGGTCGAACAACTGGTGGCGTTGCCGCTCGTCTATCCGCTCGTGATGCTCGGCCTGTCGCTGCTGCTGGTGTTCAACGTGCTGCCGGTCGAACTCGGCGTGTTCCGCCTGATCATCGCGCATGTGATCCTGGCGCTGCCGTTCACCGTGAAGAATTGCGCGGCGTCGGTGGCCTCGATCGGCCCCGAGTTCGAGGAAGCCGCCTGCGTGATGGGCGCAAGCCCGAGCCGCGCGCTCGTCGACGTGATCCTGCCGCTGATGCGCCCCGGCATTCTCGCCGGCATGCTGTTCGCGTTCATCGTCTCGTTCAACGAATTCACGGTGACCTTCTTCCTGTACGGCATCGACACGATGACGCTGCCGGTGTGGCTCTACAGCCGCACGGTGTCGTCGCTCGATCCGACCGTGTTCTGTTTCGCCGTATTCATCGTCGCGATCGACTTCGCGCTGATCTGGCTGCTCGAAAAGCTGATCGGCGACGAAGGTGTCGCCCTTTGACCTCGCGATGCTGATACCTTTTTGCCGGAGCATTCGATGACCCATCTCACCTTGCAGGCCGTGACCCGGCGCTTCAATGCGGCGTATGCCGTCGACAGCGTCGATCTGAGCGTGCCCGACGGCAAGCTGGTGTGCTTTCTCGGCCCGTCCGGCTGCGGCAAGACCACGCTGCTGCGGATGATCGCCGGGCTGGAAACGCCGAGCTCGGGCAGCATCCACTTTGCCGGCCGCGACATCACGCGGCTGCCCGCGAATCAGCGTGATTTCGGCATGGTGTTCCAGTCGCTCGCGCTGTTCCCGCATATGACGGTCGCGCAAAACGTCGCCTATCCGCTGAAGCTGCGCAAGACCGCGAAGCACGAACAGGCGCGCCGCGTCGCCGAACTGCTCGACTTGATCCAGTTGCCGCATATGGCGAACCGGCCGGTCACGCAACTCTCCGGCGGTCAGCGGCAACGCGTGGCGATTGCACGCGCGATCGCCTCGCAACCGAAACTGCTGCTGCTCGACGAACCGCTTTCCGCACTCGACGCCAAGCTGCGCGAAGCGATGCAGGTCGAGATCCGCCTGCTGCAACAGCGTCTCGGCATCACGACGATCATGGTCACGCACGACCAGCGCGAAGCGATGACGATGGCCGATGAGATCGTCGTGATGGAGAAAGGCCGCATCGCGCAGGTCGGCAAGCCGCTCGATATCTATCGCGATCCGGTTAGCGAGTTCGTTGCCGACTTCATCGGCCTTGGCAATATTCTGCCGGTGACTTACGACGGCGCAGGCGGGGTCAGCTTGCCGGGCGGGCGGCGCATCGCCGTGACGCAAACGGCGCGCGTGCCGGAATCCGGCAACGACATCCGTCTGCTGATCCGCCCGGAGGATGTCTGCGTGAAACCCGCTTCGGCCGAAGCCGGCGCTAACCGGCTCGCGGGCACCGTCACGTTTATCCGCGACGTGGGCGCGTCGCTCGAAGCGACGATCGAGTGCGCCGGCTTCACGCTGACCGCCGCCACCACGCCGCGCGAAACGCCGGGTCTCACGCTCGGCATGCCGGTGCTCGCGGAATTGCCGCCGCACGCGTGCAAGCTGATCGCCGCGCGCACCGCGCACTGAAACCCATTCCAATACCGACGTTTTCGACAGAGGAAAGACCATGAATCAGCCGCAAGTTTTCAAATCGACCA
>WNGR01002358.1_pt1 | contig 20769 bp, 18 predicted proteins | sample 5407581 | NCBI WGS metagenome assembly WNGR01 (sample SAMN13153383, study PRJNA577476) | soil metagenome | isolation source: 80 cm soil or saprolite under Garry oak tree replicate 2 | place: USA:California | collected 2016-06-15
AGGCGGGCCATCAGGGTCAAACCTGCCGCAGCGCTGATGCGCGGTGACGGTCCCCCCCACGAGGGACCCTCATCGAATTGCGCGTCATATTCAGGACGGGGTTGCGGTTCGGGATCTTCCGCCGCCTCTAAAAGGATAGTCTGCACAAAGGCGCCAGCTTCGTCTTCACCGGAAAGCTGCTCACAATGCGTGATTCGTTCGCACGCTTCGACGAGATATCCCCAGGCGGTTTTGTCCCGTTCCGGCTGGGCAGCATCGCTGCCAGGAGCGGAGAGCGCTTCTTTGAGGGAACGTAGCAGAGGCAGAAGCTCAAGGATATCTTTGACAGTCGGCGAAGTATTCAGATATTTATCGGCAAACACCCGAATGGGCGACACCAACTCTCGGTCGCTTGTCGCGGTTCTTACCGCCCCCCATGAATTGAACGGCTGGATCAGCGGCTCATTGGGCGGCGCACCACCTGTCGCTTCCAGTTGCCGGAGGCGCCTCTGCGCCTCCGCTGTGACGAGATCAGACTTCAAGCAACCGAGGAGGCGATCTCGCATGTGCTCACCCGCGTCCTGGTGACCTTCCGCTATAGTAGCGGGTATCGAGAGGATCGTGTGTTCGATCATTTCACGTTCATGAGGCGCTAACGTGCTATACATGGCTGACAGGAAATCACCCGCAGCCGTCGTCGTATCGATACACCGCAAAATGGGCAACGTCCAGGCCAGGGAGCGGAGATCCGACCCCAGAGTCGCTGGCGCGGCGGTCCCACAGAGAAGCAACCGCCTCCAGAGTGCCGCTAGACGATTACGGGTAACAAGAATATGCACCAACTCCCGGCGTTCCCTCACGCGCTCCGGATCGTTACTCAATTCCTTCAAGAAGTCCCCGAATGCGTCGAGCATTTGGAGGGGTCCATCATGTCGATACGTATCACCGGCGTCCCAGATGGCGCTGTAATCGGCCTTGATGTATGCCGCGATGCCGTTAAAGTCAAAGGTTTCCTCTGTACTATCCGCGGCGCGAAACGAATAGGTGGCAGCTATTATTGCCACGAGGGCCTGTACCGCAAAGGTAGGGGCCTGTCTAAGAAAATCGGGGTAGGCTTCCGCAAGTTGGCTCAGCGCTCCCCGGTAGTCCTGACTTCGATTGGAGGTCAGAGCGAGGATGCGGCTGTTGCTCATGATCGTGCTTTCCTGGCTGTTCTCCTGGTACGAGAATGCAGCCAGGTACAGGTCTTCTACCCATTTGGGGTTGAGCGGCATGAGCCTCTTGACTTCACGCGCAAGCACTGGTAGATCTCGATGCCCATATGCGGCCAGGTGATGTGGTTCAAGACAGCGACGCAGGAGTATTTCCGTTGCTGCTGGATCGCTCTCATATGTGCGGCACACAGCTTCTAAGGCAGCGTTCACCAGCCATGGCTCGAGCGGATTCTGCTCCCACGCGAATTCTAAAAGTCGGCGGCCAGTTATTCCCGCATGGCGACGCTGATCTGCTGTAAAAGACTCTGGATGCTCACACAATGACAGGAGCAAAACCCGTATGAGATAGACAACAGCCCCTTGCAGCGAACGGCTGATACGTTCGAGCAGTTCGTACCAGAGCCCGGCCTCGGGACGAAGCAGCGACCTGTTTTTATCTGCAATCAATGCGCCAATCACATGCCTCAAAGACTCCTCGGCGGCCCGCCGGACGTCCGGGTCTTCACCGTCGATGGCGGCAACGAGCGGGTCAAAATCGCTCATGCGGGTGGCTGATTCGGCGGCCACTGCGGGCCCGATCAGCTTCCCTATTTCTGGAATCGCATCGTGGCGTATGATGCGAAAGACCGTCTGCCAGAAGAATGCTCGATTCGCATCAGACGACCAGAGCCGTTGGAAGCTGAAGACGAGGCTTGGGCGAATAGCAAGGACGAGGTCAGGATCGCTCACCAACCGATTGACGATGTTCTCGGGGTCGCCAGTCAGAAGGAGGCGCGCAACAGCGTAGTCAAAGAGGACATGATGTGAAAAAGCGAGCGCCGCGTCGTCAACAGCCGAATGAGGCGTGGGTTGCCATTCCATCAGGACGTGCGAACGGAGGAGGTCATCTAATGCAGAAGCCATAAGGCCATCAAGACTTACCTGCGCTTTATCCAGGCGCAGCGCGCGGGCGCTCACCATTCCCTCAGCGATACGCCGTAGAACTGTCTCGCGGGCGCCTCTCTGCCCATCCCTCCCAATGACTCGCCGTAACCAGTATCGGTCGAGCAGTTCGGTTTGCGTCCGGATGGGCGTGAGCTCACGCGGTTGCACACCTGCATTGAGTAATTCGCTCAGTAGCCGTAGATTGAACGGGATGCGTAACAGCTCTCGCAGCACTTGGCCCGCTTGAGATAGGACTTCCGCCAGGGCCTGATACTGCCCGACCACCTGGTCTAGTTCATCATCCGATAGTTTTGGCATCTCTATATGGCGCAGGCGGGCAAATTCGGGATCGCGAAATTCCCCGTTTGGAGGGGGTCCAGCAAAGATCTGCTGGAGCTCTTGATCGTATCTCAGGTCGAACTTTCGGATGGAGGCAATGACACGCCAGCGATTGCTGTCGGTTTTCATTGCCAGCGTCATCAGGTCACGGAGTGTCTGGGCTGATCGATCGGATTTGCCCGCATCCAGCGCGTCGAGCACGAGATATGCCGGCGTATTTCCGGGCCAGTTCGCCAAAATATCGGGTACATCGTGCGATACGTTGATATCGGTGCGCAGTGCCCCCAGGCTCTCTGCGTTCAGGCGGTCAACAGAAAGGAAGATCACATCGCTTTCCGCTTGATCGAGGGTTCTGACGAGGTCATGGAGAGCAATGGACTTCCCGCTGCCGGGTAAGCCGACGACGAGGAAGGAGCCATGCTCTACTCCATTTCGTAGCGCTTCTGCTGAACTGCGCGCGATCTTGACCTGCGTCGCGCCGATTTGTATCGCTGAGTTTTGTGACAACAAGGCGACGGTTCTACGTGAGTATTCCTGGAGGCGTGTGATGTCTTCACGGTAGCTTCTTGGCGCCTGAATGCGAATGCCTGCGTCGAGCAGAATCTTTTGTAGGGTACGACGGTCAGTCTGGCTACGCATGCTGGCAAGTTCTGCGCACGCCTGGATCAGCGTGTTCCAGGCAAGATCCGATTGTGCCGGGTCACGTAGGACGCTCCGCCGTAAAATATCCTTCGCCTCTCGTTCATCGGCCCCATCCGCGTCGACATGCAGCACATCGACGCGGATGAATGAGACGAGCTTGCGAATATCGCTCTCTGCTGGAGCCTCTTTTACCCATTGCTGCCAGGAGCGAGAAATATGATCTTGTACCGCACGCCAAGCGTTTCGCTCCTGGTCATTTGTAGCAGCATCAGCGTTGGTTTGGGTCGGTAACAGGTTTCGAACCTTTTTGAGGAGCGATGGCAGTACCCTTTGAATCTGTGCAGAGCTGTTTGGGCCACTGATGAGCACCAGGCGATCCCGTTGCGGATCTAATGCCCGCCTGCCGGTCCTTGACTCCCCGAAGAGGCCAGCATAGGCAATATACTGGCGGACAAACTGGTCAAGGCAGGAAGCCAATGCAGAATCCGGGCCGGTGGTCAGACCGACGGTGTGCTTGGCCTGGATAAATACAAAGTCATCTGTCGAAGTACCGACAAACAAATCATCAACCGGTTCCGCGGTCTCGCAATGCAGACGTTCCAAAGTGCCGGTGACAGGAAGACCCCACGGAGGGGAAGCGTCCTGCTCGGCCAGGATGCGGACTGCTATCCATGCTGCAATACGGTTTTGAAAATTGCTTCCGGCCTGTGTTGCAGCCCCTCCCCCAGAAGAAGAAGAGTTCCTTTGCGTGGCGTTATTCTGTTCTAGCAAGAACGATCACTCCCATTAGCTCCGTCCCAACCTCCTGATACCATAGAGAAGGCCAGCGTGCGACAGCATAATCTCCTGCTTTTCTGTTCGGGCTTGAACGAGCTTTCAAGCAAGCTCAGTTTGTGCTGGGCCGCCAGGCTGAGCGTTTCCCGCACAGACGCGTCCTTCCTGTGCAGCAGTTGCCGACTGAGCGCATAGAACCGTCTGCTACCATTAAACTTCTGCAAGAGATATGAAGGTATTCTCTGAATAGATGCGTTAAAAGGGTAAAGACCAACACGGGCCTTTACCCTTCTTCATCGGCTCCATTGTAGCATGTTCTGTCAAGACACTTCACAAGGTAAAGCATACTGGCTGCGTGGGACTCTTGTAGTGTCCAACCGGGTCTTGTCAATCGGATAAGCAGCTCTATGCTGCTCCTTACACTGACAGCTATAGAAAGGAAGTGTTCCTCTTTGTTTCTTTTTTTACAGGACGTCATGTTGGCAAGATGTCCGCTAGACAGGAAAGGAAGAATATGCTATAGTTCTGCCAATGACCAAGTAGTTGAACGGAACGTCCCTTACGTCTAATCAATAGTCTCGGCTCGCAGATACCCCACCCAATTTCCTTTCTTTAATCCAAAAGGGTGTAGAAACATCTGTGTCATGTTGTTGCACGAAAGCGGATAGCAAGGATAGGGAGAACATTGCCTTGTCCTTTTGAGAGGATTCCCTTCCTTATTACTGAATATTACTGAAAAGGAATCTGGCATTGGATCGCTGAAGTGTGCCCTTCGTAGTGCAGCGTGACCTGATTAACCAGGTAGGAGAAGGGAGCCCCCGTTGGTGAGAGGAGCTTCGATGGCATAACCTGCGTCTGAATGAATGCCTGCACCTCGCCTGCCTTCCAGCTCGCCGGGTGAAGTGTCGGTGGAACATCAGACGGTGAGACTTGCTGATGGGCAATGCCGAGCAGAGTAAACAGATAGTAACACACCGATTCGCACAAGGCCGTGACCGTCAGGCGTGGGAAACGGTGGCCCATGTGAGGATCTGCCGCGAACGCTGGCTGCATCTCACGATACCCAGCATTGGTCGTCAGCAGGGCCACTTTAGCCCATTCCCATACTGCATCTGGCTGCGCCAGTACCTGGTCTACCTGCTGCATGGCAAGCGCCCTGATGTCGAGCATCAAGGCAATATAATCCGTCGAGAACGGAGCCTGTTCTGGCCCTTTGGCGTGCAGGCCGATCATCTGGTCAAGCAAGTACCGCAGTTCCTCGTCGTCGATGTCCGCGCCAGAAACGCCAATGCGCGAGAGTTCGTCGACCAGCTCGCGTTTATTTGTAGCGTGAGCAGAGCTGGCCACCGTCGGGCCACCCGAGGTGCGACGCCGACAGATATTTGCGGCGTACGTCAAGCGCATGTTTGAGCACCGGGGAGCAGTCGCCCCCTATACCCCACAGCAGACAATTCACTGGCTGGGATGGCTGGCCAGCCAGATGGCCCTCCATAATCAAACTGAATTCTATCTTGAGAGCATGCAGCCTGACTGGTTATGGAACAAACACCTTCGTCGATTCTACGAGTTTACGGTTGGTCGTCCTCTTGTTTATATCATGCTAGGGTTGATCCAAGCCGTATACAGCGCGCTGCTGGCCGTCTTAGTAGCTATTCTCGTGCGTAGCACATCTGTTGAGATAAGCAGAGGATTGCTCGGCGCTTTGCTCGGCGTCTTTCCAGCAGGAGTGTTGATCAGCCTTACCAGCAGCATCGCCTTAGGGTGGCGGAAAGGGCTATACATAGCCACGGCTGCTCTTCCGATAGGGGGAGGAGTCGGCTTTCTGATTAGCTCGCTCACACCTGGCCTGGACAGGTCAATGATGGGCCTGGTCGTGGGCTTAGTTACAGGCGGGATCATCGGTGTGCTGGCCTCCATCATAGGGAAAGAGGCCTACGGCTCGATTATTGCGAAAGAAAGCTATGCGGGTATCGCTGCAAAACCACTGATTGGCTGGTCATGGGAGGAATTACGGCGTACCTCTAATAGAGAAAATACAGTGTTATGGGCCGGGGCAGTTATTGACGTGCTTGGCAGCCTCCTGGTGACAGCGACTGTGACTGTGGAGCGAGGTCTCTTCAGCGGGCTACTTATGGGGGGAGTGACAATACTGGCCGGTCTGCTGCTCTTTTGCCTGCTCGGGGGCGTGCAAATTAAAACGCTCAGTAAGCAAGTGCTGGTTTTACCCAATCAGGGAATACGACTTTCCGCACGCATAGGGACCTTTTTTTTCCTGGCATTCGGATCGGGCGCGTTTGTGGGCACCTGGGTGATAATCAGCACTGTTGCCGGACCAACCTTGGGATGGATATGTGGGCTGGTAGCCGGGATCTCTTGTGGAATTGTAGTGGGCTGGTTCATGGGCTGGGATGCCTGCGTGCGGCATGTCGTGCTAAGAATGTTGTTCCGGCGTGCCGACTCTCTTCCCAGAAATTACACGCACTTCCTCGATTATGCGGCAGAGCGTATTCTGTTACGCAAAATTGGCGGCGGCTACGTGTTTGTCCATCGCCTTTTACTAGAATATTTTGCGTTACTTGCCATGCAGGAGGTCGAGACAGAACCTGCTCGGAGAGCGAAACTCGATGCCACAGATGCCAGGGTCTACCACAATCGAGGACTGATTTATGCTGAGTTTAGTGAGTATCAACAGGCCATAGAGAACCTTACCCGCGCCATCGAGTTGGATCCCAAAGAGATTACCGCCTATAGTGATCGGGGACTGATGTACATCAGGTGCGAAGAATATCAGAAAGCTGTAGGAGACTTTACCCGCGCTATTGAGTTAGACCCCGCAGTGGCCTGGCTCTACGTTCAACGGGGGCGCTCGTATCATGAGTTGAAAGAGTATGAGGAGGCGATCGCCGATTTCACTCGGGCCGCTGAATTAGAATCGAAGAGAGCATCTATCTACGGAGAGCGAGCTAGAAGCTATCATTTGAATAAAGAGTACGAAAAAGCGATCGCTGATTTTACCAGAGCCATAGAACTGGCACCGAGGAGTCCCTGGTCCTATAGAGACAGAGGGTCAATGCATGTCCAACTAGGAAACTTTGAGGAAGCGATCGCTGATTTTACCCGCGCCATCGAGTTACAGCCTTCCAACGCCGACCTCTTCAGCAGCAGGGGGAGCACCTTCCTCCATATCAAGGCCTATGAACGCGCTATAGCGGATTGTACCCGTGCCATTGAATTAGATGCCACCTATAGTACTGCATATTTGCTCCGGGGAAATGCGTATCTCTGGTTGAAAAAAGTCGAGCTGGCAAACGCTGATTTTGTGCAGCTGGCGTCTCTCGTGCCAGAAAGCGTAAACGCCGCCTGGATGGCCTTCTATACAACGTTGGGTAAAGAGCGTCCTGGCCCGGAGAAGGTTGAATCCCTCGAGAAGATTGCAGCGATAGCTCCTCAAGCTGGGATTGCAGCAATTTGCAAGGGCGTCGCGCTGGGGTTACAGAAGAACTACCACGATGGCATGGTACAATTGGAACGATCGATACAGTTGGGGCAATCCCTACGAAATGCATTCTTCTGGAAAGGCCTCTTTTGTGCCTATCTGGGGCAAGAGGCCGAAGCAAAAAAAGCCGTAATGCTGGCCCTTAAAGCAGGATTACCTCCAGTCTTACTTACTCCCCTGTACTGGTTAGAGCAAGAACATCCAGAGATGTATCAGTCTTGCGCAGTGCCATTCCTGGTTCAGTACGATGTATAACTTTGCTGCCGCCTGGGGACTGTCAATCATATGTGGGCAAGTCCTCTGGCTGGTAGCGATCCATTTACAGTATGTACGGGCAAGGACGCGCGCTGCTTCGACAACGTTGTCGCCTGGTTTAGTGTTGAGCCTGCAGACGATTTTACGGTGCTGACGGTACAGGTGTCCGCAGGTAAGTCAAGGTGATGAATGAGCCGGAAGCAACTCTGGCAGAGGGATAGGGAGTTGGTTCCGGCAGGCACAACAGAGCCAAGGGGGTGGTGGCTCTGCTCTCGTGCTGACGAAGCACCGGTTCAGACGAGAACGCAGCCTCATCGAAGTCCCTCGAACAGAGGATAGCCGGAGAGATAGCCGAGTTCGACGAGTTCGGTGCGCGGAACGGCTCTCGCCATCGCCTCGCGAATCGGCGATATGCGGGTCGGCACCGAAAAGCCGGGTAGCCAGTCGTCGTGATGATCCAGGATCACGCGGCGCTGGCGCAACAGATCGGCCTGCCGCGTGACGAACTGGGCGAGCGTGCCCTGAATGGGCTCGCCATCGATGGTGCCGCGACCAGCCGCTGCCAGGATGGCCACGTCGGGGCGCAGGTCATGTAGGATGCCGCTCCAATGGCCGCTGGTATCTTGGTACAGCAGCGACCCCTCTGCCGTCTCGAACAGGTACAGGAAGCTGCCGCCGTCGCCGCGTACCCCCTGCGCACTCGCCTGCAAGTGCTTCATGACTTCCGGCGAAAGTGTCGCCAGCCCCTGCATCACCTCTTGCAGGCGGGCCATGCGCTCCTGGTAGGTCACTCCTAGGTCGCCCAGGCAGACCTCGTCGGGCTGGACCATCCCGCCCTTCGGCGTCCATACACAGGAATGCAAGCTCGGATAGACCGCGACGGTCACGTCCGAAGAGAGGCGAATGCGCTCCCCACCGCCAACCGGGAGGAGCTGTGAAAGCGGCACGCCCTCCTGCTCCATGATGCGCACGGTCTCGTGCGAGCCAATGATGGTGGCCCCGGTTCGCTTCGCGATGCGCTCGGCTCCCCAGAGGTGATCGAAGTGGGAGTGGCCGACCACAATCCAGTTGGCCCGCTCAATGTCATCGGCTCGCAAGCCGGTGCCCGCAGCCCCCGGGATGCGATCAATGTAGGCATCCAGAAAGAGCACCAGCGAACCGAGCGTGAGCCGGAAAGTGGCGCAGCCGTACCAGTCAAGCCGTGCTGTCATCGTATGTCGCCTCCTTTTTCAGGGCCAGCGAGGCTGGTCAATTGCTCGGAAAGCTGCCGTAGTCGACGGCGAGCTTGTCGATCGTAGGCCTGGCGCTCGGCTCGCGCCTCGCGCAGGCCATTATAGTAGCGCCCGCTCACCTGGTCCAGCTCTGACGCTGTGATCAGGTGCGTGGTGGCCCGCACTCCCTCCTCGATGGTGCTCACGCTGCTCCCTCTGGCGGCCAGCACCATTTTCGTGGGCATATAGGTTGCTGGATGCAGGCAGTTGGCCGTGACGCCGGTTCCCGCGAGTTCCTCGGCCAGGTCGAACGTGAACATCACGAGCGCCAGCTTGCTCTGGGAGTACGCCTGGACGCCAGTGTAGTGGTGCTCCAGCATGATATCTCGAAAGTCGAGAGGCGCCTGTCCCGCCGAACTCACGTTGACAATGCGGGCCGGAGCCGAGCGGCGCAGCGTGGGCAAGAGCAGCCGCGTCAACAGGAACGGCGCCAGGTAATTAACCGCAAAGCGCAACTCGTAGCCGTCCTCGCTCTCCTGGCGTGCGCCGCCTCCTGGCAGGGTGGTGCCGATACCGGCATTATTGACCAGCACGTCGATGCGTTCCTGCTCGCGAGCCAGTCGTTCGGCCAGTGCTCGCACCTGCGCCAAAGCCACAAAGTCGGCTCGATACCAGAACAGACGGGTGTTGCCCGTCCGCGCGCGGATCTCCTTCAGCGTCTGCTGTCCTCTGGCCTCATCACGACCATGCAGCAAGAGGGTGGCTCCTGTGTGCGCCAGCTGCATCGCGACGGCTTTTCCCAGTCCATCGGTCGCCCCAGTAATCAAGATGACTTGCTCTTTGAGTGGTCTCATCTGTTCCTTCCAATCCTATGACTCACTGCTGTGGAGCAGACGAAGCTCAGGTGACGACATGTTATTTCTTGCCCTGGCTCTGGTACAGTTCGATCAGTTCCTGGACCGTGGTGGCATCTTCCGGCTTCTTGTCTGCCTCCCGGAAGGAGATCAGGCGCGGAAAGCGCAGCGCATAGCCCGGCTCATCCCCAACTTTGCCCGCGGTATGGATCGGCGAGCGCGTGATCTCGTCGGCCAGCACCTCTAGGACGAGTTGCGGCTCGACCCACACGCTCGGCTCGATCAGCGAGGAGACACGTGCGGGCCGGTGATCGACTTCCAGCCCTTTCGTGCGCTCGCGGATGCTACGCCACTGCTCATCGCTGAGCCCGGTGCCGATTTTGGTGACGGTGACGAACTGGTCCTGCTCCGGATCGTAGAGTCCCACCAGCAGGGAACCCGCCCCGAGCGCTGCGCGCTTGCCCCGGCCATAGAGGTAACCCAGCAGGACGCAGTCGATGGTGTCGTTCAAAGCTCCCGCCGAGTGCCGCTTGAGCTTGACCCAATTGAAATTGCGCGCACCGGCCTCGTAGCGACTTTCCAACTTTTTCACGACGAGGCCTTCCAAGCCCTTGCTGATCGCTTCATCGAACAGAAGCGTCAGCGCGTGGGCATCATCTATGGTGTGGCTCGCGGTGAGCATAAGGGTGTCGTCTGCCGGGTGAAGCGTTTCCTCGAGCACCTTCAGGCGCTCTGCCAGCGGCGTGTCCAGGAGCGAGACCCCATCTTTGTAGAGGATGTCGAAGACGAAGGCTTTGAGCGGGATCTGCTCGGCCATCGCTTCGATCCCGTGTTTGCGCCGCCGGCGCGTCGTTTCTTGAAAAGGCAGGAATTCCTCGGAGGTAGCGTTGTAGGCCAGGGACTCGGCATCCAGGATGGCGCTTTCCGCCCGGACCTGCGAGAGCGTTCCCGCGATGAGTTCGGGGAACATGTGCGACTGGTCCTCCAGGTTGCGCGAGAAGATGGTCACGAGCTTTCCGTCCTTGTGGATCTGCGCGCGCAGGCCGTCGTACTTGTACTGCGCCACCACCGTCCCCATCTTGGCGATGATGGCCTCGGCGCTGGGCAGCCGTTCCGCGAGCTGCGAGTGGATCGGTTTGCCGACATGGATATCCAGCGCTGCCACCGCGCGCTCGGCCTCTTCCTCGTCGGGATGTTCGAAGATGGTCCTGCCAATGAGACCGAGATCAGAGGTTTTATTGTAGGCTCCTTCCAGGAGCTTGCGCTTTTTGACATCGTTCCACCGGCCCTTCGCCAGCGCATCGAGCACAGTGGCATCGCCGATCCCTAGCCGCAGGTTGCCCAGCAGGATGCGCACCACATATTTGGCTGACACCCCATCGACCTGTGTGAGCAAGTCAGAAAGATTCGCAATCTTGTGTTCGATCGCCCCCTTGCCGGAGGTCTGCGCGATGGCTCTCAGACCAAGAAACACCTCGTCGACGCTCAGAGCACCAGGCACCGTTCCTGCTTCTTGCCAGAGCTGCTCTGCCACCAGCCCCATATCGCCGAGGGTGGTATACCGTCGTAACACGTCTTCTGGAGTGGTCTGAGCAGCGAGGGCAATGGACCGGGCCACGGTCTTCTCCGCCATGCCCATCTCCAGCGCCTCAAAGAAGGGTGCGACCCTCCCCTGGACTAGATAGCAGATGTGTTCGATTTCCTCTGGTCGTTCGGCCAGGCGAAAAGGCTCGGTTAAGAGTTCGATCAATGCCAAGCGGGAACTGGTGCGCTCCAGTTCCTCAAAGGTGTGGGCAAGCCTGGCAAATTCCACCGGACGATCCTCCTTCTTCCTTGCAAAACCAGGAGAGGGACAAGCTCTTTCTCGGCCCTCTTACATTTCGTTGACCAGTGACGCAAGCACTCTCTGAAAAGGCCGCTACACCAGATCTTCGGGGGAACTCCCCTCAATAAATTTGGCCTTGAAGGTTCGCCACTTCGTATCGTTGATGCCCAGCGCCCGTTTCAGCGTGTTCAGTTCAAGCGGACTGAGGTCTTCTTCGGCCAGGTAGCAGAGCCGACCAATCACTTGCTCTTTGACATGGCGCTTTTCGACAGTGCTCGGCCAGATCCCGGTGAGCCGTTGTAGCTCAAGTAGTTCCTGTGTCAACTCCGTTTTCAACTCTTCTAAGGTCTTCATGCTCTGCCCCCTTCCAGGAGCCGAAGCTGAGCAACACCAGACTCCTCATCGTTCCCAACGATTGCGCGAGACAAACTGCCCGAGGATAGTGCTGGATCGGATTCTGTGGTCATGACCTCGCGCTGTCACAATATAGACCATACACTCCGGCTGGCAATACCACTGCTCGATGAGATCCTCGACCCGCTCCAACGGGCCATACACGCCGCCACGCAGCAGCACCATCCGCACCACTCCCTCACGAGCGCAGGTCTCGTCACGCACAAATTGCACGCGATCCCCATCGCAATAGTCCGGGAGCGGCAGACGGGCAAGATCCAATCCGTCCGGCCAGGCGACAACGCGCTGCCCATGCCGGAAATCGATGGGCTCCCACTGGCCGATGCGGTTGTTCCACACCGGCACCGGTAAGTAGCGATCGGTCACGGCTTCTCTCCTTCAACCTTGGTCAAGATGGCGTTCCAGATCAGTTCAGCCATCAACACGTCGAGCATCCTTCTTCCTCCTTCAGCGTCTCTGCCGTATTCTACCATACTTTTCCGGTCATCCTGGGCCAGGTGTTCCATCGATCCTGCGACTCTTTGAGCTTGAGAGTGCAACTCCACCCGGCAGACGGGCCAGCCGTTGGGACGCGAAATCCGCGGCCATCGCCAGGTTCGTGTTCGCTGGTGGCCTGGTATGAGAGAAGCCGCTCCACAGCAGACGTCACCCGCTCGTGGAGAGGATGATCCGGCAGAGATAGTACCGGACTACCGACAGAGGAAGGTCCCATCAGGGAGTCAGGGGTGGAACTCCCTTCCTCCAGTCCTCTCCAGGGGTCATGGCTTGCAGGGCAGGGCCACAATCATCGTGCATCCACGCTCCCCCTTTTCCACCCACTGGGGAGTGCAGCAAGATGCCAGCAGTCCCTAGAGATGCCATGCGGCGGGAGAATCTCTCTTTCCCTCCTGTTCGTCAACCCAGGAGGAGACAAAGGAGCGAGAGCAGAAAAGTGGTTCGCTGAAGACACCTCGTACAGACAAGCATTCGTGCCGGGAGCGATTGGTCTCTCGAAAGACGCGTGTGTGGGAAGGCACGCGTCGTCCCGACGGGGAGTCCACTCGCGCCTCCACGTACCTCAGCTGCCCGGTTCATCCTTCGCGCGCGCGACCCAGTCGAGCGCCTCGTCCGGGATGGCGTGCTGTCCGAGAAAGAGGCTCAGTTGGGCCGCATGTTCCTGCACGTGACGCAGATTGTAGAGGTGCAACTCTAGAAAGCTGAGTGGCTGCCCCTCTGACCACGGATACTCGACGGGCCGGCGCGCCTGCTCGTCCGAAAGCTGCAGGAGCGTGGCGTGGCACTTCTGGCGCGTGGACGCGAGATAGGCGCGCAGCTCCTCTTTGGTATAGGGACGTTCGGGCACCACCTCGACGGAATCGAGCACCCCTTGGGCAAAGGGAGCAGGGGGTGCAAATTCCTCCTCCGGGACGCCTGAGAGATACAGGTCGAGCCAGACCAGCGCATGAAAGGCGACATACCAGAACTCGGCGAACTGCCGCGGGAACTCCGGTGGCGGGGGGTCGCTCCAGAGGCGCTCTGTCCACAGCGAGGCGGGGCAGGCCACCAGGGCGTTTTCCAGCATAGCGATGGCCGCACCGAACTGCCGCCACAGAGCGGTGCGCCACATCGTCTCCATCGGGTGTTCAGCCATACCGTTTCCTCCTTTTTTCTTCTTTTCTCACAGCCTACCACAAAAAGCGGTGAGCAGCTGTCCTCATACAGTTTCATCTCCCAGGGTGACGGTTTTTGCCCAATTCGACTGCGCACCCGAATCTGCGCATCCTATGACGAGGTGTCCGCTGAACTGTGGTGCGAGACGCCCCCCTTAGAAGTCGGCTGATGTTGACAGCACGGGCTTGATATCGACGACCGGGGTCCCATCAATCGCTTCGATCGGTCCCACTTTGACGCTCGTGCCGACGATTTCCCGAACCGTCACCCGATGCAGGCCCAACGAGTTGGGTCGATCGGGGGACCGGGTCGCGAAGACGCCGATCAGAGGCTTGGTCTGGTCATTGCGCGGATGCGTTTTCAAAATATCTCGCTCAGCCTGATGCAACCAGGTAATCACGATCAGTTCAGCGCCCACCTCGATCCCCTCCAGCCCCTCTGCCACCGCCGCGTCCACGTCGAGCCAGGCGTCGGGCGCGCCTTCGCGGCCCTGGTTGGGGGCTGCTCTACGATCTTTGAGAGGCAAGCGAAGGAATCCAATTGGATAGAGTGAATAGTGAGTCTCCTGCATGACGTTCCCTCCAGAATCTAGAGCAACCGAATCAGAGCAGACCTGTGCTGCGCACAGCAGAGCAGAGCAAGCATCGTCTGGCAACGCTGATGGGCCTGCCGGGGGTTACTTCCCGAACATGCTCTCCAATGTACAAGGCAACCGATACGTGGCTTGGTGAGCAGGGGAAGGGAAGTACCGATCCACAAGCTGTTGCGCCTGATCCCGGCTCTGGATCGCAAGTGTCTGGCACAGTACGGCTATATCGGCACCGTCTTTCTCGGGTCTGCCTATCATGAGCTTGCAGGCCAGGAGATAGCCGAGATCTCTCGGGGCATAGAGATGCAGCTTGCTATAGGCTTGCAGCAGGCGCATCGGAGGAAGCTCCTGCTCGCTCAATTCCAGTAAAAAGAGCGCAGAGTCATCATTGATGAACTGCTGGCGCTCGCCTTTGAGTCCGTGGTGTTTCCCGATCTCTCTGATGATGCGGCGAATCTTGTCGGCGATCGAGGAGTGGAAGACGAGGGTGCACTCCTGGCTGCCCAGCATCTCAAAAATAATCACGTCCACGGAGTCGGTTGGCTGAGTGGTAATCCCCTGTAACAGCAAGCACGCCCCTCCGACCAGGAGCACACTCATCGGCTCCGGACCAGGAAAAGCTTCCACCAGGGCCTCGTCGAATTCCTTCAGTAACGCCTCTAATTCCGACTTCGTCATAGCAATTGCTTCTTTTGCCTGCTGTCCCTCTAGCGATGTTGACCCTTCCTGATTACGCTCAGACGAATTTGTATCCCATTCTTTTTCTTCACTAGCGAATCGGCAATGGCTCTTGTAAGTAGAAAGTACCCTTTTCCCGCCAGACTCTACCCTGTGGGTAGAGCAGCAAGGCCCAGGATTGCGCCTTGATGGCTGTTTGGAGAGCGAAACTCTCTTCGCCTACCCAGAGGGTAGGCGAAGGAAGTGGAACCACGTATGGCGACTTCTGTCATCGCTGGACGATCGCCGACTCTTCGACATCGCACTGCACATTGTGACCCTGGCGGCCTGCAGGGGGCCCAGCCACACCAGCGATATCGGCAATAATTTCCGTTTTGTTTGCCTCCGAGAAGAAGAGTTACGAGAGTTGTTATCGCGTAAATAGAGGCTATTCGCTCAGGGGAGATGCTCTCCACAAGAGTAACATACCGAGGCAGTAGTGGTTACATGAGGGTAAAGCGATGACAGAACCAGGGAGAGCCTATCATGCGCAGGAAGCAGAATCTCAAAGTGCGGCAGGACGTACCAGTTCCATCGACCGCTCTTCGTGCTACAGAGGCACTTGAGCAGCAGGTGCGAGCGCACCCGGTGATGCAGGAAGTAATGCGTCTCTTTGACGCGCGCATTGTCGCCATTACGCGGGTCGGAAGAAGTAAGAGTGCCGAACGCCCGGCAGCAGAGCAACAGGCATTGGGCTTTTCTTCACAGGTGTAAGGAGGGAGATGTGTGGTCATTCACTACACTGGCCATGCAATCTTCAATGCAGGACCAACCGCTATTACTGAGAATGTCAGAAAACATGAACGGGAAAACTTTACTATGGCGGATATTTAAGACGCCGCTGGCTTGATGAAACACTACAAACTCAAGCACGTTTTAAGAGCTGGCGCGGTCATAAGAACTTGCCCCACTTGAGGGGTCCGAAATGGGATGTCGCCTGCGTTATTCAGAGCGCTTGCCGGTGCTGCCTGGGAACCTGCCCCATTTGAGGGGTTTGAAATGGAACGTTGAGCCAACGAGTAACTGTGCTTTGCCACGATCGGATTCCAGTTTTGCCAGAAATTGTAAATCTCGGTTTCGGGTTTCGGTATCTATGCGGTTTATCGCCTTTCAAGGTGAAGCCTGCTCTACTGTGTTCTTCCCTGCAAGAAAGAAACCAGACTAGCGAGAAGCTGTCACAAGTCTTTCCCATTAATAAATACACCGAGAGTAGCTAACAGCGAACTGACCGGAATCCAAATTTGTCGTAAGGGAAGAATTCTCCTGGTGGTGGTAAAGTCACGAGAGACGGTGGTGGCCGGATGATCCTGCGTGATCAGCACCTGTACAGTCAGCCTGCTGGAAAGGGGGGTATCTTCCCCACTGACTAAATAGGTTGGCTGTACTGTTCGTTTCTCTCCTGGGATTATTTCATCGAAGGTCAGCTGATTCGTTCCACTGAGTTGATAATCGATGTCAGGCGAACTTAAAAAAATGTGGATAGTGGCTTCCTTTTGCGCACTTGTATTTTGGACAGATACCCCCGCGTTCCCCGACTCACCTTGCTCAAGCGATGCTGGCATCTGAATGGTTACGGTACCTCCCGGCACCGGAAAGACCATTGTCTGTAATCCCGGATGGGTGTAGATATAGACGCCGACCGCCAACGCGACGAGCACGAAGGCTGCTGCCCATCGGATCCTTTGTGGCCATCGGGATTTCATAGAGGGCAACTCCAGGTGCTGTTTCCCCCACGCTTCAATGAGCGTCCCGGCGATGTAGTACTCTTCTGTTCCTTGCTTGCTCACCTTCGCCAGGCTCACAAGATCGCTCATCTTTTCGCCAATGACCTTGACCGGGTAACCAAGCCGCTCCGCTACCTGTCTCACCGTCAAGCCGGGTCGGTTGGCCAGAAGCGCGAGGATATTCTTGGTGAGCGTATCCAGGTTGTGACCGGTGTAGAAATCGCGCAGTACTGGTCCTCTCGACTCGAAAACGCTCTCCTTGACTTTCTCCTGCCAATTGTCGGGTACCTGTCCCTTCCCACCATACTGTTCGATGATTGTCTCGCAGACAGCCTGGACGTAAAAAGCCTTGCTTTGTGTCCAGCCCATTACAGTACGGATCATATCGTTGCTCTCATACTGAGGAGGGAGAGAAGGGATCAGGAGATCCTTGACCAGATATGTCTCCACCGGGAAACGGGAAGGTGCCTTGAGGTAATAAGCATGCACGTTATGGACAAGCGGGGAGGTCTTTTCTTTGATCTGCCTGTACCAACCCTCAGCGCCCGCGAAGACCATACAGATACGGGGACAGGATTCAATTGCACTACGCAAATTTCGAGCTATCTGCTCTCCATCGGAAAAATCTTGAAGGCACTCCATCTCATCAAACAAAATCACAAAACGTCCATTTCCGGGAGCAGCCTGGAGCGCCTGAAATACCTCAGGAATCGTCGCAGGGATCGCTGAGGATGGTGACGGAAGCAAAAGTTGATTTCCTCCCAACCTTTGGGCGGGAATCAGTCCCTGGTCGCACAAAGCCATAAAGATCATACGAGCGAGGGTCTCTTGCTCCCATCTGCTCACATGCTGCAAATTGAGATGAATGGCCTTTGAAGGAGACGAGACCGTAGCTTTGAGCGCGTCGATCGCGCTTTTTAGGTTGAGGTCGATCAGATTGCCACGATACTGGTCTATTTGACCGGTGATAATATCCCGTATCAGAAACAAGAGAGCTTTTACCGATTCGCCGCTCCCCAAAGAGAGCGACACTATGGCCCTGGGCGATATGGTCGAGGAAGACCGTAATATCGTCTGTGCGTCCCGTGATCAACCGCTTGTACGCTGGGCTATCGACGGTTGAAGTGGTGTAAGGATTTTGCATTGTTTTACCCCTCCTTCAAAGCCCTCGCTGTCCACTGTTCAAATAATCCCGCCGAGAAGTGGTAACGCTCTTGCGCCTTGACTATAATCTGCCAGTCTAGCAGGCGCAGGAGGTTCCCACTTGAAGGGGAGAGGTAAGGCTCACCCCTTACCAGCGCTGCCAGGAATGCATGCTCTTTACGCGTCGCCCGGCGCCAAATCCCAGAGCGGAACGCGTGAAAGAGGTCATTGCTGATCTTTTGCTCCGCCAGTTCCACTTCTGTATTGTCGATGAGCTTGGTGTCCAGTTGCTGGGCATACGCAAATGCTTCGTAGCAGAGCGCCTGGCAATAATATGGTTGGCAGCCGCTAAAGGAGGAGATACGTTCAATGGCATCAGGCAAGAAAGTTACTCCCAACATCTCTGCTGGTTTGACGATCAGCTCGCGGGTTTCTTCCCGGCTCAGTGGCTTGAGGTGGACAAAGCGGAAGTGATTGAAGAAGGGCGAACTATGCTGGAGCATATAGGTTGAAAGGTCGCCAGAACCAGCAACCACTGCTCGCAGGCAACTCCCGGTTTTTTGCGATTGCAGCGCCGCCCGCAACACCCTTTGCACGCGTTCATCAACCCGATGCCTGCCTTTTCGCATTCCTCTCCGTGGGGCGGGGGAATTAGATTCTTCCTCTATTTCAAGCAGAAAATCGGCCTCGTCGAGGAGCAGGATCAGACGCGGGTTCTCTACCGTTCTTCTTGTCTCCTGAAGCACTTCATCGACCTCTCTGTGAAATCGCTGGAGACGAATTCATGTGTTTGCCAATCGCTCTTCAGTATTCCGCGTTCCACGAGGCTCTGGACAACAGTGTGAAGCACATGATCAAGCACATCCTCCGTTCGCGGTCGACATGTATTCAGCATAATATAGATGGCAATAAATGGCCCATTCAAGCGTTTCTTCCGAAACCTCGCCAATGATCTGTCCGATAGAGTTGGAGTATCATTGTCACTTCTTTACCCCCCAAGCTCTCCGATTTGAACAGACGTTTGATTGCTTTTCCCTCAAAAACTCAGTAGGATATGAGGCACTATCGGCAGGAGTGTTATGTCGAGGAGCGTCGCTCATGGGTAAGTCAAAGAAACACCGTTCTCCTTCTCCAGAGTGGAAAAATTTGGAGGCGAAGTCGCTCTGGCCAGAACAGATTGCCTACGAGATCATCCGGCCTTGTCAACTCGAAAAGCAATCGATCACACAACGCGCTGTGGAAGTCGGATTGCATCCGCGGACCATTGCCCGCAAATTGGAGCGGTTTCAACAACTCGGTCTCCCTGGATTAGTGCCTGATTCTCCTGATGATACGGTGGATCACCGTCGTCTCCCCCTCGAAGTGCGAGAGGAAATCTTGCGGCTGAAAGCGGAGTATCCCGCCTTCATCGCTCATGAGATTGCGGTGATTTGCGCTATTCGCTTTCAACGCGCGAGCGATACGCGAGTCGTCCAACATGTCCTGAATACCTATCCGTCTCCCACTCAGCCAGCGCGTCGGTTTCCTCGCGCTAGCGAGGAAGAGGATTCGGAACAGCGACGCCACACGATCATTCAGTTGCATTTTGAAGGCTGGACGGTCAAAAGCATTGCGGGATATCTCGGCATCAGCACCAAGACCGTGCAGCGAACCCTGCGTCGTTGGGTAGAGGAGGGAACTCGCGGCTTGGCCGACAAGTCCCATGCGCCTCTCACCACGCAAAAGATGACGCTGCCGGTTATGGCCAAGGTGAAGCAACTTCAGGAAAATCCTGAACTGGGCGAATTCCGTATCCATGCTGCACTTAAAGCCATGGGCATTGAGGTGAGTCCCCGGACCTGTGGGCGCATTCTGGCACTCAACCGCAAACTGTATGGGTTGAGGAAAACGGTCCCACGTAGCAAAAAAGCCATGCCCTTTGCCGCACATCGACGCCACCACTATTGGAGCGTGGATGTGCGGTATATCGAGCGCCATCAGTGTCGTGACCACCAGGGATATATCTACACGGTCACGATCTGGGATAACTACAGCCGTCAGATCCTGGCCAGTGGACTCTTTCGCACCCAGGATCTCACTGCCTACTTGACCATTCTCTACCAGGCGCTCGCGCATTTCGGGATTCCCGAGGCAATCGTCAGCGACAGTGGAGGCATATTTCTAGCGAAATTGGCTCGGCAAGTTTACCAGAAGCTTGGTATCCGCAAAGTCGAAATCGACAAAGGGCAAAGTTGGGAAAATTACGCCGAAACCTTGTTTAACATTAATCGTCGTCTGGCAGATCACTGGTATCACCAGGCAACAAGCTGGGAAGAAATTACGGACATCCATGTGGACTTTGTCCGTACATACAATGAACAAGAGCATTTTGCGCATCGCAAACGAGCAGATGGGCGGCGGACCCCGCAGGATGTCCTCGGCTGGGTCAAGGGACGAGAGATTGATCCCGCCAAACTAGACGACGCCTTTACACTCCGAAGAGTTCGTTTGCTTGACCAACGAGGATATGTGCGCTTTCAAAACTGGCGCATCTATGCCGAAGCGGGGTTAGCTCGTCGGCCAGCCGATCTGTGGATCTACAATGAAACGCTCTCCATTCAGTTTACCACGACGCTCCTGGCGCAGTATGCGGTCCACTATCACATGGCATCGCACCAGCTCCTTGAAGTCGGAACCTATCAAGCGTTTCCATCTGTCTATCAATCTCCTCAGCTCTCCCTGTGGCAAGGTGAAGACATTGTGTGGCGTCCAGCATACAAGCTGGATGCTCCGCCACGGCGATCATCACGACGAGGCTTAGCAATGATTCAGTACCGTCTCTTCTCCGAAGAAGCCGAGTAGTCGTCAGTTCCAGGGAAAGAGAAGGAATGTATGGTACACTGGACAGGTGTTTTTCAGGAGGGAGTTCATGGTTGCTCTGAAAACGCTCATTTTCTCGATCCTGGTTCCTGGGACGGTGGCTGGGGTCTTGCGCTCATGATCCCATCAGTCTGGATGATCGGTATCCTGCCTCTGCTGC
>WNGR01002361.1_pt1 | contig 20764 bp, 20 predicted proteins | sample 5407581 | NCBI WGS metagenome assembly WNGR01 (sample SAMN13153383, study PRJNA577476) | soil metagenome | isolation source: 80 cm soil or saprolite under Garry oak tree replicate 2 | place: USA:California | collected 2016-06-15
CCGGCCCAGCAGGTCGGCGACGCGCGTCGAGTCGAGCTGGGTGCGGCGTTGGGATGCGCAGGGAACGGCGGTGGACAGCACACCGGCCGCGACGGTCAGCAAGACAGCGACACGAAGGGACACGGAACCTCCCAGGATGCGTGGGCGAGCGGGGGGGGGCGCTACCGGGAAGGATGCAGGCTGAACGGGAAAGGTTGCAGGACGCCGTCCCCGGGTTACAATCTCCCCGTGAGACGCGGCACCATCTTCCTTTCTCTCCTCATCCTCAGCGCCATCGGGCCGGGCTGTCGCCGCGGTGCGGCGCCGCCACAGGCCGGCATCCCCGGTCCCCCGGATTCGTTGATTCCGTCCGGCCCGCTGGGTGCCGCGATCCAGCGCGGCCGCGCCCTGCTCATGGCCACGCGCGACAGCCTTCCCCGCCACGTCGGCAACGCGCTGCGCTGCGCGAGCTGCCACCTCGACGAGGGGCGCCGGGCAACCGGCTCGCTCGTCGGCGTCTACGGCCGGTATCCGTCATACCGACCGCGCAGTGGCATCGTGGAAACGATCGAGTACCGCGTGAACGACTGTTTCAAGCGCAGTCTGAACGGCGCGGCGCTTGATCCCGCCGGCGACGACATGCGAGACCTCGTAGCGTACCTGGCGTTCTTGTCCTGGGGCAGCGCGCCGGCGCCTCCCCAGGCCAATACGCGACTGCAGAAGTGGGCGGCGTTCACCGCGGACACTGTGGTGGGCGCGGCCCTGTATGGTGCGACCTGCGCCAAGTGTCACGGCGCGGCCGGCGAGGGCACCGCCGTGGCGCCTCCGCTTTGGGGGAGCAAGTCGTACAACGTCGGCGCGGGGATGGCCCGCGTACGGACCGCCGCCGAATTCATCCGCAACAACATGCCGTTCGACCAGCCGGGCACGCTGACCAATCAGCAGGCGATCGACGTCGCCGCGTTCGTCAGCGCCCGCCCGCGTCCCGACTACCAGGGCAAAGAGCTGGACTGGCCCAACGGTGATCCACCGCCGGACGTCGCGTACCCGACGGCCGCGGCCCAACGCAAAGCGCACTCCGCGCCCGGGCGCTCGCCCTAACTCTCAGACCGTCACAGGAGGTCCCCATGTTCGATCTGTCCCGTTCCACCACCCCCCGCCGCGGGTTCCTCGGCCGGATGGCCGCGGCCATGGCCCTCGGCGTCACCGGGCTCACGCCGCTGCGCCTCGAGGCCCAGCCCGAGGAGCCGCGCGCCACGGGCGCCGATCCCGCGTTCGAGGCGTGGCTCAACCGCATCACGGGGAAGCATAGGATGGTGTTCGACGCCCCCGAGCCGAACAGCGGCATGCCGGTCGTGTGGCCGCGCGTGTGGCTCAACACCACGAACGACAACTACGGGACGACCGACGCGCAGAACAGCGCCGTCGTAATCCTGCGCCACGGTGCGATCCCCATCGCGTTCAAGGACGAGGCATGGGCAAAGTACAAGCTGGGCGAGGTGTTCAAGCTCAACGACGGCGCGGCCCCGGCGACGCGCAACATCTTCGCCAAGCCCCTCCCGCTGCCGCTGCCGGGCACCGGGATCGAGGAGCTGCTCGCCAAGGGCGTGCTGTTCGGCGTCTGCAACGTGGCCATCACGATCTATAGCGGCATGGTGGCGCAGAACATGGGGCTGGACGCGGCAGCGGTGAAGCAAGACTGGATCGCCAGCCTGCTTCCCGGCGCGCAGGTCGTGCCGTCCGGCGTGCTGGCGGTGAGCCGCACGCAGGAGAAGGGGTGCGCGTACTGCTTCGCAGGGTGAGACCGTACGTTGGACCTCTCCCCCGTTCCCCCTCTCCGCGAAGCGGAGAGGGGGTCACGGGGTGAGGCTCAACGGTCCGACCGTCTCAGCGCCAACCCCGGAGACTCCGCACGAAGTCGTGCAGCACCAGAAATTTCTCGAACACCGGCACGCCCTTGCGCTTGCGGCCAAACTCGCCGAACAGCTCCCGCAGCCGCCCCCGCCGCGTCACGTAGAACCGGAACGTTTCGGCGAAGTCTTCCTGGGGATGGGTGCTCGCGTAGGCGCTCACATAGTCCACCAGGGTCGTCGCCACGCGGCGGCGCTCGAAGTCCACCCAGTGCTCATCCGCCACGCGGTAGGCTTTGCGCACCTCCCCGAAGGCGCGGCGGAACCGGCCGCTGCGTGTCCAGCTCCAGTGATGATAAAGGAAAGAATGGCCCAGCTCGTGGAGGATCAGCCCCGTGAGCATGTTCCACGAGACCTCGTCGCTGCGCCGTTTCCCCCGCACGTAGCGGCGGTCGATCTCGATCACCTTCGGTCCGTCGGGGGAGACCCCTGAGACACCGGGACGCAGCAGCACGCGGTAGTGCCACGCCTTGAGCCGCGACACGACGAGGAGCCGATGCACGCGGCGCAGGGCGCGCGGGAGCAGGTCCCGCCCGGTCGCGTCCTTGCCGCACCACGGGCAGCTGTCCATCCAGTCGTCCACGCCGCGGTCGCAGTGCGGGCAGATGTTCTGGAACTGGTAATAGCCCCAGGTGAACGCCTGCGAGCGCCCGCACCACGGGCACCACTGCATCGGGTACATGAGCCCCCCGCGACAGCGCTTGCAGCGTTTGTGGAAGAGGAATCCCTTGGGCGCCTTGAGCGGCTCGAGGCTTGAATCGGCGTCGCGGATGTCGCGCCCGCACCAGGGGCAGAAGGCGTAACTGTCGGACACCATCCAGCGGCAGTAGCGGCACTCGGCCCTGGTCTCGCGCTGCGCGTCGCGCCACTGGAACCGCCGCCCGCAGTTCCCACAGTAGGACCAGAACCGCTCCACCTCGGCCTGGCAGGTGGGGCAGCGCAGCTCCGGCCGGGGCGTCTCGCGACGGGGCATCAGCCCTCAGTCCTTCGGGGCATACCGGGCCAGCGCTTCCTTCACAAGGCGTTCGATGAACGCCGGGTACTTCATCCCCGCCTTCTCCGCCGCGTCCGCGAGCTCGTGTTCGTGGGCGAGGAACGGGTTGGGGTTCACCTCCAGCACGTACACCTCGTCGTCGTGGGTCAACCGCAGGTCCAGTCGGCCGTAATCCTGGAGCCACAGCGCGCGAAACGCCGTCTCGCAGACCTGGCGGATCTTGGCCTGCACCTCGTCGGAAAGGGACCGGGCGAAGTTGCTGCTGATGCGGTGCCGTTGCCGGTATTCTTCGTCCCACTTCATTTTGTACGTCGCGATGCGCTGTTCCGCTTTGGGCAGCTTGCCGAAATCCAGCTCCACGATCGGCAGCATCTCCAGCTCGGCGTTCCCCACGAGCCCCACGTACAGCTCTCGCCCTTCGATCAGCTCCTCGGCGATCGCCGGCTGGTGAAACTGCTCGTGGATGAACCGCGACCGCTCGGCGAGCCCGTCGTCGTCCGCCACCACTGACGCCTGCGAAATCCCCACCGACGCGTCCTCCAGTAGCGGCTTCACGATCAGCGGATAGCGCAACGCGGACGGCCGCACGAACTCGGCGCCGGCGTGGAATACCGTGAAATCCGGCACGCGGATGCCGTGGAACGCCAGGATCTTCTTGCTCATCGACTTGTTGCGCGCGACGAGCAACCCGGTCGGCGAGCTCCCCGTATGCCGCCAGCCGTGCATCTCCAGCACCGCGGCCACGGCGTACTCGTGCTGTGCGTTGCCCCGGAAGCTCTCGCAGCCGTTGAAGACCAGATCGGGCTGGAACGCGGCCAGCTGGTCCACGAGGGGGCGCAGGTCGTCGTGCACCCCCACCATCAGGACCTCGTGACCGTTCTTGAGAAGCGCGCTCCCCACGTCGTACTCGGCCTCCTCGACTCCCGCGCTCCCCATCTCCCGCTTGTAGTCGGCGTCACCCCATTCGGGGTGGAGGGTGTCGAACACCATGGCGATCTTCACCGGCTCACTCCCGCACCCTCGCCATGTCCTGTCCTACCGTCCGCAGCGCCCCCAGGGTGGCCAGCCCCCCCACCACCCCCGCCGCGGGGAGCACCAGCATCGCGGTGCGGAGACCGACGCGATCGGAGATGGTGCCAATGACCGGCCCCGCGAGCGCGTCGCCGGCGAGATGGGAGAACAGCACGAAGGCGCCGAGCACCGAGGCCCGCACCTGCGGGGGCACGACGTCGAGCACGACCGATGCCAGCGGGCCGTTATACCAGGTATAGAGGAAGAACGTGGCGAACAGCAGCGGCACGAAAAACCCGGGACGATCTACCAGCAGCAACGCCGCGCACACCGGCCCGCCGAGCACGAAACCCACCCCGGAGGCGAGCACGCGCCCCCCCACCCAGCGCCGCATCAACGCATCGCCCATGCGGCCGCCGAACAGCGCCCCGAGCGAGGATCCCAGGAGCGCCCACAGGCCGAAGTTGCGGCCGACTTGGGTGACGGTCATCCCGTGCACGCGCTGCATGAAGCTCGGCGCCCAGGCGATCAATCCGTTCGCCGCGAAGGTGACGAGCGCCCCGCCCACGAACACCCAGATAAGCGTCGGCGTCCGCAGCACGAATGAGGCGGCCTCGAGGAAGTCCTCGAACGCGGTCGTCGCGACCTCACCCGCCTCGGTGGTGCGCCGCACCGCGGCGGGGACGAGGCGCCAGATGGTCCACGCGAACCCGGCGGTAGCAAAGACGCCGAACACCGCCGCGTCCACCTCCGAGGGCACGCCCTCGAACAGCGCGAGCACGCCCCCGAAGGCCGCGCCGACGAGCCCCAGAATCACCAGCGGTCTCAGATAGAAGGCGGCGCGGCGCACGCCGCGCTCGACGGAGCGCCGCAATGTGGTCAACAGGGATGCGGCGCGCCGCTGCAGCGGCTCGCGTAGCTGGGAGGCGAGCACGGCCAGCACGAACCCCGGAATGCCCATCGCCAGAAACGCGGCGCGCCAGCCATACGCCTGCTCCAGCTCGCCCCCCAGCCAGATCCCCGCCACCCCGCCGAACGCCATGCCCACGGAATACACGCCGATCGCGAACGCCCGCCGGTTGCCCCGGAAGTACTCGGCGATGAGCGCCTGCGACGCCGGGCCGTACCCCGCCTCCCCGATGCCGACCAGGGCCCGGCACGCGAACAACTGCCAGAAGCGCTGCACCAGACCGCCGAGCGCGGTGAACGCGCTCCACAGGCCCACCCCCCAGGCGATCACGCCGCGGCGCGACTTGAGGTCGGCGAGCGCTCCGAGCGGCAGTGCCGCGACGGCGAGGACGATGATGTACGCCGAAGCGAGCCACCCCAGCTGCTGGTCGGAGAGCGCCAGTTCCCGTTTCAGCGGCTCGAAGACCGCGAAGACGACGTTGCGGTCGGTGTAATTGAGGAAGTTGATCAGCGTGAGCAGCGCCAGGGCGTACGCGGCGTACGCCCTGGAGGAGGCCGCACGCTCGGCCTCAGGAGGGCGCGCGCTCGCCAGTGGCGGCCTCCGCGCGCGCGTCCCGGTCGACCTTGGCCTCGAGGTAGGCCTCGGTCAGCTGGCGCATCAGCTCGGCGCGCCGGTCGTAGAGCCGCTTCAGCTTGCGCGGCTTGCGGCGCGCGAGGGCGTAACTCGCCAGAATCGGGAAGCCCACCGTGTTGTCGAGATAGCAGACGACGGTGTCGGGCAGCTTGTCGGGATCCACCTTCCCCCAGCTCACTGCCTCCGCCGGCGTGGCGCCCGAGAGCCCGCCGGTATCGGGGCGGGCGTCGGTCATCTGCAGGTAGTAGTCGTGCCCCTTCTCGCTGATCCCCAGCACCTCCTGGATCTGCGGCTCCGTCTGGAGGACGAAGTTCTTGGGACTGCCGCCGCCGATCAGCAGCACGCCGCTCTTGCCGCCGCGCACCTTGGCGTCGAACACGAGCGCCGAAGTCTCGTTCACGTCCGCGGACACGTCGAAGCGCAGCTGGCTGCCCGCGAGCGCCTGCTCGGCGACGTTCATGCCGATGGACGAGTCGCCGGGGGAGGAGGTGTAGATCGGCACCGCCAGATCGTGCGCGGCGGCGAGCAGCGACCGCCGCTTCAGCCCCAGCGCTTTCTCGCGCTCCTTCACGTAGCCGCCCAGCAGGTAGTGGTATTCCGCCGTGCTCATCGGCCGCTGAAACTCGTCGCGCGCGGACACCTCACGGATGTAGCGGTCGGTCGACAGCAGCACGTCGTAGTCGAAGAAGATGTCGTAGATGCGCACGACCCCTTCCTCGCGCAGCTCGACGTCGTCGATGAACGGCGTCCCGCGATGCATCGAGAGGCCGAGCCCGAAGTGCGCGTCGTGGTAGAGGTTCGCGCCCGTCGAGACGATCCAGTCGAGGAAGCCCGCCTCCATCAGCGGGATGATCGTGGACATCCCGAGCCCCGCCGGCGTCATCGCGCCGGTCAGGCTCATGCCGACGGTGACGTCGTCCTCGAGCATGCGGTCGGCGAACAGGCGGCACGCCTCGCTCAGCCGCCCGGCGTTGTAGGCGAGGAAGGCGTTGTCCACCAGCTCGGCGAGCGATTCCTTGCCGGTGATCGGCTTGGGGTTGATCGGGGCGCCGCGCAGGTAGTCGGTACGTTTGCTCATGGCGTCAGGCCCGGATCGCGCGCATGCTGTGCGTGCGCCGCTCGCGGGCCTGCATGATGCGCTGCAGCGCCTCCCGCGGGTCGTCGGTCACGTGCAGGAGGTCCAGGTCCTTGGCGTCGATCTTGCCCTCGCCCGCCACCCGCTCCCGCAGCCACTCCGCCATCCCCTGCCAGTAGTCCCGGCCGAACAGGACCACAGGGAAGTTCTTCACCTTGCCGGTCTGGATCAGCGTCAGCGCCTCGAACAGCTCGTCCATCGTCCCGAAGCCGCCCGGGAAGACGATGAACGCGGTCGAGTATTTCACGAACATCGTCTTGCGCACGAAGAAGTACCGGAAGTTGATGGCACGCTCCACGTACGGATTGGTGCCCTGCTCGAACGGCAGCTCGATGTTGCAGCCGATCGAGAGCCCGTTCCCCTCCTGCGCGCCGCGGTTGGCGGCTTCCATGATACCGGGGCCGCCGCCGGTGATGATCGCGAAGCCCTCCTGGGCGAGCAGGCGCGCCGTCTCGACCGCCCTCTCGTAATAAGGGTCGGTCGGCTGGGTGCGCGCCGATCCGAAGACGGTCACCGCGTTGCGCACGTCGGAGAGCGTGTCGAACCCCTCGACGAACTCCCCCATGATCCGCAGCACCCGCCACGGATCGGTGTGGGTGAACGACGTCCGCCGTTCATCCGGCGGGATCTGGAGCAGTCGTTCGTCTTCAGTGACCGCGGTACGTGGCGAGCCGCTCGAGCGCTGTGACATGGTCGTCCTGCTGGTTATAGAAGAACGGCGAGAAGCGGACATGCCCGGGGCGGGCATCCGCGATGATTCCGCCGTCGGCCAGGTGCCGGACCGCCGCCGCGGGGTCCGGCGCTGGGAGCATAACGATCGCCGAGCGCGCCGCGGCATCGGCGGCCACCTTGGGCCGGAAGCCCCGCGCCGCGGCACGCGCGATCAGATCCTCGGTGAGCGCGGCCGTGACCGCCCGGATCGCCGGCACCCCGATCTCCTCGATGTACTCGAGGCCCCCGAGCTGGGCGTACACCGCCGCCAGGGCCGGCGTCCCCAGTTCGAAGCGGCGGGCATCGTCGTGAAAGGCGAGGCGCCGGGAGTCGAACGCGAACTGGTCCCGGTGCCCGAACCAGCCGGCGATGGTCGGCTCGAGGCGGCGCGCCAGCTCTTCCTTTATATACGCGAACACGATGCCCGGTCCCCCCAGCAGCCACTTGAGGCCCCCCGCCGTGAGCACGTCCACCCCGGCGGCCCGCACGTCCACCGGCACCTGGCCGACGGCCTGGTAGGCATCGATCAGGCACAGCGCCCCCCGCGCGTGAGCCGCGTCCGCCACGGCGCGGATGTCCTGGATCGCGCCGCTCGTGAAATAGACGAGGGAGGTGGCCACCAGCGCCGTGCGCTCGTCGACCGCCCGGGCGATCGCCTCGACGGGCACGCTCACCTGGTCGGGGCTCTCCACCACGACCAGCTCCACGCCGCGCGCCCGCTTGGCGAGCCACTGGTAGGCGATCGTGGGGAAATCGAGAGCGGTCACCACCACCCGGGGCCGCTTCACGTAATCGAGCGACTCCGCGACGGCCGACACCGCCACTGAGATGCTGGGGGCGAGGGCGATCTCCGATGGCGCCGCGCCCACGAGGCGCGCGTAGCGCGCGCGCAGATCGGTGAGACCCGCCCACCACACGTCGTACCAGGCGGAGGCCCCGCGGCTTTGCCACAGGTCCAGGAATTCGGCTACCTTCCGGCGGGCCCGCTCACCCAGGGCGCCCAGCGAGCAGGTGTTGAGGTAGATGCGGTCCCGGAAGATCGGGAACTCGCTCCGGTAGCGCGCCAAGGCGTGCGGGGCGGGGCCAGCGGCGCGACCCCGCGCCAGGTCGCTTGCCAGGGTCATAGGCGGTCAATATACAGATGGAATGACGACGCCCGCGAGTTGGCCGGCCTTTTACGCGCGCCTGGCGCTCCGGGCCGCCGTGCGCCCGCGCCTCGCGCTCGACCTCCTGCGGGTCGCTTGGAGCTTCCGCGCGCGCGACTGGTGGCGCGTCCCCCCCTTCCTGCCGCTGCCGCCCCGCGAGTACCTGCGCTGGCGCATGTTCACCGCCTACGGCGACGAGAACGCTATCCCGCCGGTCGAGGACGTGGTCAACTTCGCCCGTTGGCGACGCGAGACGATGGGACTATGACAGCGAAGGACGTCGCGCAGGGGCGTCGAGCAACGGCGTCGAGCAGCAGCGTCGAGCTCAAACGTCGGGCGATGGAGTTGGGGTTCGACGCGGTCGGCATCGCCCCGCTGTCGCCCAACGCGCACGCCGCCGAGCTCGACCGCTGGCTCGCCGCTGGGTACGGCGGCACGATGGCATACCTGCACCGTCAGGCGCCCAAGCGAAAGGACCCGGCGCGCATCCTGCCCGGGGCACAGTTTGCCGTCGTCACGCTCACGAACTATTTCCACGGCCTTGCCCCCACGTCCCCCCTCTCCGCGAAGCGGAGAGGGGGTCAGGGGGTGAGGATCGCCCAGTACGCCTGGGCCGCCGACTACCACGCGGTCGTCGGCCCTCGGCTGGAGCGACTGGCAGCGGCGATCCGTGAATTCGCTCCCGGCGCGGCGACGAAGTGTTACGTGGACGCCGGGCCCGTCCCCGAGCGCGAGCTCGCCCAGCAGGCGGGGCTTGGCTGGATCGGCAAGAACATGATGCTGATCGATCCGGCGCGCGGGTCGTTCACCTTCATCGGAGTGGTGCTGACCGACGCCGCCCTCGCGCCCGACCTGCCCTTCGACGGCGACCGCTGCGGCACCTGCCGCCGCTGCCTCGACGCGTGTCCGACGCAGGCCTTCGTCGCCCCGGGCGAGCTGGACGCGCGCCGCTGCATCGCGTATCTCACGATCGAGCGCCGGGGCGCGTTCACGCCGACCGAGCAATCCCAGGTCGGCGAGTGGCTGTTCGGCTGCGACGTGTGTCAGGACGTGTGTCCCTGGAACGAGAAGTTCGCCACGCCCTCGCGGGATCCGGAGCTCGCCCCGCAGCCGGCCATCAGCGCTGCCGCTGCCGCCCCAGCGGAGCTGCTCGCGCTGGACGACGCCGCCTTCGCGGCCCGCTACGGCGACACGCCGTTCGCCCGGCCCGGCGCCGCCGGGATGCGACGCAACGCGGCCGCGGTCCTGGAGCATCGCGCCAAATGAGCGAGCGCGGAGTAGTATCGACGGAGCGGATCACGGCGATCCAGCAGCGCCTCGCCGAGGGGCTCGCGAAGATCGACCCGCATCACCGCCTCCTCGGCCGGCCGCTCAGCTACCGCCTCATCGACGGGCGTGCGCTCGAAATCACCTACCGCGACGTGGCGGGCATCGCGGAGGCCGAAGTGCTCGGCGTCAAGCGGATCCTGGGGCGCGACTGCTATTGCACCGTGGCCCCGCAGACGGCCGAGAGCGTGACGGTGCGGTTCGTGGTGCCATTGGAATAGACGTCAGACCTACAGACGTCAGACATCAGCGACAGGCGTCTGAGCTCTGACGTCTGAGGTCTCACAAGGAGCTCCTCGTGCGCCGTTATCTCGTCCTTTTCCTGACCCTGGCCGGCGGGCCGTCGCTCGCCGCCCAAGCCCCCTACAAGACCCCGCCGCCCGACGTGGTCGCCATTCTCGACGCGCCGCCGCTTCCCGCGGCCAGTGTCAGTCCCGACCGCGCCTGGATCCTGCTCGTCGAGCAGCGCGCGATGCCGACGGTGGCGGAGCTGGCACGGCCGTGGCTGCGACTCGCGGGATCCCGCATCAATCCCCGTAACAACGGCCCGCGGCAGCCGTCCTTGGTCACGGGGTTGGTCCTGAAGCGGGTGGCGGACGGCAGCGAGCGACGCATCGCGGCCCCCGCGGGCGGCATCGGATTCCCCGCCTGGTCGCCGGATGGGCGGCGCCTCGCGTTGACCGTGACGGATGATTCGATGATCGGGCTGTGGATCGTGGACGCCGCCACCGCCCAGGCCCGGCGGCTCCCCGTGCCGCCCCTCAACGCCGCCGACGGCCCGCCGTGCCAGTGGATGCCCGGCGGCGCCCGCCTGCTGTGCCTGTTCGTGGCCGACGGCCGCGGCGCGCCGCCTCCCGAGCCCGCGGTGCCGGCCGGGCCGACCACCCAGGAAACGTCGGGCCGTCCCGCGCCCGTGCGCACCTACGAAGACCTGCTGGAGAACACGCACGACGAGGCGCTGTTCGACTACTACTTCACGGGCCAGCTGGCCCTGGTGGACGCGGCCACGGGAGCGGTGGCCAAGGTCGGCGCGCCGGCGGTGATCGATCGCGCCGATCCCGCGCCGGGCGGAGGGTTCATCCTGGTGGTGCGGACAGTGCGGCCTTACTCGTTTCTCGTCCCGGCCGACCTGTTCCCCAAATCGATCGAGCTCTGGACCGTGCAAGGAGAGCGCGTGCGCACCCTGGCCGCGCTCCCCCTCGCGGACAACATCCCCGCCCGCGGGGTGCGCGACGGGCCGCGCGCCGTCACCTGGCAGCCGGGCGTCCCCGCGACGCTGGTGTGGGCCGAAGCCCAGGACGGCGGCGATCCGCGGAATCGCGTCGCGCATCAGGACCGGATCGTGCGGCTCGCCGCCCCCTTTACGGACGTGCCGCTGGCGATCGCGCAGCTCGAGAAGCGCTACGGCGGGATTCTCTGGGACACGGCGGGCCTGGCGCTGTTGAACGAGTTCGACCGCGACCGCCGCTGGGTGAAAACCTGGCTCTTCGATCCGCACGCGACGGGCGGCGTCGCCCCCACGTTGCTGTTCGACCGCAGCGCTGAGGACCGCTACGCCGATCCGGGGACCCCGCTGCTCCGCGGCGTGGCCGGTCAGCGCACGCTGCTCAGGACCGGAGACTGGATCTACCTCGCAGGCGCCGGCGCGTCCCCGCAGGGCGAGCGCCCGTTCCTCGACCGCTTGAACCTCAAGACCAAGCGGACCGAGCGTCTGTGGCGGGCCGATACCGTCCATTACGAGGCCGTCGTCGCGCTGCTCGACGACGCCGCCCGCCAGGTGCTGACCCGCCGGGAGTCGCGCACCGAGCCCCCCAACTACTTCGTGCGCGACGTGCAGGGTGGGCGCCTGCGCGCCGTCACTGCGTTCCCGGATCCGGCCCCGCAGCTCACCGGCGTCCAGAAGCGCCTCGTCACCTATACGCGCGCCGACGGCGTGCCCCTCTCCGGCACGCTGTATCTGCCGCCGGGCTATACGCCCGGGACGCGGCTCCCCGTCGTGATGTGGGCGTATCCGATCGAGTTCACGTCCGCCACCGCGGCCGGCCAGGTGACCGCCGCGCCGAACCGCTTCAACCTGATCCGCGGGCCCTCCCACCTGCTGTTCCTCACGCAGGGATACGCCGTCTTCGACGACCCCAAGATGCCGATCATCGGCGGGGATACGGCCAACAACCACTACGTCGAGCAGCTGGTGTCGAGCGCGCGGGCGGCCGTGAAGGCGCTCGTGGATCTGGGCGTCGCCGACCCCGAGCGCATCGGCGTGGGCGGCCACAGTTACGGCGCGTTCATGACGGCGAACCTGCTCGCCCACAGCGATCTGTTTCGCGCGGGCATCGCCCGCAGCGGGGCCTACAATCGCACGCTCACACCGTTCGGCTTCCAGAACGAGGAGCGCAACCTGTGGGAGGTGCCCGAGGTCTACTTGCGCATGTCGCCGTTTGTACACGCCGACAGCGTGCAGGCGCCGCTGCTCATGATTCACGGCGAGGCCGACGACAACTCCGGCACGTTCCCGATCCAGTCCGAGCGGTTCTATGCGGCCCTAAAGGGCCTCGGCAAGACGGCGCGCCTGGTGATGCTGCCGGGCGAGGCGCACGGCTACACGGGGCGCGAGTCGGTGCTCGACGTAGTCGCCGAGATGCTCGAGTGGTTCGACCGTTGGGTGAAGAACGCCAAGCCGCGGGCCGGAGCGGCGGTCGGAAACGGCTCGCCCGAGTGACGCCTTACTTCGCCGCGACCTGGGTGATCACGTCGTACAGGAAATGCACTCCGAACGTGAGCGCGTCGAGGCTCAGGCGCTCGTTGTTGCCGTGCACGCCACGGGAGTCGGCTTCCGAGATCGGAAACGGCGACACCCCGTAACTGGCGATGCCGAGATTCCGGAAAAAGTGGCTGTCGGTGAATCCGGCAAGCGGCGGTGTGGTCACGAGCACCCCGGGGTGGCGGGCGTGGGCCGCGGCGATGATCGCCCGAAACAGGTCGGTGTCGATGGGGCTCTCCGTCGCCGGCCAGTTGGGCCCGTCCGGCCGGATCGCGATCCCCGTGTCGCCGACGACGCGCCCGAGGTCCGCGAGGAACGCCTGCGGATCCTGGCCGGGCAGGAGCCGGACGTCGAGCGTGGCCGTGGCGACCGGCGGAATCACGTTGGTCTTGTCGCTGCCCCTCAAGCCGGTGATCGAGATGGTGTTGCGGAGCAGCGCGTTGTACGTGAGGTCCGCCGTGATCGCGCGGGCAGTGCCGGTGTCGCGAAGCGCCGCCCGAATGTCCTGAAACCAGCCCCGCCGCTGGGCATCGGGCTCGATGGTGGCGAGATCGTGGAAGTAGCGGTCCACGGGGGGCGTCACCACGAGCGGCGTCTGATAAGTCGCGAGCCGCGCGACGCCCCGGATCAACCGGTGTACGGGATTGTCCGGCGTCGGGCGCGAGCCGTGCCCCGCCGTCCCTCGCGCCACGAGCTGTAGCCAGAACGGCGACTTCTCCGTCGTACCCACCCCGTAATACTCGACGCGGCGGTCCTCCCCGAGCCGGATCGTGCCTCCCTCGTTGACCAGAAACTCCGCGTCCCGCACCAGCTCCGGGTGATGCTCGACGAACCAGCCGGCGCCGACCCCCTGGCCCACTTCCTCATCGGCGGTCGCCAGGAAAATCACGTCGCGCTTGAGGGGAACACCGGCGCGCTTCAGCACCAGGAGCGTCATCAACTCGGCGATGCCCTCCCCCTTCATGTCCTGCGCCCCCCGCCCCCAGATGTAGCCGTCCTTGATCAGCCCGCCGAAGGGGTCCACCGACCAGTACTCCGGCGAGGCGAGCACGACGTCCATGTGATTGAGGAGGATGATGGGACGCGCGCTGCCGTCGCCGCGCAGCCGCGCGTACAGGTTCGCCTTGCCGGGCGCGGGCTCGAACACCTGCGCGGTGATGCCGTCGCGGGCCAGCACCGCCGCGAGCCAGTCCGCCGTGCGGCGCTCGTTGCCCGGCGGATTAGTGGTGTTGATGCGCAGGTATTGCGAGAGCAGTTGGGCCGCTTCGTCGCCCACCGCGCGCCACTCGTCGTCCCCGCGCGGCACCATGAGCAGCGCGGCCCGCTGCGGGAGCTCCAGCACCGGGGCGGAGGACGGTCCGCCGAGCGGCGGTGGCGCCACGCGATGCGCGCAGGCGCCGACGGCCAGGGCGAGGGCACAGCACACGACGAACCGGGCACGAGGCATGGCGCGGACTCCGATTTTCTGAGGAGTGGTGCGGCGAAGGTATCGAGCGCCGGGTCGGGCGGCTAGGCGGAGACCTGCTGCAGCTCTTCCCGCACCTTCTCGACCTCGAAGGTCTCGCCGAGCGCCTCGAAGATCTCCCGCGCCCGCTCGAGGTAGGCGCGGGCCTCGTCCCGGCTGCCGAGCGCCGTGCAGAACAGGCCGTACTCCTGGTACACCTGGCCTTCGAGCGCGGGAGTGCGCTCCAGCGTCTGACACAGCTGAATCGCCTGTTCGAAGAACACGAAGCCGGTATCGTCCCGCTGCCGCCCGCGCATCCGGCCCATGAGCAGGTAGCTCTGGACCAGGCGACGCGTCAGCCCGTGCGCAATCGCGACCTGCTCCGCCCGGCGCGCTTCCTCCTCGCCCTCGAGCAGGCGCCCGGCGGTGAAGTGCAGCTCCGCCAGATTCAGCCGGATCACTGCCTCGAGTCCGGCATCGCGCTCGTCGCGGCGCGCCCACGCCAGCGCCTCGCGATAGGCGGCGACCGCCGCCGCCTCCCGTCCCAACCCCGCGTCCACCTGGCCCTGTGTGTTCAGCACCCGGGCCATCGCCCGGGCCTCGCCGAGTGGCTCCAGACATTCGCGGGCCCGGCGCAGATGCTCGCCGGCAGGGGCGAGATCTCCGCTGCGGCGCGCCAGGGCCGCGAGCCGATGGTGCAGCTGACCGGTCGCCACGAGGTCTCCGCCTGCTTCCGCGAGCCGCATCCCGCGCGCGAACCAGGCCCCCGCCCCGGTCCACTGTCCCGTCGTCAGCGCGACGTCGCCGAGCCCCAGGCAGGCGGCGATGGCGCCCGCCTGATGAAACTCCGCTTCCGCGAGCGCCAGCGCCCGCTGATGGCGCCGCGCCGCCTCGGCGTGGCCGCCCAGCGTTTCCTCCAACGCGCCGAGGGCGAGGAGCACATCGATTTCGGGGTGCCGGTCCTGAAGTCCTTCCGCGAGCCCCAGGGCGGTCTCGTACCACGCCCGCGCCTGGACCCCGCGGCCCAACCGTTCCTCGCGGGCGCCCGCCTCCCGCAGGGCGTTCACCGCCGCCCCGGGCTCGCCCCGCTGCTGGCATTCGAGCGCCTCGACGTAGGCGGCGTAGAGAGCGCCCACGTGCTCCTTCACCTGCTCGGCGGCCTGGACGGCGCGCTGGCGCAGCTCCGCGGGCTCGATCGCCCGCTTGCCGACGGTCAAGTACGGGCCGTGGCTCGCCCATTGCGCCTGCTCCTCCGGGCGGGAGGCCGCGAGGATGAGGCTCCGCAGCGGCAGCAGCACCTCCAGCTCGGGCAGGAGCCGCAGCGCCTGCTCCACACGCAGCGGCGGGAGCGGGTTCTTCACAGCCCGTACTCCTTCATCTTGCGCGTCAGGGTATTGCGGTGGATGCCGAGGATTTCGGCCGCCGCCCCGATCTGCCCGTTGGTCTGAGCGAGCACGCGCGCGATGTGCCGCGCCTCGACCTCCGCAAGCGTCAGCAGCCCACGCGCGCCGGTCTCCGGCAGCTCCGCCTCGGCGGCCCGCACCTCGTCGGGCAGATGCTCGGCCCGGATCGTGGGTCCCGTCGCCACGATCACCGCGCGCTCGACGACGTTGCGCAGCTCGCGCACGTTGCCGACCCACGGATGGCCGCGCAGCAGCTCGACGGCGCGGTCGGAGATCGTCAAGACCTGCTTCTTGTAGCGTTCGGCGAACTGGCGCGCGAAGTACGCGGTGAGCAGCAGTAGGTCGTCGCCCCGGTCGGCCAGGGGCGGGAGGCGGATCGTGACGACGGCGAGGCGGTAGTAGAGGTCCTCGCGAAACCGGTTCTGCGCGATCGCTTCCTTCAAATCCTTGTTCGTCGCCGCGATCAGCCGCACCTCTACCGGCAGGGTCTCGGTGCCGCCGACTCGCTCGATCTCGCGCTCCTGCACCGCGCGCAGGATTTTCGATTGCAGGGCGAGGCTCATGTCGGCGATCTCGTCGAGGAACAGCGTCCCCGCGCGGGCCAGCTCGAAGCGCCCCGGCTTGCGCGTCACCGCGCCCGTGAACGCCCCCTTCTCGTGGCCGAACAACTCGCTTTCGAGCAGGTTCTCGGGGATCGCGGCGCAGTTGACCGCCACGAACGCGCCCCCCGCCTTGGGCCCCTGTTCGTGAATCGCGCGCGCCACCACTTCCTTCCCCGTGCCCGACTCTCCCTGGATCAGCACCGTCGCCGTGCTCGGCGCCACGCGCGCGATCAGCTTGTAGACCTCGAGCATCTCCGGGCTGCGGCCGACGAGCGCGTACTGCCCCTCGGCCACCACGCCCACCTCGGGGAGCGGCATCGGAGCCTCGGAGTCCACCGTGCGCGCGCGTCTGAGGGCCTGCGCGAGGTCGTCGCGACGCATCGGGAGCGACAGCAGGTCCGACACGCCGAGCTGCTCGGCGCGGATGGCGAGACCCATCGAAGGGCGATCGACGAGGGCGATGAGGCGGGGGGTCCCCGGCACGCCCCGCACCGCGTCGACCCACCAGGCGAGGTCGTCCTCGGGACGATCGCCGAGGGCGACCACGACCGCGTCCCAGCCGCCCTGCGAGAGTTGCCGAGCGGCGTGCGGCAGGTCGGGGACGAATTCGATGCGGGCTTCGAGCTCCGGCGCCCACTGGCGAATGCTGTGGAGCACGCCGGTGTCGGCGACGACGACCAACACACGCGGCGCCCCGACGGCCGCGGCCGGCGAGCCGCCAGCGGATGCGTCGGAGGCGGGTCGAGTCATGGTGCGGGTCACCTGTGCCCTAGGTACCTCGCGACCAAGACGAGTGCATCATCCGTGCCCTTGCCGAACTTCGTGAGAATCTCGTCGGCAAGTCGTTGCGGGGGTTCGCTGACGGAGATCTCGGCCGCGAACTCGTGACGCACGCCGTCGGTAGCGAACACCAGCGTGTCCCCGGGGGCGACAGGCACGACCGCCGCCTGCACGGCGGGCAGCTCCCCGCCGACGATCCCGCCGCGCGTGACGAGCGTCGCCCGGGCCGAGCGCTCGGACCAATCGGCGTGTTGCAGCACCCCCTCCACATTCCCCACGCCCAACCACGTCATCGTGCCCCGGGTGGCGTCGAAGCTGGCGAGGCTCAGCACCACTCCGCGCGTCCCTTTCAGCGCCTCATGGCAGCGCTGCAGCACCGATAGCGTCGGCTCGTGGACGTAGCGTTCCAACGTACCCACGGCGGTCTTGGCCGCGAACGCGGCCTCTTCGCCGTGGCCCAGACCGTCCACCACCGCGACGACGGCGCCGCCGTCCACCGGCTTGACGAGGTGGAGGTCACCGGACTCGCGCTGACCGGCGAGCGCGAGCGTCGCGACCCCCCAGTGCAGCAACGGCGCCGTTCCCGTCGTCGCGCTAGGCATGGCCGCGGCGGATCCACTTTTTCATCGTGATGGTCGTGCCGCGCCCAAGCTCGGAACTGACTTCGAACTCGTCCATGAGGCGCTTGGCGCCCGGGAGCCCGAGCCCCAGGCCCCCGGAGGTGGAGAAGCCGTCCTGCAACGCCAGCGAGACGTCGCGAATGCCGGGGCCTTGGTCTTCGGCCACGACGACCATCCCCTGCCGGTCGCCGTCGGCGAGACCCCGGAAGCGGATCTCTCCGCGCTTCGCGTACATGAGGATGTTGCGCGCGATTTCCGAGATGGCGGCGGCGATCACGGTCTGGTCGCCGATTTCGAAGCCACACTCCGCGGCTAGGTCCCGCCCCTTCTGCCGCGCACTGACGATGTCGACGTCCGATCGGATCGGAACGCTGGATTCGTCAGGCACGGTCCAGGCGCTCCTTGCCGCGGCGGTTGAGGAAGTTGAGCCCTTCCTCGAGATCGAGAGCGGTGGCGATCCCTTTCAGCGTGAGCCCCAGCTGCACCATCGCGAAGGCGACCTCGGGCTGGATCCCGACGATCACCGTCTCGGCGCCGCGCAGGCGCGCCATGTGCGCGATGTCGCGGAGCGTGCGCACCGCGAACGAGTCCATCACGTCGAGCGCCGTCACGTCCACGATCACGCCGCGCGAGCGGAATCGGCCCACCCGCTCGACCAGCGCCTCCCGCAGCTGCGAGAGGTCCGCGTCCGTGAGCGCCGACTGGATCGAGGCGATCAGGTAATCGCCCTGCTTCAGGATCGGGACTTCCACCGGACCCCCTCCGCGCCGGCCGTCAGGCCGGCTGCGCCTCGGCCAGCGGCACCACCTTGTACCCCAGCAGACGCTCCGCCTCTTCGATGCCGCCCTGCAGGTCGCCGACCGTCGCCATCTCGCTCAGATCCACGCCGATCGTGACCAGTGTCTGCGCGATCTCGGGCGACAGGCCGGTCACGATGACGGTCGCGCCCAGAAGCCGCGCAGCTTCGACCGTCTGGACCAAGTGGTTGGCCACGTTCGAGTCCATCGCCGCGACGCCCGTGATGTCGATCACGACCACCTTGGCGCGGTTCGCGCGGATGGCGCGGAGCAGCTGCTCGGTCAGCTGCCGCGCGCGCTGCGGGTCGATCACGCCGATGATGGGGAGAATGAGAAGCCGCTCGCGAACCTGGAGCACCGGGGTCGAGAGCTCCCGGATCGCCTCCTGCTGCTGCCGGATGATGCGTTCGCGCTCCTGCACGAAGCCGACGGCGACCGTACTCGCGATGCGGTTCGCCGCCGGCTCATACGCGTCGAGGATGCGATTCAGCTTCTCGAAGTCTTCGTGGTACTTCCCGAACAACGACCGCGCCATCGTGTCGCGGAGCAACAGCACGATCCCGACGACTTCGTGCGTCTCGACGCCTCGGGGGATGATGCGCTCGGACAGGTTGCGCGCATACGCTTGCAGCGCCTCGAACGTCCCCGTCTCCAGCGCTTCCAGGTAGTTGTCGTAGACTGAGGTCGCTTCCGCGAAGATCTCCTCCTCGGTCATCGCCGTGAGCAGCTTCGCCTGCGTGATGCGCCGCGCCCACTCCTCGCGCAGCTGCGTGCGGTTCTGCCGCAGGTGGGCGACCAGCTCGCGCAGCAGCGCGGCCGTGTCTTCAGTCCGGCTCTTCCCGCCGGATTGGGTGGGGTTCGCCTCTTTCGCGGTCATGTTGGTCCCTGGCTGTTCGGAGTGGGGCTGGACTCGTATGTTGCCTCGTTGCAACGAGCAAGGCTAGTGCCATGACCCAAGCGTTGGTGACACAACGCAACACCCTGTTATGACAACGAGTTATGAGAGAGTTCCGGAAGCTAATGTGGCGTCACTGCAACAAATGCGTGCGGCACGTCGTGCTGTCACGCACCAAAATGGGGCTTCGATACAACAGGGCTCGGCCCGGGGAAAGACCCCGAGCCGAGCCCCCACCGCTTTCAGCGCGGTGTGCTCCCTTTCCTTAGTTAGTTACCCACCGCGCTCGTGGCCGATCCCACGATGATCTCGCCGGTCTGCACCCCGGTGAGCGCGTTCTGCAGCACCACGTGGATCATGTTCACCGTGATGCCGGTCGTGGTCACGCCGTCGCCCGTGGGGATCTGCTCGTTCAGAATGACGTAGCCCACGCCGGGCAGAGCCAGCGTCGTGTTCGGAGCCGGGTCATCGACGCTCACTCCGTTCACCACGAGGTTCGCGAGGCTCGAGCCCTCACCATCGCTGCCGGTGGCATCGCTGCCAATCCAGCTGCTCGCGACGGCGACTACGCCGTCGGTGGTGATGAGCCCGCTGAGCAAGTTCACTGCGCCCAGCGTCGCGCTGCTCACGGCGGTGGAGCCGTACGTCGGGTCGGCGTCGCCGTTCACGATGGCGAACGCATCCTGCGCCGTCGCGAGACCGCCGATGGCGATGCTCTGACCCGAATTCTGGGCCTGATCGCCGCCCGGCGGCAGGACGGCGGACGCGGCCGTCTGGTTGAGGGTGGGGGTGCTCACTTTGACGCCGAACGATTGGGCGGTCTGCGCCGCGACCGAGCCCGCCGTCCAGCTCATCGGCAAGACGAGTCCAACAGCAAGGATCGCCCGCCGGAAGTTGTCGATGTTCATCGTGTGTCTCCTTGTCATGTGGCGATCCACGGTCAGTGCGTCGGGTGGAACTGCCGGTTCCCGCCCGTCAGGTAGCACGTCGGATCCGCAGGCGTGACCGTGAAGCACTGCACTGCGTAGTCGATGGCGGGCACGCTGATGGCGAAGCCGTCGTTGCGGCCGGGCTCGCCGTTGTCGCAGTCCCACACCTCGAAGTCGAGGTCGCTCTGTCCGGTGTTCTGGACCCGCAGCTTGCCGCCCCAATGCACGGCACCATCCGTGCAGCTCGCGTCCGTCGCGACCTCCGCAAAGGTGACTTCCGTGGCGTGGAGGTTAAGTGGATGCCCATTGACCTCCATCTCGGGTCGGTGGTCGACCCACTCCAAGGCGCCCTTGTCCGCGAGGCAGACGCCGTTCGCATCCTGTTGACCGGACCCGATGACGTGGGCCCCGAAGGTCTCGTACTCATGGCTGGCAGGCGGGTTCTTCTTGGCTTGTTCCGGTGGGTAATCGATGCGGCCGCCGCCCGTGATCTTGACCGGCACGCATACGAAGTTCCCCGGTTGAAAGTGCGCCAGCGGCTTGCCGATCCCCGGGGCCACGGCGCCCGGCTGCCGGTCGCAGCTCGACGCAATCAACACGACCCCGATGGGTGCCGCCACCATCGCGAGAGTTCTCAGTTTGAACATGACACTCGCCTCCGTGCCTGTTGGTTCGCTGCTACGCCTACACCGACTTGACCAACGCAACCCGAGTGCCAGCGGGCCGGAGCGCGGATCTCGTTGTCAGGCTCGGCGCTAGCCGCGGTGTCGCGGAGGCGC
>WNGR01003544.1_pt1 | contig 20763 bp, 13 predicted proteins | sample 5407581 | NCBI WGS metagenome assembly WNGR01 (sample SAMN13153383, study PRJNA577476) | soil metagenome | isolation source: 80 cm soil or saprolite under Garry oak tree replicate 2 | place: USA:California | collected 2016-06-15
CGGTAGGCCAGGTCATGGATAGGATACCGGCAACGGTTCCTGCCAACATCTCAATACAAAGACTCGTGGATGAATACTTTTTGCCATTTGGCCTGCGTACTGCCTTTGTAGTTCAGGGAGATCAGTTAGCTGGCTTAATAACGCTTAGCGATATTCGCCATGTGCCACGCGATCAATGGGCAACGGTGCCTGTTGGTCAAGTAATGATCCCGCTAGAGCGCTTGCATGCTGTTTCGCCCCAACAAAACTTGAACGATGTGCTCCCCTTGATGGCTAATCGAAATGTGAACCAGTTGCCGGTAGTGCAAGATGGAAAGCTGGTCGGAGTCCTGACGCGAGATACAATTATACGCACTTTAGAGGTGCGGCGTGGCCTTGGGCTCGATCGAGAGAAGGCAGCTTAACCGGCTCACTTGCTTATGATACTAGCGAAGCCTACAGATCCTATGATTCACGTTGTGCATCGACTATACTGCATAACTTAGTGAGGATGTCTTGAGGCCTGGGTACCGGGCCTTTAATATGGCCGATAGAAGCAGCCTGCATGTCATCGCGTGGCAAATGTCCCAGCATACCATATGCATCACGAAAGACTCCTCCGCCCTCCGTATCATCTCCTACAGTGATAATGTAGCGCGGATGGCCTGGCATTGCATCAAAGGTAGCTTCTGCAGCATGAATCATGTTGTAGGTCATTGGCCCGGTTACCAGGAGCAGATCAGCGTGCCTCGGTGATGCAACAAAATGGAAGCCCAAACGCTCGATGTCATATTTGGGGTTTTGCAGGGCTGTGATGCTCAACTCGCTACCATTGGAGGATCCCGTGTCGAGATGCCGAATAAAAATAGATCGCCCTCGCAGACGAGCAATCCAATTACGTTCACCTCGTTCAGACTTATTATCATCTTCCGTGTATAATCCACGACCGGTGAACAGTTTCGGTAACCTGCTGAGAATAGTCCACAGCAGGCTATTACGGAGAGTTGCCATATTCATCTCCTTCCTCTTACCCTAGCATCCTCATTTACTAGTAATTAGTGCAGATAGCGTTCTACAAGGTATTATCAAGATTCTATATATTGATAACTGGGTACTTCGTTAATTTCCATGGTTCGATAGACAAATGTAGAAATCGACGCGGGAGCAATATAAGGATGAGTTCTTTTGTACTCAATCACAGTATCTGTGTCTAGCGGTATGCCTAACACCTGAAGCATCATGAGCAAGATGGCGTCATCATGGGTCACAGCGACGATATATTGGCCTAAATACTGCCGACGCACCTGAGCGGCAAAGCGCAGGATACGCCTTATGACATCGCAGGGTTGCTCGTACTCGGAATCACTTCCAGTATAAACGTCCCAACTACGGGCTATTATTTCACTGATCGGACAGCCATCAAAGGGAGTATAGACTTCATGGAGCCGACGCGAGATATGCACGGTCACTCCCACATGCGGTGCCGCTATGAACTGCGCAGTCTGACGAGAACGTAGCGTGGGGCTACTAAACACTGCACTAATTGGTTTCTCACGCAGGATATCTGCGGCCGAGTGCGCTTGGAACTTGCCCTGCTCACTTAACTTGAAGTGCGGAGATCGGCCATAATAAATGTTTCTGGGATTATCTACATGGCCATGCCTGACGAAAGCCAGTGTAGTTATAGTTTCCATAATCATCCCTCTCCTATCTGGTGGACTTAGCCTAGCTGTGCGCCGGGTCTTTGCTTGCCAAATCCCTTAGAGATCATTTGCGGCGTATGACAAGTTGAAACTTTTATTGATCAGAGGGAAGTCGGAAAGGTAATTTCCACGTACCGCTTCCTCCAATGCAGGCCAGTTGAGCATTGAGGGATCACGTATCTTGCAGCGATAAATCTGGCCGGATGGATCGACCATGAGCCAATATACTATCTCGCCTCGCCATCCTTCGGTATAGCCCATCGCCAACTGCCGCCGCAACGCAACAGGTGTGACCTGGTCCACCTGGTATCTTTGCTCGTGCCAATCAGTATGCCACTCTCTGAGCGATTCTGCTACCAAGAGCGCGGATATTTCCACTTGCCGTACTCGCTCTTGAAAGCGTGAATTGATATCACCTCCAGGCTCGCTGTCATTGCTACTTCGTTCAAGGGCAAAGCGTGCTAAGATATGCCTACCATAACTATTGAGACCCTTTTTTAAAGCGCCTCTTCCGTCCAGTTGATCTGGCTGCCATTTCATAGTAGGCGATTCTATCGCTGCTTGCTCAGTAACAGACAAAGCATCGTATAATTCCTGGCCATACTTCTTAATAAGCAGTTCCAGCAAGTCAGGGGGACTATAGATCCCTGCGGTATCTGGGTGGGTCAGGCGGAAGTCTCGCAGAATCCCTGAAGCACGCGCTACCATGCCTGTGGTACCTAGCTCTCGCGCCTTTTTCTCTTTTAGTTCGCCGACACTCCGTGTGCGACGCTTCCAAAGCCGTTTTCGACTCAGCTTCTGGCATTGCAATGCGAACTCGTCCACGATAGTCTGCACTATACTGCCAACGCGCTGTGGGTCGATCGGAGCCGGCAGCATTACTCCCCCCGGCCGGTTCACACCCATCAGGAGACGGTGTCCTGCCGTTTTCTGGCAGAGTTCCAACATCCGCTCACGTAGTATGCCCATATCGCTGGCTATTACATCGAGCCCCATATCATGGGCCAGCGCACCGCAGTCTCCAATGTGGTTGCTTATGCGCTCCAGTTCCAGGAACAGTCTCCGGGCGATTCTGACCGGAGAGGGGATCTCTATATCTGTCAGGTTCTCTACCGCACGGCAAAACGCCAGCGAGTGGGCAAACGCCGAGTCACTCGCGACGAACTCTGCTAGTTGTACGGCTCGTGCATCTTCGATGGTGTATTCTTGAAATAGCCGCTCGATTCCTTTGTGTTTGTAGCCTAGCGTAATATCCAAGTGGCGTACTTTTTCACCATCCAGGTGGAAAAGAAAGTGGCCTGGTTCGATAGTACCTGCGTGAACTGGCCCCACCGGAACCAACATTTCTCCATCAGAGGTGACCTTCGGATCAGCTTCGTTTGTACTTTCCTGCCAGCTTTGTGGTGACGCGTGGGGATCGAAGAAATGATCCCGAACTCTCTGACGGATTTCGGCGAGACTCTGGTCCCGGCGCAGTGGATAGAGATCCTCTGGATAACAGCCGCGGTGTAATCGAGCGCCATGATTGCGGGATAGCTCCTGATTTCGTGGTTGCGGATCGGACGGATCGTATATCTGCGGTCTTAGACCGAACAGATCGTATATCTCCCTCTCGAAAGGTTCCAGACTTGCGAAGTAATCGCGTAAGGATGGATATGTCTCGTCATTGCCGGGTAGGACGTAGGAGATCCAGAGAAATAAATCCGTGGCTGGATGGGAAAAGACATAGTACAGGCAGAACCGCCCATGATCCCGCGGGTCCTGTTCATCGTTTGCCACCAGCGTTACCAGAAAATACCTCGCATCGACCAGCAGGGCTGCCAGTTCTGTCAAGCTTCCCTCGGCGAATGCCTGGTAGTGCAGTTCGTTCTCTAGTGTTTTTACGCTCGTTCGCTTAAGCCCAGCAGTCTGACATAGCGCTTCGCAGTGGTCCCGTGCCATCTCATCCAGCATAGCTGACATCTTGCACCTCCTCCCCATTTCTATCGACATGCGCTGGCTCCTCCAAGAACAATGCAGGCGCTGTGATCAAGGAGAGCCCATAGACCCAGAGAACCCGATAGTGGCATGATGAGTCCCATAAGAAGTACAAGACCGAGCAGGATATACAGTGGACAGACGTGATACCATCGCTCCCGTTCCACGGAAAAAGGTGGAACATCGAGCAAGAGCTTCGCCAGGTGACTGATCAGCCCTGCGAAAATAAGTGTAATCGATATTACGAAGATCCCTGTGGCCGTAATAATTATAGCACTGCGGCCGTCCCAGGCCAAGCGGATCGCCGCCCACAGGATAATGAACTCACTCAGGAAAATACTGAATGGCGGTGAGCCGACCAATGATAACCCGCCCAGACCTAATAATGCCCCTGACGCGGGCATCGCTTTGAAGACCCCCTGAATGTGGTCTTCGTCAATTGGCAGTACCTTGGCCGTTATCATACCTTCGCCACTCGCGATGATCGACTCTTTTCTTGCCACGGCAGTGTAGCGATGCCGGATATTGCCGAAGGTAAGGAACATCAGCCCCTTGGTCAAGCCGTGGTTCAGCGTGTGCAGCAAGGCGCCTAAAATCGCCAGGGGTGTCCCAATCCCCAGCCCAAAGGCGATAATACCCATATGTTCCAGGCTATGGTACGCCAGAACTCGCTTAAACTTATTGGCCTTCGGGATGGCCAGCGTTGCTACGATGATTGACAGCAGCCCAAAGGCCAGAAACAGGCCCGAAGTAAACGTTCGGCTGCCAAGGGCGGTGTTGGTGATGCTGGTCCAGCGTAGCAGCGCAAAGAGAGCGGTCTTCAACAGGACGCCGGAGAGCATTGCGCTGACAGGGGCAGGAGCTTCGCCGTGCACATCGGGGAGCCAGGTATGGAGAGGAGCCAGGCCTGCCTTCGCTCCATAGCCAAACAAGGCACACACAAATACAAGGCTGATCAGCCTTGGATCAAGTCCGCTGGCGAGCTGTAAAAGGTCAGACCAGCGAAGTACTGTGTTTGCAGGCAGGATGCTCACCAGGAGTATCATCGCCAGGAAGGTAAAGATTAATCCTGGAATCGTGGCATACAGATATTTCCAGCTTGCTTCAGCGGCATGCGCCGCCGAACCGTGCAGCAACAAAACCACCGAGATTACCGTGGTCAGCTCGATGATCAGCCAGAGTACAAACAGGTCATTGACCACCGGCACGAGTACGAGGGTGAACTGGAAGATGCCAAAGAGCGCACGGAAGCGCCTAAGGGCACGCCCGCTGCCCAGTTCGGGATCCCTGGTTCCCTGGTAATCAATGTACCAGGCAGAGAAAACAGCAACCAGGTTGGTGAGCAGCAGAAAATAGACACTGAGGGCATCCAAATAGAAGTTGAGGCCAAACGTGAAATGCACCGGCAATTCAGCCGACGCACTGGCTGCGAGGAAGAGCGTTGCGCCCAGTGAAAGGAGGCTTCCCGCCGTCAGGCTAAAGCGAGGCAGCCAGAAGCCGAAAATGCCTGTCACAAGAGGGCCAAGTAGGATGAGTAACACGAGAACCTCGAGAATATCATGGGTCAATTTCATGACTACCCCCTCAGTTTTCGAAATTGATCAACATCAAGTTCCAGGGTGGTCTGGCGGAGTCGGGGCATAACCAGAAGCAGACAGGTAAGCGGGACCAGGAGGTAAAGGAACAGAACGATTAACAAGACAAAGCTCAGTTCCATTCTGTGAACCACCGACTCGCTCAAAAGGAGGAGGCCATCGTCCATCACCAGCAAACCAATTGCCTGTGAGATCAGGTCCTTTCTGACCAGCCATGTGCAAATACCCATCAGGACGAGCGCCAGCGCAACTGCCAGGCGTAGAGAACTGCTCTCACCTCCATACGCCGGCAAGTACGGAGCTACCGCAAATGCCAGGATTATCAAGCCCAACCCGAGCAGAGCATAGGTGATCCGCTGCTGTATCGTCAATGGAGTAATCTTTGTGGGACCTGCGATATGTGTGGCCATCCACCTGATGAAAATGGCAAATCCGATTGGGATCAAGATTAGGAGCATGCCCCAGCCGTTGCCGCCGATCAGCGTGGTCCATAGAGTCAGTATAGCCAGCACCCCTGATAAGACCTGGTAAAGAAAGATCTGCCTGGGAACCGATGCGGGCAGGATAACTACCACGAGCAATGCAATTGTAGCAAGCATGAGATCTGCGGGAGAAATCGTCGTCGGAAACATCAGCGGCCTCCAAGAAATATTTGACTGATGACAGTCAGGGCGATAGAACTCAAGGCCAGGACGGCCGCCAGAGATGCAGGCCGGATGATCGCTCGCAGCCGAAGTTGCCCTTGTAGCGACTCCCAACCTGCCAGCAGGAGCATCGCTATGAAGAGCTTGATCAGGTACACTAGGACTGCCAGTACTGCCTGCCCCAATGTCTGTAGCGGCATTACAAAGCCTGGAACGAAGAGATCGATGAGCAGGGTCAACAAGAGGAGCATTTTCAACATCTCGGCCAGCTTCACTGCTGCCCACTGGCGGCCCGCATATTCGATGCCCACTGCATGTTCGGTCATGGTCAGTTCCAGGTGCGTCGCTGGATTGTCGAAGGGAAGCCGCCCGGCTTCGGCTAAAGCCAGTATGACGAGACTGAGGAAGATCAAAAGGAGAGCGGGGTGCGCCAGGACACCCATAAAGCCTAAATATTGCGTTTGGATCACAATGGTAGCCGGATCAGTGGTTTTCCAGTAGAGGGCCAGTGCGGCAAGCGAGAGAATGAGCCCCGGCTCCACAAGCACGTGGACAAACATGCTCCGACTGCTGCCCATATGCCCAAAAGGCGCCCCGCTATCCATTCCCCCCAGGCCCATCACGAAGGTGGCCAATCCCAGCAGGTAAATCAATAGTATCAGGTCGCCACCTGGCAATCCTGGCCCAGCGCTTCCCAGGCTCCCTGCTGTATTGATGAACACGATTGGTATGAGCGCTCCGGCGAACGCGTAGCAGAACAGGGCCACATAGGGAGCTACTACAAAGACTGTCGAGGGAACAGCCAGTTCCGGTGGATGCGTAGCCCAGAGCTTCATCAGATCACGGCACGGCTGCAAGAGACCCTGCCCACGCCGCGCCTGCAGGCGAGATTTACTGCGGCCCAGCAGCCCCGTCGCTAGAGGCGCGGCCAGCAGAAAGACTCCCACATTTAGCAAGGTAGCAAACCACGCCATCTTCTATCTTCCTCCCCACATCAGCCAAACGGTCAGCAATCCAATCAGAGTGACGACCATATAGGCCCCGTACACTCGTGCCCGTCCGTTTTGAATCCGCAATGTAGACCAGGTCGCAAAGCGCTGCAATGCCACCAGGGCGCTATTATACCACTTCTGGAAGAATTCGATAACCAGGTACCGATCGGAGATATGCAGTCCTTCCGGTATGATCTCAGCAGCATCCACGAGCGGTGGTTCTGCCCGGCGACGACGTAAAGGCAAGTCTACCTGGTAGCCAAAATAGGCCCCCGTCGCCTGCATGTGTGTGCCGTCGTAAGGAATCCCCGAGGACCAGACCGGCACGGACATCTTCAGGAGTGCTTCGCGTTTCATGCGCCGCTGCAAGGCGATACCAACGACAAGTGCAACGAACACCGCTGCCAGTAGCCAGAGCCATCCATTGCCGAGCGCACTCGTATAAGCGGCTCCTCCCAAGCTTGTGTGGCTGTTGACCAGGAGTGTGTCTCCCCGTTCTGCCAGCGCAAGTGTGGGCAGGCCAAGCGCCTGGGTCACCTCGACGAGTGGGCCGAGGACGAGCCAGGGAACTATTCCAACCAGCAAGCACATGCCACCCAACACTGTAAAGATCAGACGTACAAACAAGGGCATTTCACTCTGATCGGCGGCTAACTCCTCACGCGGTGCCCCAAGGACCGCTGTGCCTGCGATTTTCACGAAGGCGAAAGCTGTCAGCCCGAAGGTGAGCGCCAGAAGAGCAATGGTCACCACGATGGCACAGGCGGGTAATATCAGTCTGGTAGTAGTAAACACGCTCAGAGCTGCAAACAGGCCCTGTAAAGTAAGCCATTCGCTGATAAAGCCATTGAAGGGAGGGAAGCCAGCGAGTGCGACTGCCCCGACCAGGAAAGCCCATGCCGTCCAGGGAAAGCGCTTGATGAGGCCGCCTAGCCGGTGATATTCTACTGTGCCGGTGAGCTTCTCAATAGCCCCGGTGGCCAGATAGAGTAGCCCTTTGAACAGCGCATGATTGACCGCCTGAAACAACCCTGCAACTAACGCCAGACCGGCCAAGTCGAGCACACCTGGTGTGGTGTGCAAATCAGAGCTGGCCAGGGTCAGGGCCAGACCAACGCCCACGAGAATGATGCCGACGTTCTCCAGGCTGCTATAGGAGAGGGCTGTCTTGAGATCGCGGCTGGCCATCGCGTAGAAGATGCCTACTACCGCTGTCAATCCAGCAAAAAGCAGCACCACAAGTCCCCACCACATGGGGATCGGCCCCAGCAGGCCGAAGAAGACACGAATCATTAAATAGATGGGGACCTTGATGGCGACCCCCAGGGAGAGCGCATGCGTGTTGGTGGGAGAGGACGGGTGCGCCAGCGGGACCCAGATATGGAAAGGCGCCACGCCGGCGCGAATGGCCAGGCCGACAAAGGCCAGCCCAAACGTCAGCGGGTCCGCTGTTGTCCCCAGGTGGCGAAACGCATCGAAGCTGAAGCTATCAGCCTGCCCGGCACGAATCAGCAACGCAGCGGTGAAGAGCACCAGGCTGACGTGACTGGAAATCAGGTAGGCCTGGATGGCGAGCTTGCGCACGCGCCGGTCTTCAGGTTCCCAGTTCGCTTCTCGGTTATCGCGGCCCTTCCTGTGCCGGTAGAGCACCAGGTAGCCAAAGGCGAGCGACATCACTTCCAAACAGAGTAGCAGCGGGAAGACGTTATTGGCAGTAATCGCTAGCAGCATGGCACCGACGAACAGGTTGTACGCTGCAGCAGTCCCATGGGCATCGCCCTCCAGCTTTCCTGCACGCATTGGCACCAGGCCAAGGTAGGCAAAGGAGTACAGGGAGACAACCAGCGAGCCGCCCCCGACCAGCAGCAGGAAGAGAGACGCCAGGGGATCGACCGAGAGTTCCCAGTTTAGAGCAGGCAGTCCATTGCCCAGTTGTGGGCTACTGAAGAGGATCACTCCCGTGTTTGTTGGATGAGACCAGAAAACCAGGCCCCACCAGATCATGGCTAGGCTGCCGATGGCTGCCAGGACCAGCGATGGCCAGGCCAGGCGCCGCCGGTCTCCGAAAGGCCACAAGACGACGAGAAAGCCGAGCCCAAAGGGAAGGATAATAGACAAGAAGAATAACATAAGTGGAGACATAAGCATTTTTATACCTTTCTTATCAGAAATTTCTTCATAGTTGCTAGTTTATTTCTCCTCTAACTTCAACAATCCCTAAAGTTTAATTATACTCCGGATAGCCCCTGCCAACGCAATCTCCACTGCTAAAAGTACCATAACAAAATCCAATGCCTCGAAAATGATCCTTATCCAAGATTGGCATATTGCTTACCTCACGGTTAGCAAAGATCAGTGCAGCCATTGCCAGGTGCTCATCTGGGCACGTTGTATGGAGCTGGCATGTCATGATCGCCTGTGCAAACATCTGTGTTCTCCTCTCATATAGTACAAGTTGGGTCAGTCATGCGTTAAATTAGTGTTAATAAATAGCGTTGAGCAATGATCAGTGTCATGGCAAGCAGCGTTAGTAACTTTGAATGATCCACGCATTCTCAGTCTTCATGTCCAGTCATTAAAAGTGATCATTTAACAAAACCGGCTGCTACAACTTGCTGTATTCCTGCAACCCCCCAAGTCCAAAGAAAGTGAACAAACGAGGTATATTTGAGTCTACTCCCTTCATAATGGAGATCATTAGATTATCTACAAGATAGCATGAAAGAGGATTTTTAACTTGATAACCATCTTTTAAAGTTCTTACAAATCCTTACAAATCCTTACAAAAGAACTGGAATAGCCAAATGATCTTGCGTCGATTTAGTGAAGTAGAGGAACTGTAACTGTTCAGATCTAATCCTGGCTGTTATACTTACGATATGACAGCGGAAGAAGAAAGCTCAGTCAAATACAGAAGGTGGGTAAGCATGAACAGATGGCGATCTCCTTCGATCCACCAAGCGAGCATTGCTTTGTCTTCTCTTGGTTATACGCTACTGGCTGCTGGTTTTATCATTGGCTGGATCGTACCTTGGGTAGCTGAGAACGCAAGTTTTTTACGAATCTCCGACACACCTCTCGCTGCTTTTTTCAAAATTTCTCTTGCACCCTTCTCTGTGCTTGGTAATAAAATAGATATCAATGCATTCTTAGGAGCGGATATCACTGCGCTTGCCGTCATCGTTGCGGTATTGATCGGTTACAATGCCTCAGCACTGCAAATTGCAGGGCAACTTCACTCACTTGCACTTGTCCATGCTATTTTGTGGTCTTTGCTTCCGGTCCTACTCAGTTGGATTTTCACTGCTGCTGTAGCATTAGTATATTTTTTGATGCCTCCCGTACTCGTTGCGCAACTCTTGCAAGTGATGCTCTGGTTTGGAGCAGTGGTGCTGCTAATGATCGCTTACTTATGGAGTCTACCATGGCTGTTATCTGGAGAGCATGCAGCAGGTCTGGCAATTAAGGAATTGCGAAGGCAGTCAATGAAGCAATGGGAGGCCAGTGATGGGTATTCTGTTCTGCAAACAGCTATTGCATCGGCAGCCGCACGCAGTGATTTAGGGACTGTTCGTAACATGACCACCATACTTGGGGAATTCCTAGCCAACACCTATAGAGAGACAACAGACCAATTTGATCGAAAGCGCTATCGTGCAGTCAAGAACTTACTCTCTGGTTGTATGCAGAATGCATCTTCTGCTCCGAACTCGGTATCCTACCACCTTGGCTTCGTCGCGGCAGCTGTGCTTTTACAAGGAGTGGCTGTTGGCACTGCATACGACGGTGACCGTGATCTCTTTTCTGGTGTCTTCCGTGTTCTACGAAATGAGCCAGAACGTTTAGCTGCTCTCTGGACCGGATTGCGTCATAGCCTCTGCCGCAAAGAGATGCAAGGTACCCCCTATCTCCCCCAGTATTGGCATACTCATCGCTTATGGAAGACCGATGATCCACGTCGTGTGCAATTTATTGCCGAGTTGCTGGTGCGTTTTCACGCACAAGCCTGGCGTGAATTAGGCTCTTCCTTTAAGAGATATACAGTTACTGACAGTGATAACACCAGAATGACTTCCTCTATGCATCCCGCTGTGTGGAGTTCAGAGGAGGCAGGGAGTCAAGCAATAGGAATGCTCACCGATCTCTACCGTGATATTGCTAAATACCTGGTGCCAGCCATTGACGAGAGTAGTTCTAACATTGATAGTCTTGAACTGCGTGATTTTCCCCAACAGTTAATGGATGCTGTCCATACTCTGGTTCTACAACAGTGGCCAGCCGATAAGTCAGAAGAGTGCCGCCACAAACTCATCGGGACCTATGAGTATAGGAGTGCTGAGATTAAGGCGATGAGGGCAGGTGTGGAGAATCCGCATTAAGGATATGCCCTTGAAGAAGCTGAATTCCTCCTCCACGATGGGTGATCAAGTATCGGGGTTTTTGAGCGCTCTCCCCCAGTGCTTTACGCAAGCGGCTTAAAAGAGCATCGAGGCGCTGATCAGCCTTACCGTGGGGTCCTTCTTCACTATAAAGTGCATCCAACAAATCTTCCCGCTTGCAGACAGTCCCACTATGACGCGTCAGATATTCGAGTAGCCCAAACTCCAAAGGGGTCAAGGGTTCTTGTAGGAGTTGACCATCAAGCCATATCTGTCGTAGACGAGGGTCAACGACAACACCTGAAACATTACTCTGAGTCTCTTGCAGAACATATGCAGCGAAGAGAGGAGAGAAAAGTGTGGGGGGATCACTAGATATGATCCCTTTGAGTCGCAAGTCGTTCAGTGCCTCAGTATTGGGATAACGTAGTGGTAACTGCTGCGCGATGATCTGAACAAGATGTTGTTCAGTAGGCGAGAGATCATTCCAGACCTTCTCGCATTCTTTAAGAACTGAAGGAATTTTCAGCAGATCATCCGCGCGAAGTGATTCCTGCGGAGAATTGCAGAACGCCCAGAAAATTGCGCGCAGTATTGCAGGATGTTGGCCACTGAGTGTCACCACTTCATGCGGAATTTCACTTATAGGAACCTCTGCCCGAAAAGCGAGCCGTTCCACCATCGTAGCAGCATCGCTCTCGTTATACGGACTAAGGCCATAGGTATGGGTCGAGAAAAGCTCCCAAAAAGATTCAACTGTTTGCGCGTTCGGACGCATGCGCTCTAGTCGATTCCGAGTCATCACGAGGTAGACAATATGATATTTGAACTGGTCGCGCAAATTGCGGAGATTCAGAAAAAAACGTGTCTCAAGGGTCTGCCAGAGGTCATCGAACTGATCAAAAACGAAGATGAGTTTAAGGTCGTGCTGCTCACACAGACGCCTGCAAATTTCTTGGAGGGTACGCATTGCAGAAGGGAAGCTTGAATTTGCAAGAAGCTGATTGTAAGATTCATTGGCCAAAGTTAAAAATTCAGGAGAGAAATCCCGACCCTTAGCTTCCTCTATCAAACGCTGTATCATCATCTCGGTGAGAGTATACTCAACTTTTTGTCCTTCATCAAAGACAAGGCTATGTGAGTCTATCAAGATAATCCAGCTGCGGTCATCGCTCCAGTAAGCCTTCTGTACATCATGCCGCTGTAGAAAGCGAGCCACATTCGATTTACCTGTACCGCTGGTCCCAACAAGCGAGCAGCACTCGCCGGCTCGCAGGTCTGCCGACACACGCTTCAACAAGTCGGCGCGAAAGGAAAGTGGCAAGGGTTGATTGCTCTTCTCTGGCATACCCTTTATCCTCCTCATCAAGATCGCGGCTCCGTCCTTTTTCCTCAGTACAAATGCTGGAAATATGGATGAAAACTTAACTCCATGCATAATAACATAAATTCAAGTTTTTGCATCCCCTGAATCTCGCATCTTCTGAAGCTTATCAGATTTTATTAGACACTTGTCAAGATACTGTCAGTTTATGACGAAGCCTTATAAGCCAATCCATGTTACACTCTAAGTAACTCATTGCTGCTACTCTTGGAGAGAAGTAGTAGGGTTGCTCCTTTTATCTCTAATGATATAAAAAAATTATACGGATAAAGCTTGATCACGCTCTTTAATTTATATTTATTTTCATGATAAAATGGAAGAGTTCGGAGTACAGTAAGTTTTCACGGCTAAGATTGCCAAGCTAGCAGATTTGATACTCGATTTCTTACTGCGTTATGCTGTAATATACTACATTGGCACAGGGAACTTACATGAGAAGTGATGTCTAGTCGAAGGCGATGCTACGGGCGTTGTGATCTCTGTTCAACGAACGAGGGGATAGTTTGCGGATGTTACTTATATGGAGAAACAAGGATGAGTGATACCTTCGATTTCGACGAGGAACAGTATAAGGCTTTTAAGAAGCGTCTGGAGCAAGATTCCATCAAAATACTAGTCGAAATGGATGGAGGCTATTCCGGTGCCCGCACCTCTGTGGTACAAGTAGAAGCACTTCATTCCGATACAGCTCGTATAGAGAAAGGGAAATATATCCTCAAAGTCTGTCTCTCTAAGGAAGCTGGGCAAGAAATAGAGAAACACAAGGAGGCAAGAGAAAGTCCCATTCTTGGTGCATACGTTCCTGAACTCGTCGAACCTCTTAGGTATGATGATATCGATATTTCACTGACAGGCATTCTGTATCAGATTGCTGGGGAGAGCTTATTGACAAGGACAACGCTTCGGGAAAAGCTGAAGCAGCGCCATTTCCAGCCAATCCAGCAGGTTGAAAAGATAGCTAGTGTCGTTCTCAGATGGAATTTGGAAGCTGTTCGCCTCAATGGAACTTCTGATTTGCTAGAAACCATTCTGCAAGGGATCGGAGAGCAGCATCTCACAGAGCTTGAAGAAAGCTTACAAGGAATTGGCGAGCACCTGAATCATTCACGGATTTATCTTACCCCCTTCAACGTTCCGATGTATAATCCCATCTATTTCCTGCGTAACCGAGAAAGATATGCACAGACACGACTGCGACAGATGGCTTATCTTATTCCAAGAGGAACTCTTCATAGGGATTTGCATCCTGGCAATGTAATTATTTCCAAAAAAGACCAATCGCAGGCATCTTTTTATCTCATTGATTTTGCTTCCTCTCGTCCTGGGAACGCTTTTTTTGATCTAGCATACCTCGAGCTTTCGACCTTGCTCAACTCGCGTCGTGGCTTTGGTCGGATGCACGATGTGGAAGATTGGTGGGACTTGGAACAGCACCTCATCTCGGAATTTCTTACATCAGAAAGGAAGTTTCAGGGTGCGAACCGGGAAGAACTACGACGTGTTTTACCGATTAGACAGGTTCTAGATGCTTGTATTAAACAAGAGGGGGAAAGCTTCAAAGACGATTACTGGATCGCTTTTCTTGCAGCCTCGGTTGAAGCAGGTCTTGATCTAGCGAGAAAAATCCATCATGATCATGCTCTCCAACGTGTGGCGTTTCTCATAGCAGTTTCACGCTTCGACCATCTTGTAAAGTCATTGGAAGCCATCAACACGCAGTTCAGGGATTCAATGGGTATAATCTACTGGCCCGAAGAGGAGTCGTCATCTCTGAAAGAAATAGACGAAAAGGGAGGCATTGCTCCAGCATCAAGCATACCTCGTGTTCAAGAGCGCAAAGCGAAGATTGAACTGGTTTGGCCCGCAGAGATTACCAGGTATGAAGCACTCTATGATCCATGGAGGATAGTGGATGGGATTTGGAGCGACCTAACCGGGACAAACGACCAGGGAGTGTTACTCCTTGGAGAGCGCAGAATTGGCAAATCTTCCTTCTTCAACTGCATAATTGGACTCTTTCCAAAGGAGAAAGAGGATATCAGAGCGCTACGCCTCGATACCCTGGGGATTCCTCACTCTGCACAGACGTTTGCCACCGAAGTACTGAGGAAAATATGCCAAAGTGTTGGCTTGCAGAATAGTCCTAACTTATATGCTGGTACAAGCAGGGATTTTGAGATTGACAGTTTCTTGTTAGCATGTCAGTCGGCGGCAAATGAGAAAAAAGAGATGCGCTTTGTGCTTTGTATTGATGAGATTGATAGTACGCTTGCTACTGCATCAGCAGAGGATGATGCCAGATTGATCTTACAGTTGCTTTTTAGACTACTCACAGATCTCAGCTTGCCAGTCAGGCTCCTTCTCACCACTACTAGCAAGGAAGCTCTTAGGCACTACAGAAGTGGAACAGGCTTCGTGGACAACTTAAGAAGCTTACCCATCCCACTGTGCTCAAAAGACGAAATGAGGGAGTTGCTTGAGCGGTTCGAGGTGCCCCTCACGTTCGACAACGAGGCTCTTGAGCGTATCTTCCACTATTCCGGGGGGCAGATCTACTTCATCAAGCTTGCCGTCAAACTGGCACTAAGTACAAGTGTACCTCAGACCCATGGAAAGAGGCTTATCAATGGGCAGATGATGGATGAGCTCATGTATGAAGTGATCGAGCCAACTGAAAAAACTGCTTTCACGATCAGAAGTATGAATGGGGATGTGTTCCCAACAATGAAGAACATTTACTCGGCATCTTTTTCGGAAGAGGAACGGGAGTTTATGCAATTCTTGACGAGGGCCCGTGGAATATGGCGAGTTTCCAACCCAGAAGAGAGCACACGAAAACTCATGAATGCCGCGAATCTCCTTTACGAGCGTGGATATGTATCTAAAAAAGTGATTAGAAGGGGTGAGGAGTATTCGTGGCGAATCGGTATCTGGCAATTATTCCTGGCGAATTACTATCAACTTAAATACCGTAGAAATCGAGGAAAGCAGTGAGTTCACCAGACCTGCGAAAAGCAGGAGGGGAAGATTCGTAGTTGTTTCACTAGAGAAGGCATCCAGGTGAGGTGTGAAGCCATGTTTGAGGAGAAATATCTCGCAGCAGTGAGAAGAGTAGAAGAAAAATTGCTGCAAAAAGTTGGAGAGAATACTGCATTTGACCTCAGTGACTTGGTGGCTGTTTTCACACGAAGAGATAATGGGTCCTGGCTTGCAGTTTTCAATACAAAGGAAACAGTTGCTTTGTCAAGTTTCTTCGAGGTCTTGTCTCTCAATCAACTGCTGGAAGAAGGGCGAGATTTATCGGCAGAGTATGATGGAATGGTGATTACTTTTGAGGCTTTGGGACTGGTTCGATCTGATATTGTTACAAGAGGTTCCCGCTTCTATCCAATAGAGCAGCTATATCGAAGGTTAAATCAGGAAGGACGGCTTCCCCAAACACAGTTAAAACTCGCTAGAACACTCTTCTCAACTTTACTTGCCAGTGGAGAGCTGGGAGAGAAGGCTCCAGAGTATGCTACAACTACCTGGCTTAAAAAAGCGGCCAGACTCTTCAGGCTCTCCTTGCCTGTACTGCTAGAACGCTATCAGGTCGAAGGACTGCTGGCGGTTATGCCAGACCAGAACTTCAAACTCTATCTTGATCAGCAGCAATGCTCCTTGCTTTATGTGACTACTCCTACGGATAATGATGTTCCCATCAATACTACTGTCCTTGATCTAGAACATTTCGTAGACAGAAATATCAAGACAGAGGCGCAACTGTGTGCTGCATTCGAAGAAGTGGAACTCTTCAATCAAGGAATCAATCCAAGAACTGCAGGCTTTGTGGATTTGCGGAAAGAGCTTCGTCAAAGCCCTTATTCAACAGAGACCAGAAATACTATCAGGCAATTGGCCCGGTTATGCGAACAGCGTTCTCTAACAGAGAGTCGATTTGCTCAGCCAGCACGTTCGCTGATTATTGAGTACGAGCTGGCAGACCAGGAATTGGACGACATGATAGGAATCGAATTTTCAACAGACTTGAGGACGTTCCCCAACTCTTCATTGGTACGTAGCTATTACCTTACACTACCTGAAAGCGAAAGCACTTCAAGAGGTGTTGCCTCTCTCGATGACTTGCTCACTGGGAGAATCAGCACAGAATCTGGTAACTATATTGCATCGCTCCGCTCTCTACGACAGCTATTCTCTACCAGGGAAGATAGCTGGTACTCGTTCAGTACTGCTTTGCTCCGACTCGACCGACCTCAGATACTCGCCCGCTCCGCCTATTTAACTTCGCGTCTGCTAAGTAAGAAGCATGATGTGCCCATTGACACAGAAAAAATCACCGACGAGGCCGCTGTTAGCTGTTATGTTACTGGCCCCGTGGCGATTACTACCATCAACTACTGCAGAGTTACAAAAACTTTCATGAACAACTTGACGCGCTTACGAATAAGGTAGACAACAATAAGAGCAAGAGCTACTACCATACATTGAAAATCTGGTGGGATTATCAAGAACATGCTTTCAAGCAGCGGAAAAAGCTTCTCGAAGAAGCAGTAAAGGAGCTAGAATCTATGAAAGGGGGCGAAGATTTTCAGCATTATCGCCCTGCTCCTCAACTCTATGAGTTGTTTTCGGTGCTTCTGAGAATGTTTTCCAGTACGCGGCAGCCAGCGGATATTCGTGAGAGATTGTTTAAGGCTGGCTATGATCACATAGTTAGAGATAGCTCGGCCATCCCTTGGTCAATCTCAGCGAAGAGTCTTTTGCTATCCGCATCAAGGAACATGATCCAGGTTTGAAGGCTGAGAAACTGATTGCGATTGGAGCTAAGCTAGGGGAGCAGATAGGCCTCAACTTCAATAAGTACATGAGTATGTATAGCGAGTTACACAATGGGTTGCGAATTGGCGGAGAAAACGAACAGGATTATTGGGCAGGAGAGGAGATTTACGAGACAGAGACTGATATCGGCGAGGAGCTTGAGGACTCTCTCCTTTTGCCAGTACATGAGCAACTATGGATGAGAAGTTTATACTATTCAGCTATAGATGTTCATGCTACTATAATACACAACTTGCAGAGAAAACCTGTACAGGGCAAAGTAACTCCATTCGAGGCGACTCAGTATGTATCTACGTCGGTTGAAATATCATTGACTAGCGAAATAGAAGAGATGCTAAGGGATGGAAGAGAAGTAGAGGTCATTTTGTCGAGTTCACAAGACTATGAAATTCAAAGCCGTGTCGTTCACAAGAAGTTCGGTACTGGACTACCTGTTAGATTTACTGTTGTCTTCCACAAGACGGGCAATGTTGCACTTCTCTTCAAGTATATCATCGATAAACGGGAGCATTATCCTGATGAAGCCTGGGTCCATGTGATCGGACTTGAAACGCAGGCCAGGAAGGTGAAGAATCCGTATCAATATGGCGATGTTATTCTCTCTCCTGAGAACCATTATGGACGGCGAGAGGAATTGATGGAAATCCTTGATGAGCTCTATGAGATGGCGGGAGGTCGAGAACGGCAAAACTTTCGCCTGCATGGAATCAGACGATCGGGCAAGACATCGTTGTTGCATATGATCCGTAAAGCTATTGAAGAACCGGAGACTCGAAGATACTTCCACATCCCCGAAGAGATGGATAACGCCCTAGAGAAATGGCATCCAGTGTTTTTCGATTTGCAAGAGTTGCCCCGTAACCCTGATAATAGAGAAGATCTCAACTCGACAGTCTTTTTCAGATCATTAACGCAAAAAATCTGTAGAGCTCTTCATTGGACGAAGGAAGCTACTCATAACATTCTGGCACGTATCGATGCTGACTTTGCCATATCGCAAAATATTGTAGATGCTGTTAAAAGGCAGCTTGAACAGGTATTTAAGAAGCTCCCTCCCAACGAGCGAATACTCGTACTCCTGGATGAGGTTGACCTGATTGCGCCGGGGAGAGATGAGCGTTTCTTCGGTCAACTGCGCAGCATCATACTCTCTCCTGAACTTCGAGGTATCACCTGGCTCCTGACTAGTGGGCGCGTCCTTCAGGCAGCACGTGAGGAGGTAGAATCTCCACTGTTCAACATCTTCGCATCAATTACTCTCAGAAACCTCGATCCGGCGGAAGCCCGTCGGCTGATTTTGAAACCTGCCCGTAAAGAGAATATCTACTTTGAATCTAATGCTGTAGACGCCATTCTTCAGCAAACGGGAAGACAGCCGTATTTCTTGCAGGTAGTCTGTCATATGATAGTGATTCAATTAAATAAAGAGCAAACTGCATATGTGCAGAAATCTCTTGTTGATGAGGTTATAGAGCAGTTACTTCAGCCAGGCACAGTCATTTATGAGCAGTGCGGGTTCTTATGGGATTGGGCTAAAGAAAGTCGTAGAGTAATATTAATCTTGTTGGCGCAGCATGAGCAAGGGATGTTTAAAGGAGACCTAGTCAAGGCGTTTAGGGAGGTTATCTCCACTGCTGAAAGTGGCACCAACACATTTTTCGATTTCGCTGAGGCCTGGAACGAACTTTTTGCAAACGATCTCGTCTCACAAGATCAGGATGATTTCTGCCGCCTCACCATCTCAATATTCCAACGTTGGCTGAAGCAGAGTGCTCCAGATCCACGTAATCCTAGATAAACAGGAGATGTTCATGTCTGAGACCTGGCTCTATTTTTGGATCATTATTGGCCTCCTGGGTTTGGGCGGCTTCACCCCATTGATAAGAGCGATCTGGCGGCGCAAGCTGGATAGGGTCACGAATTTGTCTACAATTTTGTCGCTATGGCTGGCACTGATCGGCAGTGGAGTAGTGACCTACTATGCCATCAAGATTCTTATCGAAGGTGGGTTTCATACAGCTAACCTTTTAGTCACTGAAAGCTTTGGTAATAGCTTGCCGACATTTGCTCTCACTGTTTATGTTGATCGTCTGGCTGCTTTCTTTTTGTTACTGCTCGGTGGGCTCTCAGTGGGGATAGTAATCTACTCGTTCGCTTACTTGCGCGAGAAGGCTGATCGCGCTCTGATTGCAGGAGGCTATAATCTGTTCATACTTTCGGAAGTTCTGTTCGTCGTTGCCAACAATGTCTTCTTCTTCTTCTTACTGCTTGAAGGCGCCACGCTAGCATGTGGCTTTCTTGTTCTTCACAAACACTATGAGGAGCCTGACCAGGATGAACATCACCAGGCCATCAAGACCTACATGATCGTGAACCACATAGGTGGTATCTTTGTTCTCGCGGCATTACTGATACTTGCCCTCTTCCATAATCCGGCAACTTTCGATATGAGCATGTTTCGCCAAATGCCCAACACAGTAAGTTTTATTGCTGACAACCTCGTTTTTCTCCTGGCTTTTATTGGCTTTGGCATCAAGGCAGGCATAGTTCCTTTTCACATCTGGGTATCGATTGCCCACCCCAGCTTGCCTACCAATGTTCACGCTATATCTGTAGGAATCATGATCAAAATCGCATTGTACGGTATGATCCGCATCTTCTTTCAGTTCTTTTCTGCTCCTCCCCTGTGGTGGGGGCTTACGATTCTGCTCATCGCGGCTCTAACAGCACTGATCGGCGTGAGAAATGCATTGTATGGACGCACCCTGAAGGACAGCCTTGCCGACCACAGCGTGGAGAACATTGGCATTATCCTGGTGGGTATAGGGCTAGCTCTTATCTTTAAGGCAGGGAATTTACATGTAGCCAGCATAACCTCCTCGGTCCTTAATAGTCTGGCTGCGCTTGCATTGGTGGCTGGGCTTTATCATTTGCTCAATCATACCGTCTTCAAGGGATTGCTCTATCTATGCACCGGAGCTATTGACTATCTGACCAATGGTGTTGTTGAGTTAGATAAACTTGGTGGCCTCATTCATCGCTTTCGCTGGACATCCGCATGTTTTCTTGTTGGCAGCGTAGCCATTGCTGGTTTTCCACCATTCAATGGCTTCATCAGTGAATGGCTAACATTGCAAACGGTGATCGTTAGCGTTAACCTGCTGTCGCAGAACGTATGGTTGCTCGGTGGCATCGTCCTGAGCTTAATATTGCTCGCGAGCGCTTTTGCGCTGACTGCGTTCGCCTTTGTGAAAATAGCAGGTGAGGTAAT